>Ga0233437_1007247_pt1 | contig 10813 bp, 12 predicted proteins | sample SI_122_August201_FD_182714 | JGI IMG/M metagenome (GOLD analysis project Ga0233437, IMG submission 182714) | Seawater microbial communities from Saanich Inlet, British Columbia, Canada - SI_122_August2016_200_MG | ecosystem: Environmental > Aquatic > Marine > Inlet | place: Canada: British... | reverse complement strand
GGATCGAATTCACCATTTCTGACCTGGCTTTCTATTTTTGCTACTTCAGAATAGTCGAGACTAGAATTAATAAAAGCAGCCTTAACGCCCATAAGGCGTAGCGCATCGACCTGATTGTGCATGAGAGCAATTAATGGCGAAATAATGATGCCAACACCATCGCGGATAATAGCAGGAATTTGATAGCAAAGCGATTTTCCACTCCCTGTGGGCATGAGCACAATAGCATCGCCACCTAGTAAGACCTTATTAATGATTTCTTCTTGATGGCCACGAAATGCGGCATAGCCAAAAATATTTTTTAAAATTGTATGTGCTGTTTGTGTCATGATGTTTTTGAAAACCAGTTATTTTGATACCACTTGAAGTTGAATTAATATGGTAAAATTTACTCCTTCAATCGAGAAATTTGTTTTGACAACTTTTTTTCTTCAGACTTAAGTCTACGCTCCACCTTTTTCACATCTTCAGCAGGAAGCAACTTTTCTGGAATAATTTTTCTATCTGTCAAAATTTTACGCACATCCGAATTGTTCTTAACATGCTCACGAGTTACATCGTGTTCGGTCTTTAAGTTTTGCTGCCCCACCTGAACATTTGTGACTTCATTTGCAAAATCTTTAGCCTTAATGGTGATTGTGGGTAAAAAATCTGCTAACGCTCGCCCCTTGGGTACCTCCAACTTTTTTTTCATGTCTTGTGTAGAATGGCCACCAAAAAGGGCTGTGTCACCTTTGCTACGAATTCGTGCAAAACCCATATGGTCGATACCACGCTCATAAATGATTCTTGATAACTCCTTTTCAGACATTGTGAGTTTGTCACGAGCCTGCAAACGCTCCCATTCTGCAAGACGTTTCTCGATGATTTCTTGTTTTCTAGTCTGGACAGCAAAGTATGTTTGAGCAAAGGCAATTTCAGTTTTGCGCGCATCTCCATTTTGAGCAATTAAATAGCAGGCATATCTTGTAAGAGCAATATCGTGGACTTCTCGCTGAGCACCTTTGGCAAGAGTAATCATTTTGTTGACGTCAACAAAATGATCCTTGACAGGGGGTCCTGCTTTTTTACAAGCAATCTTGGCCTTATCAATAACAAGAGTAAAATTACGCCATTCAGAATAACCAAGCAGTTCTTGAAGTTCTCTGGCAAGCCAATATTCGATTCCATCCTTTGTTTTAGCATATTGTTCAAATTCCTGATGCATTTTTGTAATAAGTTCTTTTTTCATACAATCAAATGTAAACGATCGTTTACATTAAATCAAGCTGTTTAATGTAATTTAAACTTCGTATTCATATTTTAGTTCATATTTTTACCTTGAAGCTTTTATTCTCTATATTTAGAAACAAAAACATGAACACAACCATCTCTCAAGCCACAAAGAACGATATAGATTTCATGTTGGAAATGGATAAATTGAATTTTGAAGATTATATAATTTCGCTTGATGGTGTTTTTGACGAACAAAAATGGAGAAAACACCTTGATGACGATCTTCCAAGAGCTTTTGTCATAAAAATAGGCGATCAAAATATAGGTTATTTCAGATACTCGGTTATCAAGGAGGATTCGGAAGAGTATGCGTATTTGAGAGTAATCGCAATTGCACCAAATCAGCAAGGTCATGGTTATGGAACTAACCTATATCAATTTTTTGAAGCTCATGTATCAGATTTAAATATCAAAACCATTAAACTATCATGCCCCCTATCATCGAAGGCTCATAGCTGGTATCCCAAGCTTGGTTACCACTTAACTGAAGAAAAAGAATTGGCTAAGTGTTTTGAAAAACAAATAAACCAGTAAACCAGAATATTGATCCATCTGTTTTTCTGGACACATTTGTGTCCAGTTTTTTCCTAATCCAACAACCTTTGCTACTATTAATCGACATATATAGTATAATATTAGTTAGAGCATCTTTGTAGTGAAAGGATTTTTTATGATTGGCTTTGAATTTAACATGGAATCAATGGCTTCTTTTCAGGATCAGCTTCTTCAAACCATTGAACCATCATTAAGAGATCTGAAAGAAAGTGATTTTATCCAGAAAATCAAGCAACTCAAAGAGAGTGCCCCAGCTGTTCTTGCTGAAATTCCCATTGATCGATTCTGTGATATTTCACAACAAGATGGTGCCGTCTGTGATGCGGCAAAACAAGTTCTGGGCCTAGAGGCTTACACAACCTATCTCCAAGTTCCTGAACTCGAAAACGTGAATCAATACCATGATCCCAGTGGAGTCTTTGTTCTCCAAAAAGGAAGAACCCAAAAAGAATATGATGCCATTATCAAACACCCACACAGCGATTCAAAAGATAAATATGTTGAAGCTCGTTGCGTGCAAACGCAATCACATAACCTTATTATGGATCGAGGACAACTCCTACACAGCTCTTTTACATACACAAATTGCGAAACATCCATGGAGTATACAGACAATTTATCCAGAGCCCAATATACAACCCACACTGATGAAAAATACCTTGCCACAGCCATAGAACAGGACGGCGTCTATTATGATGTATTCCCCTTAACTTATAGTAGCCAGAATTCCCATAGTGTTTACTACCCAGATTTACCTGAACCACCACTTTATGATGGCTGGATGTTATAGTATAATTAAAATTGAAGTATCTTAATTAAAAACCACCTGATGCAATACCATGATTTCCTGGTGTTCCAGTAGGATTAGGATCATAATCATCATCTGAGGAATCATCATGTGTTGCTGGAGGATAATTTGTTACTAGCTGGTTTGGATTGAGTCCCGCCATAGTTGCTTCGTCAATAGTTGCATTAACAACATGAAGATTCTCAATTTTTACCCCGGAAAGATCAGCTCCCTCAAGATTGGTATAATTCACGTAAACATCTTTAAGAGTAGCCCCTTGAAGGCGAGCATTCTTCATTGAACTATGAGTTAACTTAACGTCCGTAAGCCTAGCGTTCTCTAGAATAACACCATCAAGCTTTGCCTCATCCATTGATATTTCAGAAATTCTGGCACCAGTCAGATCAGCTCCTTCCAATATTACGTAAAAACCATAACCTCCTTTAATTGTAGCCCCCTCAAGCTGAGCACCTTTGAATGAAGTACCTCTGATGCTACAATTAAATAACATGGCTCCTTCCAGTTTTGCACCATCTAGTATTGCCCTGTCTAGTTCCACTCTACGCAAAACAACTCCTGTAAGATCAGCCCCAGAAAGATCTGCTCCTTGTAAATCAGCTCCATCAAGATTTGCATTTCTAAAATCAAAACCTGAAAAATCCCCCATAAGAATAGCACCTGATAATGAACCTTTTCTTTGAAGAATCGCCTTAGCTACTTCAGGTCCCACCTGAATGCCATTAAAAGATGCTTTTGATAGATCATTGTTAGGCAACAAATTGACTAGATGAGATTCACGAAGACTCACGCCACCAACAAGACGTGCCCCAAAATGAAAAGCGCGATGAGCAAGCGTCTTGCCTTCATCCCTCTCACCAGCATGCAAAGCCATGGCCTGTGCTGCTTTGAATAACAGAGAAGATTGCACTGTACCTGTATGCCTTAAATCATAAGTAGCTTTGCTCCACATCATTGAAGGTACAAATCTACCAACAACGCCAAGACCTGTAATGGCCGTTAATGCAGCAAGACCACCTGCCATCATACCCGGGTGCTGAGAAATAGTTTCTCCAACCCCAGAACAACCTTTCATCGCTAATGTTGGTACTGTAAGAGCGGCTGCTCTCAAACCTGATAAATTCATCCCACTAACCATAAACACCTCCATCATTTGTTGCAAAATTCTTTAGCTGCTTGTTTATAGGCATCGCGAAAAGGAACACCCTCCTCTACAAGCGCGTATGCTCTATCAGTGGCATAGAGCTCTTCAGTCATGGAATTCAAGAGATTCTTTTCATGAACCTGTAAGTTTTCAAAAACAAGACTTAAAAGTGTAATGATACTCTGCACATCGTAAAAAGATCGCAAAAGAGGTTCTTTATCTAGCTGGGCATCCCGATTATAGCCACTGATCAAACCACTTTGCAAACCGGCTATCTGTTGGGCATAGCCATGAATTCTCGCCTGATAGCCGCGCATGAGTTCAAAGAGATCATAGTTCTTTTTTTGCGGCATAATAGAGCTGCCTGTCGTGAATTCATCGGGCAAAGAAAAAAACTTATAAGAGCCATCCATGGTAAAAAGCATGAGATCAGATACGAGTCTATTCACAGTCAGCATTACTTGCTTGAGGGAATCAAGGATCAAGGCATGGTATTTGAGACGCGTACTTTGAGCAAACAAAACATTTTTATGAATACCATTAAATCCCGATTGCTTGGCTGTAAAATGACGATCAAGATTTAGGCAAGACCCATAAGCTGCCGCACTCCCCAAAGGCGATTTGTTAATATGTCGGGCAATACTCAACAACAGCTTACTGTCTTCTTGAAAACTTTCTTTAAAAGAACCAGCCCACAAGGCAATAGATGATGGCATGGCCTTTTGCATATGCGTAAAACCAGGCATGGGAAGTGATTTATTTTCCTTAGCAAAAAGATCCATTGTTTTTGCCAGGGCCATCACCTCATTACTAATATGGTTCAACTGTGCCACACTGAGTTTTCTCATGGCAGCGAGCACCTGATCATTACGTGAACGACCGGTATGAATTTTTTTGCCCACATCACCGAGTTTTTTTGTAAGATAATTCTCTATGGCTGAATGGCAATCCTCATCTGATTTTTTGATGGCAAACTTACCCGCTTTATGAAGAGCGAGAATTTCATTGAATGCTTTATGAAGCTGGGCACATTCTTTTTTTGTGAGCAGTTTGGCTTTGAGCAAAGTATCTGCATGAGCCTTTGAGCACAAAATATCGTAAGGAACTAATTCTTGATCCAAAAGATAATCATTGCCCACACAAAAATCTTCGATTTTCTGAGCAATCTTTTTATCTAGCTTTTTGCCTTTATCCCAAAGTTTCATAAGCTATCCTTTACTTTTTATCGTAGAACATGGGCACATCATTTTTCCTTGAAATCATTGTATGTGCCTTTAAACGAATAGCATTGATCTTGATAAACCCTTCTGAGTCCTTTTGATCAAAGCCACCTTCATTATCCATGCTAGAAAGCTCTTGGTTGTACAAGGAATTATCGGAACGTCGACCAAGCATAATGATATTGCCTTTATAAAGAGATAGGCGAACAACACCATCAATCATTTCCTGGCTTTTATTAATGGCGCTCATGAGAAAATCCATTTCAGGTGAAAACCAAAAACCATTATATACGATTTCAGCAAATTTGGGAGATAGCATATCACGCAAGCGCATGACTTCTCTATCCATGGCAATGCCTTCAATATCGCGGTGAGCGGCATAAAGAATTTCTCCAGCTGGTGTTTCATAAATGCCGCGCGACTTCACACCCACAAAGCGGTTCTCTACCATATCGACTAAACCAATCCCATTCTCGCCACCCACTTTATTCAAATGCATGAAAAGCTCTAAAGGCTCTTTTACAGTAACATCATTTGTATGATCGACAACTTTAATGGGTTCACCATTTTTGAAATAAATATCAATCTTAGTTTCCGCATCAGGGGCCTCTTTGGGATGAACCATGTATTCGAAAATATCATCTGCTGTTTGATCTGGGTCTTCTAAAATACCCGCTTCATGACTGATGTGCATGAGATTGGCATCTTCACTGTATGGTTTTTTATGCGAAACTTTTATGGGAATGCCCTTTTCTTTAGCATAATTAATCATGTCAGTACGGCCTTTGAATTTTTCTAAAAAGGACGCCATTTTCCAGGGAGATAATATTTTAATTTCTGGTTCTAAAGCATAATAACCCAATTCAAAACGAACTTGGTCATTACCTTTTCCTGTGGAACCATGTGAAACGTATTCAGCTTTTTCTTCACGAGCAATACGGATATGTTCACGGGCAATGAGTGGTCTCGCTAGGGCTGTGCCTAAATAATAGCGCGCTTCATAAAGAGCTGACGCTTTAACAGCTGGAAAAATATAGTCTGTCACAAATTCTTTTTTCAGATCTGACACATAAACTTTTGAGGCCCCCACTTTGAGGGCTTTTTCTTTCATGTCTTCAAAATCATCTTTTTGACCAACATCTGCCACAAAGCAAATGACTTCAAATCCTTCTTCAATGAGCCATTTGAGAACCACTGATGTATCCAAACCTCCTGAGTAGGCCAAAACCACTTTTTTCTTATTTTCCATGTATATAATCTCCCTGTCTTCCCTGTATTGGGTAAGTTTGGGGCTCTATAGGACAATTTGATGATAATTATCAAGAGGGTTGATATTTTAGAAATTGACCCTACACATAATCACCAAAGTTGTGAAAATGGTGTCAAGACTTTACATTTATCTTTTAGTTTACAGATATGTGCAATTCATACACTATGACCATTTGTTTTGATGATATTATTCTAAATTTAGCAATTGATAGAAGAGGTTAAAAGATAAATGTAAAGTCTTGACACCATTTTCACTTCCATTTCCACCCTTGACGACCAGATGAACAACCAGTAAAAAATCATCAGTAATGTTACAGTGTCTGCCACGTAGGTCCCTTTTTTTCCAGCGAACCTGCGAACCCGTGACCCTGTGAATCTATTTTCATGAAAAATACCTTCTGGCAAAAAGCCCATGATTTTTTAGTACAAAATGATCTTGTCTATATTGTTGCTGTTGTTTCTGGCGAAGGTTCTGCTCCCAATCGCGTGGGCGCTAAAATCCTTGTCAGCCAAGATGAGATATTTGGCACCATTGGTGGCGGCCGATCTGAGCACCTCATCGTTGAAAAAGTAAAAGAATACATTACGTTAAATGAACTTTGCACACAAATAGCTGTCCTTGAACACCGCAAAGAAGCTGATGAAAATGCCTCTGGCATGATTTGTAACGGCTCTCAGACCTATGCCATTGTCGCCCTCACAAAAAAGCACCTTGCCCCTATTACAAACATTTTAGACATTTATGCGAACAAAACCAATGGCGCACTCTCGTTGTCCAATAATGGCCTCTCATTTTCTGAAACAGCAGAAATCAGTAATCGTTATTCATTTGAAACCCACGATGATGATTGGCAATATCATGAAGTTTTGGGTGTTTTGGATAAATTATATATTGTCGGTGGTGGCCACTGCTCACTGGCCCTATCACAACTCATGATTAACCTTGGCTTTCATGTCACGGTTTTTGAAAATCGCGAAGACATCCAAACGTACACTCAAAATAATTATGCGAATGAAAAACATATCATCGACTACAATGACCTCCCCACTATTATTCCAAATGGATTAAACACGTACATTGCCATCATGACCTTTGGTCACGCTTTTGATCAATATGTATTAGAAAAAGTGATTGATAAGGATGTGAAATATTTGGGCATGATGGGCAGTCAGTCCAAGGTCAAAGCTGTTTTTGCCAACTTAAAAGAAAAAGACATAAAACCTGAGCTTTTTGACGCGGTCCACGCCCCCATTGGATTAGATATAAAATCTAACACCCCAGAAGAAATCGCGGTCAGTATTGCTGGGGAGATAATCAAAATTAGGAATGCTTAAGTCTTCAATCAAGATTATTTCTTAAAAACTTCCTCACTCACCTGCTTTGTCCCACAATAAATACAAACCGGTCGATTTTTTGATAGCACGCGCTTGCATTGACCACATGTTGCAGGACCTGACTTTTGTTTTGCCTTTCCATCCAACTTGCCATCACGGGCATCTATTTTTTGTATTAATGATTCCAACTGCTTATCTGTATAACCCCATTTTTTCTTCATCACCATCCACATAGCCTCAGTAATCATGTACAATCGTTCAACTTCTGAAACTAAGAGCTTTACTTGCAGGACAGCTTCGCGGGAAGCCTCTTCAGCATCATAGGCCTTATTCTTTTCGACAATCTCATCAATATTTGGGGCACCTGTAAAATCAAAACCTCTGTTGAATAAACCCATAAAAATTCTCCTTAAGATGTGAGAATATTATGAATTATTAAGAAATGCAATTAAAGGGGCATAATTTCTTTGATGAGATTATTTTGTCTTAAAAATTGAAACAGCTCAGTGATGTGGTTTTCATTAAGAATAAGCTCATCATCCTCACATTGTTCCAGACTTTTTTGGAAAGAATGGCCTTGTGCTAATAGGTTTAGCAGCTGCCACTGATAAGGATCTAGCTCCTTTACCATGACCCTATTGTCTACTTTATACATGACCAACCACTCGTCTTTACTCAAGTCAATTCTATTTGTTTTTTGAGACGTTAAGTCAGTAACCTTAGAGTGTTTCCACAGGTTAAACACAGGGTAATTATGTTGCCGTTGTGCAAAGGCCTGACAAAAAGAAATTGTAAAATCAGAAGCCTTTTCAAGATCTGTAAAATCCTTGGGGGGACACGAACGGGAGGGGGCATGAAAAATATTTTTAAAAGACCACTCAAAAGAAGCTAACTCCTCGAGATAAGGAATGCTTCTAAGTTTTTGACGTCTTTTCAGAAATGTGGGAAAAGTCTCTCCGTAATCTGATAAATTGTAATAGTGAGAATGATGCCTTTGAATATAGTGGCGACAACACTCAAAAAACAACTCATCGCCTAAAACCCACCACGTCGCCTGAAAAGTCTCGCCCAATGCCTCAGTCAATCTAGCATAATACCCTGATTTATAGACATTAATTGCCTCTTTAGACGTAAGTGTCCCCCCAGGTTCTATGCTATCGGGTATGTAGGATTTCTTGCTGAGAATACTTTTTATGATTTCTTTTTGATATTTTTCCAAATTCATTTTGTTTTCCATGATATATTTCCCAAATGTGGGCCGCCTTCATAGCCTCATCTTGCAGAATGGAAAATTCTGGAATGTCCTCATCCCACTCGATCATAACAGAAACATTAGCCATTCTTTTTATAACACTATGAAATAACTCCCAAACTTGAGGATAAACAGGTTTTGAATGTGTATCAAAGAGATGTGTTCCCATGTCAGAAAAACCAGCCAGATGAATTTGACCAACCCGTTTTTCATCAATGGCATCCAAATAATTTCTAGGATCAAAATTATGATTAACAGCGCTAACATAGACGTTATTGACATCGAGCAATAGACCACAACCAGATCGCTTGGACACCTCTAATATAAAATCCCATTCAGTCATTTCAGATTCTTTATACCGTAAATATGTAGAAACATTTTCAAAATACATCTTTCTACCCAAGAAATTTTGAACAGAATCAATCTTCTGTACAAAATGCCTTACAGCTTCCTCAGTATAGGGAATGGGGAGCAAATCATGGGCATTAGCGTGCGCATTTCCTGTAAAACAAAAATGATCTGAGACGCGTACAGGATTGATGCGCTCAATCAATTTCTTTAGATTTTTTAGATATTTATCATTTACTGGTTGTATCGCACCTATTGATAAAGACACCCCATGAAGAGCAATGGGGTAATCGTTACGGATAAGCTCAAGCATGTGTAGTGGCCGTCCCTCAGAATCCATATAGTTTTCAGAGATGGCCTCAAACCACTTTAATGTGGTTTGAGGCCTATTCTCTAGGTAGGGGTAATGTTGGGCTCTTAACCCAACACCTATGTCACACGCATCCTTATGATTCTTCATAAATATTCCTTACTTAATGTGCCATTGTCTGTTTTTTAAACTCACCACCTTTGGCATCACATTCTGCTTCTGATGTCTTGATCCATCCTTTGCCTTTACAGGTATTTTTGCCTGCACAGGAATGTCCTTTGCCACCACAAGCGCCAGTTCCCTTACAAGCATTTACACCATGACACTCACCAACTGGTGTTGTTGTACTACTAGAACTTGAAGCTGTTGGCGCGGCAATGGCTGCTGTTGAGGCAAACATTAGTCCTGTCATCGCCGCTGCCATGAGTAATTTATTCGTTACTTGTTTCATTTGATTCTCCTTTTTTGTTTATTCTGTTTCAACCATCATGGCCTCACCCTCAATGATTATTTTGACAACATCACCAACAGCTAAACCTCCATGATCTAAAGCTTTATTCCATTTAACACCGTAGTCTTTACGGTTAATTTCAGTGAAAGCCTCAAAGGCAAGCTTCACATTTCCCCAAGGATCCTTGACCTGACCATGATAGGTAACATCTAAAATAACTGGTTTGCTCACACCAACCATTGTAAGTATACCGTGAACTTTGCCAGCTTTCTTGTCCAAATATTCAACTTTTGTACTTTTAAAGGTCATTAAGGGGATTTGAACAACTTTAAAGAAGTCTTCTCCACGCAAATGCTTATCCCTATCAGGTTCATTAGTGTTAATTGAGGTTGTTTTGATCTTGATATTGAGATCCTTTAATTCTGGTTTGGCTTCATCAAAGACAAATGAACCTTCAAAATCATCAAACTGTCCTGATACTGTGGCAATAACAAGATGCTTAACCTTGAACCCCACACGCGTATGTGCCTTGTCGAGTGAGAAAGTCGCTGCCTCAGCGCTTCTAAAGCTAAATATCAAGAGAGAAACGATAACTACATAATATATAATCCTTTTCATCCCCCAACCTCCTACGTTTACATTAATAAAATACTTCAAAGAAATACGTTAATCCTATGGCAAATCGATTGCCATATGCCCTTTATGTTCAAGTTATTCACTTGTATATACGCAAGCCCACAATTAAAGTTACACTCTTTTATAAGTATTTTCCTCAGCTAGAAATCAGCCGGTAATAAAGTTCTTGTTTCATAATTAACATTTGCATTGATCTGAAAATCATACACCTCT
>Ga0233437_1007245_pt1 | contig 10817 bp, 9 predicted proteins | sample SI_122_August201_FD_182714 | JGI IMG/M metagenome (GOLD analysis project Ga0233437, IMG submission 182714) | Seawater microbial communities from Saanich Inlet, British Columbia, Canada - SI_122_August2016_200_MG | ecosystem: Environmental > Aquatic > Marine > Inlet | place: Canada: British... | reverse complement strand
TATCAGTAATTCATTTTGCTGTTGTTCCTGGCTGGATTTTGAAACTCGTGTATTCGTCATTTTGGGCTTTTGGTGGTTGTGAATTTGTGATTGTTCAAGTCAATATAATATTAGAGGAATTCATTGAAAAAATCAAAAGTGAATCCATTAAAATAGACAATGCAAGTATTGGGTGTTTTTGATTTGCTGACTTGTCAGATTTCAATTTAACTGCTAGTTGAAAAAGCTTTGACCCTTATATTTATGATCGTTTTTGAATTCTCCAGGGGGGATTTTTTGTCCCGTATTTTTTTGCTGAGTAACGTCAGAAATTTTTGAAAAGCACTTTAGGGAGTAACAATGGAAGTTAATTTACCAGATGGATCGAAACAAGAGCTACCTGAGGAAAGTAGTGTTATCGGTCTGGCCAGAAAAATTAAAAAACAATTAAATGGAAATGCAATTGCCGCAAAAATTAATGGGGAGTTAAAGGAACTTAACACTGTTTTAAATAATGGTGATAATGTTCAGGTTTTAACCTTCGACGATGAAGAGGGCAAAGCAATTTTCTGGCATTCATCTGCTCATTTATTAGCTGAGGCTGTTATTAATTTGTTTCCTGAAGCCAAGCCGACGATTGGCCCTGCCATAGAAAATGGGTTTTATTATGACTTTGCAAATTTGCATGTCACGGAAGATGATTTTCCGAAAATAGAAGCAGAAATGCAAAAAATCATTAAAGAAAGAAAAGAACCGGTAAGAATTGAGTTTGAATCTAAAAAAGAAGCATTAAAAGAATTTGCTGAAAATCCTTATAAAGTTGAGATGATAGAAGCTCTGGAAGAAGGGTTAAGTGCTTACAAACAAGGAAATTTTATCGATTTATGCCGTGGTCCGCATGTGCCACATATGGGCGTCATTCAGGCAGTTAAGGTGCTTAAAACATCGGGTGCCTATTGGCGTGCAGATGCTAGTAATGCACAGTTAACCAGGATTTATGGAATTGCCTATCCGGACAAAAAACTCCTGTCTAAATATTTAAGATTTTTGGAAGAAGCAGCCAAACGAGATCACCGTTTAATTGGCAAACAACTTAATTTATATTCCTTTCATCAGGAAGCTCCCGGGATGCCATTTTTTCATTCTAATGGAATGGTTATTTGGGATGAATTAACAAAATACTGGGAAGAATGCCATAAAGAAGCTGGTTACTTAAAAATTAAGACACCAATTATGTTAACTCAGGATTTATGGGAAACATCCGGTCATTGGCAGAATTATCGTGAGAATATGTATACATCTGAAATTGATGATAAAGCCTATGCCATTAAACCAATGAACTGTCCCGGGGGGATGCTTTATTATAAGGAAGACCAGTACTCTTACCGACAACTCCCATTAAGAGTTGGTGAAATAGGGCTGGTGCATCGGCATGAACTCAGTGGTGCCTTGTCAGGATTGTTTAGGGTCAGGTGTTTTCATCAGGATGATGCCCATATTTTTATGACACCAGATCAGATTAAAGACGAAATCAAAAACGTTTTGAATCTATCTGGAAAGATGTATCGTCAATTTGGTCTGGATTTTCATTTGGAATTATCAACCCGACCGGAAAAATCTATTGGAAGTGATGAAGCCTGGGAAATTGCGACTGAAGGATTAAAAAACGCGCTTGAAGATGCTGGTTTCGAATATGAATTGAATGAGGGTGATGGCGCTTTTTATGGTCCGAAAATCGATTTACATATTAAAGATGCTATCGGAAGAACCTGGCAGTGCGGAACCATACAATTGGATATGAATCTCCCTGAAAGATTCGACTTGAATTATATTACACCCGAAGGGGAGAAACAAAGACCAATCATGATTCATAGAGTTATTTATGGGTCATTTGAACGGTTTTTTGGTATTTTAGTGGAACACTTTGCTGGCAAATTCCCAATCTGGTTATCTCCCAGGCAAATCAGAGTACTTTCAATCGCAGATAGCCATGTGGACTATGCAAATAGCATCTGTCAAAAATTTGTGGATAATGGTTTAAGAGCAGCAGTAGATAATTCAACTGAGTCTGTTAATAAAAAAGTCCGACAAGCGCAATTGGATCAGGTAAATTACATTCTGGTTGTAGGCGACCGTGAGATTGAGGAAGGAAATGCAACTGTCAGAGCCGGAAATAAAGTAATTGGCGCTTTCCCAATCGATCAAATTTCAAGTAGTTTATTAAACGAGCTGCAATCCCGCTCTGATCGAAAAAATATGATTGAATAACCGATCGCAACAGCCTCAATGATATTGGGGCTGTTTTCCTCATTAAATACTCGCCCATGAATCCACTGATTTCTATTCTTCTTCCTGTCTATAACGCTTCCATATTTGTTAATGCGTGTCTGCGGAGTATTCAAAATCAATCATTTACTGATTTCGAAACCATCATCATTGATGATGGATCGACAGATGGCACCTATAATACTATTTCAAAGTTGATCCAAAATGATCAACGGTTCAAACTATTTCGCTTTCAGGAAAATAGAGGGATTGTTGCAGCCCTAAATGAAGGGTTGGAAAAATGTTGTGGATTCTGGATTGCCAGAATGGATATTGATGATATCATGCATCCGGATCGATTAATGAAACAATTATCATTCATGACGCGCCATCCGGATATTGATATACAGGGAACACAGGTTCGCTTAATTCGGGATGATGCTCCTATCACAGACGGTCAACACAACTATATCAATTGGAGTAATCAATTAGTTGAGGATAAGACAATTAAGCAAGAGATATTCGCTGAATCTCCGATCATCCACCCCACATTTTTTCTGTCCCGTAACTACTACTCAAAACTAGGAAACTACCAGGATAATCCCTGGGTAGAGGATTACGATTTTTTATTACGGGCATTTAATCAAGGCGCTAAATTTGGCAAGATTGCGGAAAAATTATTGATCAAACGTGATCATCCACAAAGGGTTGTTCGCAACGATATCCGCTGCAAAAGAAAAGCGATGTTCGCCATTAAAACTCACTATTTTAAAAAAAGTAACTGGTTCGACCCTACCAAAAAACTATTGATTATCGGTACAGGCGCCGTCGGGAAAATGTTAGCGACTGCACTGATGAATGAAAATATTCAGGTAGACGGATTTATTAATAATGACCATTCTAATAAAAAAGGGACCTTAAAAGGCCTCCCAATCTATTTTTTAAATGAAGCGAATGCTAAACAATTCTTTGCGGAACAGAAAAATACTTTTTATATTTCAGCGGTTGGTGTACCAGACGGCAAGAAAAAAGTGAATCAGCTCCTTCAACAATATCAATTAAAAGTAGCACACGACTACCTCAAATTTATTTAAAATGGTTGAATACTCAACACTCGTTGAACCGGTTAAATTGGTTGCGGCGATTCTGTATTCCAGTGAAAGTGAGTTAAAAGCGGCTTATTCAAAACTGGAAGCTATTTTTTCAAAGATCGATTATCAGGGAGAGCCGTTTCCTTTCGAAGAATCTGATTATTATCAACCTGAAATGGGTGAGGGCTTATTTCGGAAAATGATATCATTTGATGAATTGGTTTCCCCCGGTTTTTTGGCGGATGCTAAACATCTGACGCACTATATAGAAGAAGAACTGGCTGAGGATGGCTTCAGGAAGATCAATATCGATACCGGCTATCTGGATATGTTTAAATTTGTACTGGCATCATTTAAATCCAGGAGTAATAAAATTTACCTTGGGAAGAATATTTGGGCCGACATGATTCTCTATTTTGAAAGTGCCACTTATCAACCTTTTATTTGGAGTTTTCCAGATTTTAAAAGCGGCAAATATAATAAAGACTTAATCGCGATTAGAAATCGATTTAAACAACAACTTAAAACCTGGCTAATTAATGAAAAAGTAGAAGATAAAAAATATTATATTTGATGTGGGAGGTGTTTTAATTGATTGGAACCCCAGGTATCTTTACAATCGTTTATTAAAGAATGATCAGGAAAAAATCAATTTCTTTTTAACCAGTATTTGTACGCAAACATGGAATGAAGAACAGGATAAGGGACGATCAAAGGAAAAATTTCCCTTGGCTGTGAAGAAATTCGATTTTTAAACAGATTCATTTTGGATTTAACCCGATTAACTCCGATTATCTGGTTATCATACATAAAATAGCTTATATTTTCATATTTGAACAAGATTCTAAAAAAAGTTTGATTTAAATCGTCATATTTACATTTTGTTACATCATAGTCATGTTTTTATTTGAAAACTTAGTATTCTTATAAGTGAAACTCATAACCAACCTTACTATTTTTTAAGTAATTGTTTCGCTTATTTTGCCTGTGATACCATATTGCAATTGTGTTAAACCTTATTATATTAAGTGATTATTGTTTGAACACAGAGTTTGCCATTCCCTGACCAGAAACTTTTATCGCTTGGAGATAGAGATTCTTCGCAGGCTCAAAATGACAGTTAGAGTGAATCTCTGGTGCCAATTTCTAAAAATAACAAAACCTTTAAATTAAATGATGAAAACTAATATTCTGATTTTTTTAATTTTTAGCATATTTGGATTGAGTCAAAGTATATTGGCTGAAACAAAAATCTTGTTTTTGGGGGATTCCTTAACGGCAGGCTATGGCATCGAAAAATTTCAGGCATTTCCGACTTTGATTGATAAGAAACTCAAAGAAAAAGGATATAAAAATATAAAAGTGATAAACGGTGGAATTAGTGGATCTACCAGTGCCAGTGCCCTTTCTCGTTTGAAATGGTATTTAAAGATCAAACCGGACATTATGATATTAGCACTTGGAGCAAATGACGGATTGCGAGGGCTTTCAGTCAGCGAATTAAGGAAGAATTTGACGGCATGTATTCAGTTGGCAAAGGAGAATAACATTATCATAGTTTTAGCTGGAATGCGGATGCCGCCAAATTATGGAGCCGCGTATACTAAATCATTTTTTCAGATTTTTGGTGAAGTTTCTAAAGAACAAAATGTGCCTCTAATTCCTTTCTTGTTGAAAGATGTTGCTGGCATACCTGATTTAAATATTCCCGATGGCATTCATCCAAATGAAGCCGGTCACAAAATTGTGGCTCAAACAGTATTACCTTATATAATAAAACTATTATGATTCTGGAAACTAAACATATCAATAAAAGCTACTTACAAGCGGACAACACACCTGTTCAAGTGATCAAAGACATCAATTTTGGTGTTAATTCCGGTGAAACAGTTTCTATTACAGGACCATCTGGAAGTGGTAAAACAACCTTGCTCTCACTAATTGCAGGACTGGATCGACCGGATACCGGTGAAATCATTTTGGACAATCGGGATATTACACAAATGAATGAAGATACCCTGGCAAAATACAGAGCAGAGAAAATAGGATTTATTTTTCAGCAGTTTCATTTAATGCCGCACCTGTCTGTTGCAGAAAATATCGCTTTACCGATGGAAATTCTAAAGAAACAGAACATCAATCCAAAAATAGATGAAGTCTTGGAGAGTGTTTCCCTATCCCATCGGAAAAATCAATTACCATCAACCTTAAGTGGTGGTGAAAGCCAAAGAGTTGCTATTGCCCGCTCATTGGCCATTGAACCGACAATCTTACTGGCTGATGAACCCACAGGAAATTTAGATGTCAAAACAGGTGAGCAAATAGAGGCTTTATTATTTGATCTGGTTGAAAAAAATAATATGACGCTGGTTATTGTGACCCATAATTTGAATCTGGCAAATCATTGTCAAAAAAAGTTAAATTTAACCAGCGGACAGTTGCTATGAATCATTGGATACGTTTTGTATATAAAGAAATTGTAAATAGTAAACAATTTAGTCTGTTTTTTATTGTTAATCTTGCGATTGGGTTAATTGGTTATGTCAGTTTAACCTCATTTCATGGCTCTGTTTTAAATCACTTTAATCAGAATTTAAAAGATATTTTGACCGCTGATATTATGGTGTCATCTTCAAAACCAGTTGAGGAGAGCCAGCTAAAAATTATTGAAGCAGAAATTGGAATTAATAAAACAGGCAAGGCCGAGACCATTACTTTTTATTCAATGATCGCTACCCAGAGCCAATCAAAATTAGTCGAAATCAATGCCATCGATACAAGCTTTCCGCTATATGGGAAAATACAACTTAAAGAATCACAAAATAGTAATAATCAGATCCTACAATCAGATAATAATGTTTGGATGACTGAAGATTCAGCAATTTCACTGGGTTTACAACCAGGGCATGTTTTAAAAATTGGCAGTTCCGAATTTATATTAAATGACTATATAACCAAAGATCGGATGTCTTCACTGACCGGTATCGGATTTGCTCCCAGAATATTTATTGGTATCAATCGTTTGGAAAAAACGGGTTTAGTTCAATTCGGAAGTCGGATTCGTTATCAATATTATTATCAAATTCCATCAGATTTAAATGCCGATAAACTGGTGGATCAAATAATTGGCTCACTAAAAAGCAAAAATTCAGAGCAGCTCCCTTTTTCAATCATTGGTCCCAGCCAGGTTAATCGCCGGTTGGGTCGAATCACAACCAATTTTACCAGTTTTATGGGATTAATAGGGATTGTTGCTTTGTTTCTGGCTGGTATTGGAACGTCATATCTGTTTCGTAATTATTTTAAAAACCGTATCAACCAGATTGCAATTTTATTGTCTTTAGGGGTTTCAAGAATCCAGGCCTATTTTATTTATTTATTTCAAATTTCAATACTTGGTGCAATTGCTTCACTGGTAACGGTCGTTATATCTTCTTTTTTAATTGAATTGTTTCCTATATTTTTTGAATCAATCGTTCCAGCAGGCTTAACCGTAAGTGTCAGTTTTGAAGCAACGATTCGTGCACTAATTATTGGTATGGGAAGTTCTGTGATATTCTGCCTTCCTGTCATTGTGAGTATCCATGATTTAAAACCATTGCATTTGCTACAACAAAATTTAGCTGCTAGCAGAAAAAATAAAATCAGACGCAGGATTAGGCTAAGCATTAGTTTTTTGCCACTTTTCGCGATTATATGGTTATTAGCGGTTGAGCAGCTGAATTCAGTTAAAAATGGTACCTGGTTTTTTCTGGAATTTTGTGGCACACTCATTATTTTATCAATCATAGGTTTACTGGTACTTTATAGCTGTAAATATCTGTCTAAAATCAAAAATCCCTTTTTTCGAATTGCCTTTAGAAATCTCTATCGAAACAGAATGACCGCCTTGTCGTGCTTTTTAGCCATGTCCATGGGAACATTTTTGATCAGTACCATTCCCCAAATTCAAAAAGGTATCGAAACAGAAATCAATAAACCCCAAAATATGACACTTCCGGGTTACTTTCTGGTAGACATTCAACCTGAACAACTGGAACCTTTAAAACAATATCTGAAAGAAAAAAATACGCCCCTGGATCACATTTCACCCATCATAAGGGGGAGAATTGAGAAAGTTAACGGGAAAGATTTTATTAGGGAATCAAGATCCGATAGAAGTTACAGAAGGAGGGAATACAATTTTTCGTACCGGAGTGGTTTGAGTGACTCGGAATCAATTATTGAAGGAGAACCTTTATCAGAAAGTAAAAATATTAATATTTTTGATGATGTCGTTGAAGTTTCAATGGCTGAAGATTTTGCAAATCGTCAAAATTTTAAAATTGAAGATCTCATTCAATTTGATATTCAGGGAATCCCTGTTTCCGGAAAAATAAAAAATATTAGAAAAGTACGGTGGAACAGTTTCCAGCCAAACTTTTTTATTCTATTCCAGGATGGTGTGTTAAATGATGCCCCTAAAACCTATTTAGCCTCGATTCCAAATGTACCTAATGTCAGTCATCAAAAGTTCCAATTTGAACTGGTAAAAAAGTTCCCTAATATTTCGATTCTTAATATTAAGGAGATCGTTAATCAGATTTTGTTCATTTCTCAGCGGGTATCCTTTGCCGTCAATTTTATGGCATATTTATCTATATTAACAGGATTTATAGTTGTTTATTCCGTTGTTAGAAATGAAGCCAGGTCTAGAAAGTGGGAGATTAATTTAGTGAAAGTATTAGGTGGGAAGCATTCAGAAGTCCGAAGTATTTTTATTATTGAATTTGGCTTTTTAAGCATTTTTGCCACTGTCACAGCCATACTACTAAGTATCATTTTTTCTTATATACTGTCTGTTTCTATTTTTGGTCATTTGTGGGAGTTGCATCTTCAATCGATTGCTTTGATTGGTTGTTTGATTGTTCTAACCACTATCCTTACTGCCTTAATTGGAACAAATCGAGTGATAAAGCAGAAACCATTGGGGATTTTAAATGCAAAAACCTAAGGCTCCAATGAAATTGTTGTTTGGTTTGTCCTTTTTCAAAGAATATACTATTATGCCGAACTATTTAACGGACAACAATATTAACACCTAATTTTTTGAGTTTTGAATCATGACAATATCAATTATACACCGTCCCAGAAGAAACCGATCTTCTAAGAGTATCAGAGCTTTAGTCCAGGAAAACCATCTGAATATTACTGATTTAATCATGCCTCTATTTGTTATTGAAGGTTCAAATCAAAAAATTGAAGTGTCTTCAATGCCGGGGATTTTTCGATATTCAACTGACTTGATTATTGAAAAATGTAAAATGATTTATGATCTTGGTATTCCTGCTGTTGTACTGTTTCCCGCAATATCAGAGGGAAAAAAGGACTCCTGGGCCAAGGAATCACTTAATCCTAATGGACTTTACCAAAATACCTTAACAGCTGTTAAAAAAGCAGTTCCTGAATTAACAATCATTACTGATGTTGCCATGGATCCATATAGCTCTGATGGTCATGACGGCGTTGTAAATGATAAAGGTGAAATTGTTAACGATGAAACACTTGAAATTCTGGGCAGAATGGCGGTTTCACAAGCGGAAGCCGGCGCTGATATTATAGCACCCTCAGATATGATGGATGGACGAATAGGATTTATCAGAAACGCCTTAGATGAGGCGGGATTTACTTCTGTTTCAATTATGGCTTATAGTGTCAAATACGCTTCAAGTTACTATGGCCCTTTCCGGGATGCTTTAGACAGTAAACCCAAACATGGCGATAAGAAAACATATCAAATGAACCCCGCCAATGTTGAAGAAGGAATCAGGGAAGTTTCACTTGATATTGATGAAGGTGCCGATATCGTAATGGTAAAACCGGGTTTACCTTATTTGGACGTGATACGAGCCGTTCGGGATATATCTCCTGTCCCGGTAGCTGCTTATAATGTGTCGGGAGAATATGCCATGGTTAAAGCTGCTGGACTAAATAATTGGATCGATTATGAAAAAGTCGTTCTCGAAACATTGTTGGGCTTTAAAAGAGCAGGTGCCGATATGGTATTAACCTACCATGCTGAAGAAACAGCGAATTGGCTGAAAAACAAGAATTAGTAGTTATTATCGATATTTTAATCTAATAATCTCAACGAAGGACCTAAAATGAACTTAAAAATATTAGTAAAAAATGTGATGATTTTACTGGTTGGTCTCATGTTTATTGTTCCCGTAACCTGTTTTGCGTTTGGATCAATAGAAAACGTTGGCAAAATAGTTGTTAAAGCTGAAAAGGCATATGTGATGCGGAATGGGAAACAAATACCCATCGGTGGTTTTGGATTAATCCTTAAAAAAGGGGACCAGGTTGTAACGAATGCGTCCGGAAAAGCACATATCATTTTAGAAGAAGTAAATGATATATTTTTAGGACCCTCGTCAAAACTAACTTTGGATAAATCAATTACTAAAAAAGACAGCGGGGGCATTAGTCGTTTTTTCCTGACGATTTTCGGTAAACTTCGCGCAAAAGTCAAAAAATCCAAAAAAAGATCATTGACAGTTAGAACAGCCACGGCTGTTATCGGTGTTAAAGGGACTGATTTTATTGTTGAACATGTTAATAATTTAACAACTGTTGGTACCTTGAAAGGACTGGTTAATATGAAATCCAACACTAACCAACAGGAAATTGATATTCCGCCTGGAAAGATGTGTTCTGTTTCTGCAGCTGGAGAAGTTTTAGCACTTGAAGAATTTGCTGGTAAACTCTTGACCAATATGGAATTTGCCGGTGAACAAATGGAAGCAGAAGATTTTTCCGGGGAAAAAATCGAGTTTTAACCAATTAAAAAAAATATCATCCCACTTGTTTTAATAAAAAAAATCTGTAATTATGATTTTTATGATAAATATCGCAAACAATGCATTATAAGTACAGCGAGGTGCTTTTGCAGATTGTTGGAAAATTTGATATTTTGAATAGAAAACTTCCCTGATAAACCTTTAATAATTACGATTGTATATAATAATCTGACGACCGACTATATTGTGAAAAAATTATTTGTGCTAGATAGTGTAAGATTATTTATATCCATAATCATTTTATTAGTAATTTCAAACCCTCTACTAGCAACCGACCATCCGCAGCATTTGAGAATTCCACTAATGTCAGGTGTGCCGACATTGGATCCGGGTTTAGTTGAAGATGTTACTTCTATCGAAGTCGTTGAACAACTATTTTTAGGGTTGACCGATTTTGATCCCCAATCTTATGAAGTCGTTCCGGAGCTGGCCACCAGTTGGAATCAAAATAAAGACGGAACTGTCTATACCTTTAATTTAAGGGATGATGCTTATTGGACCAATGGAGAGAAGGTCACCGCACATGATATTGTTTGGGCATTGCAAAGAAATATTGCACCAGAGACACAATCACCATACGCTAATGTCCTTTACCCAATAAAAAATGCCATTGAAATTAACAAAGGGAAAATTGATGAAC
>Ga0233437_1007244_pt1 | contig 10819 bp, 9 predicted proteins | sample SI_122_August201_FD_182714 | JGI IMG/M metagenome (GOLD analysis project Ga0233437, IMG submission 182714) | Seawater microbial communities from Saanich Inlet, British Columbia, Canada - SI_122_August2016_200_MG | ecosystem: Environmental > Aquatic > Marine > Inlet | place: Canada: British... | reverse complement strand
ACCATTTTTAAAAGGAAATTCTATCCAATTAAAATTACTTTTTATCCCGTTTGTAGTTTTCATGGTAACTGCAACCTCTAATGCTGTAAACTTAACAGACGGCTTAGATGGATTAGCAGGTGGAACCGTTGCTATAGCAGCTTTAGGGCTTGGAATTATGGCTTACATAAAAGGGCATTATGGTATCGCAGAATATTTAAATTTAGATTTTATCAGGCATGCTGGTGAGCTTACGGTTTTTATAGCTGCACTTATTGGAACGTTACTCGGGTTCTTGTGGTACAATGTTAAACCAGCCCAGATAATTCTGGGTGATACCGGATCGCTCTCTTTAGGTGGAATTCTAGCTGTTCTTGCAGTACTTTTAAGAGAAGAGATCTTCTTTGCAATTATTGGTGGAGTATTTGTAATGGAAGCACTTTCAACAATAATTCAACGATATTATTTTAAATATACAAGACGCAAAACGGGAACCGGAAAACGAGCTTTTCTCTGCGCTCCTATACATCATCATTACGAACTTAAAGGAATTTCAGAAGAGAAGATAGTGATAAGGTTTTGGATAATTGCTGCATTACTTGTTGGTGTGGGTTTAGCAACCTTAAAACTAAGGTAGGAAATGAAAGTTAAAGATAGAAAATTTGGTATTCTTGGAATGGCTAGAAGCGGTATTTCTGCCGCCAATAAAGTAAATGAGCTTGGTGGTATTGCTTTTATAAGTGAGTATAAAGCCGAAAGCGAAGTTTCAAATTCCAAAAAGATCAAAGAAACTTTTTTATGTGAATTTGGCGGACATACAGAAAAACTTCTCAATAATGAAGTATTAATTGTAAGTCCGGGAATTCCCGGCAATATTCCAATTTTACAAGAAGCTTATAAACGAGATATTGAAGTTATCAGTGAAATTGAATTTTGTTATAGGATCAAACACAAGAGAAGTAAGATAATTGCCGTAACCGGCTCGAATGGTAAAAGTACAACTGTCAGCCTGATCCATCATATTCTTGTAACTGCAGGACATAGCTCGATCTTAGCTGGAAATATTGGTGTTGCTTTCTCTTCATTCCCAATAGAAAAAGAGGAAATTGATTTTATAGTTTTAGAGCTCAGCAGTTTTCAACTTGAACTTATTGATACATTTAAAGCAGATGTTGCTGCAATACTTAATATTACTCCGGACCATCTGAATCGTTATAAAAGTTTTGAAGATTATGCAGAAACCAAATTTAATATTTTTAATAATCAAAATTCAGATGATTTGGCAATTCTAAATTTGGATGACACAACTTCTGCAAAATTCACTGATAAAATTAATTCAACTCTCAAATATTTTTCTCCAGATCCAAAAGCAAATATTTACTTTAAGAATGGATCAATAATTTTAGGTTCAAAAGAATATTCGGTTCAAAACGCATCAATTAAAGGTCCACACAATATCTCAAATATGATGTGTGCAATTTTGGCAGTTTCATCTTTTAATATAGAAAGAAATATTATTCAGAAAGCATTAGAAACTTTTTCACCTCTTACCCATCGTATGGAATACGTTGTAGAGATCGATGGAATAAAATTTTACAACGATTCTAAAGCTACTAATACAGATTCTGTAAAATTTGCCTTACAATCTTTTGATGCAAAAATTAGAATCATTATGGGTGGAGCCGGTAAAGGAGAAGATTACAGTATTTTAATTCCTTTCTTACAAAAAAAAGCTAGAAAAGTGTATCTTACAGGCGATACAATAGATGAAATGAAAACAACATTTGATGGATTTGTTGAGAACGAGTCCATCAAAGAATTTGAAGATGTTATTATTAAAGCATTTTCCGATTCTAAAAAGGGAGATATTATTGTTCTTTCACCGGCTTGTACGAGTTACGATAGATTTAACAATTTTGAAGAACGTGGAAATACTTTTAAGCAAATTGTTTTAGGGCTAAAAAAATGAAAGCCAAAACCTTCATTGCTCAGTACGATATTTATATTCTTTTCACATATATCGTATTGATTACAATAGGTATTTTCATGCAGCTTAACATAAGTTCTGTGCGCTCATCCATGTTTTTTTTCTATCGTCAGATCATCTGGCTTTTTCTCTCAATCTGCTCTGTATATTTCGCATTCAAGATAATAAATCTTGAGAAATTTAGAAAACTCATCTTCCCGTTACTAATTATCACTATTCTCTTGCTGATATCTGTTCTAATTTTTGGTGATGAAGTTAAAGGGGCTGTAAGAAGTATTCGTATTTGGAAGATAAATATTCAACCAAGTTTACTGGCACGCATAATTCTAATTTTTTACTTCGCACATATTCTAGATAAATTCAAAAGGAAAATTGATGATACAAGACCCAAAAAGTTTTTTGAACATTTTAACCAGCTCATATTTATTACACTAATAATTTATTCGCTTATATTAGCGGAAAAACATTTCAGTCCATTAATAATCTCTGGATTAACACTGCTATCACTACTATTTATTGCAAAAATAAGATTATCAACAATTGCATTAATTCTTTCTATATGCATTCTTGCGGGAATAGTAATAATCCAATTTGGTCCTACATATCGTTCCGAAAGAATGAATATTTATAAAAAGTACTCACTCTTCCATAAAGCTATGAATAAAACAGGTAATTATACCGGAGATAAAGAGTATCAGGTTAAAGAAAGCTTGCTCTCTTTATCTGGTGGAAAGTTAACTGGAACAATGCCCGCAAGAGGCACTGGGAAGCACTACTTCTTACCCGAAGCAAAAACAGATTACATATTTTCTATTATCGGCGAAGAATTCGGATTTTTGGGAGCACTTCTTGTAATTGCACTATTCATGCTCCTTTTTATAAGAACCATAATTAATTCTATGCGCCAAGACGATATATTCTTAAAGTTAGCAGGTATTGGGTTAGGAATGAATATATTTTTCAATGCAATGGTCAATATTGGTGTTTCGATGGCAATATTGCCAACAACTGGTGTTACATTACCATTTATAAGTTATGGTGGAACATCATTATTGGTCAATTCGTTCTCTGTTGGGCTTCTGTTGAATATTAGTGCAAAAAAACAGACCTTGCAGAGCTACTAAAGGATTTTTATTGATGAAAAACAGGAAAGTTATTATTGCTGCAGGTGGAACAGGTGGACACATAGTTCCCGCAATTTCCATCGCAAAAGAATTAATGAAGGAAGGAGTTCAAATTCTTTTTGTAGGTAATAGGAACAGCATGGAACAGCAGCTGGCAAAGAGACACGATTTAGATTTTGCAGAGATCAATGTTCAAAAATTCTACCGTAAAATTACTATAGCACATATTAAATTTCCATTTAAGCTTATTAAAAGTATTATAGATTCAAAGAAAATTATTCGTAAATTTAAGCCTGATGCATTTTTGGGAACAGGTGGATTTGTAAGTGGCCCAGTTGGTTATGCTGCTCATTTACAAAAAGTTCCAATATTTTTGCAGGAACAAAATAGTTATCCGGGTGCAACTACAAAAATATTAAGCAAATACGCTTCAAAGATATTAGTTGGAAATCACGATGCTATAAAACACTTACCAAAAGAAAAAGCAGCTTATTCTGGGAATCCAATAAATCAAAATGCTGTTACTGAGAAAAATGTAATAAATTTTGAGAAGTTTGGTTTACATGCAGATACAAAAAAGATCTTTCTTTTTGGAGGAAGTCAGGGTTCTGTTGTTTTAAATAATGCTTTCTTCCCAATAATTGATGATCTTTTACAAAAAGGATTTGAAGTTATTTGGCAGATTGGAAGATACAGTTTTAATGAATTCTATCCAAAAGTAAAAGATATAAAAGGCATATATGCTTTTGATTTTACAAATGAGATCGGTAAAATTTATAATTCTGTAGATCTGGCAATCGCACGTGCAGGAGCATTGAGTTTGGCAGAACTGGAAACAAAGAAGATTCCATCAATTCTTATCCCTCTTCCTTCTGCTGCAGAAAATCATCAATTTTATAATGCACTAGAATTAAAAGAGAAGAATGTTGCAGTAATAATTGAACAAAAAGATTTAGATCCTGTAATTTTGAAAGATACTACACTAAAAATGTTAAAAAATATCGATAAAATAAAAGAAAATTTTTCTTCAACAATTCATGCTAATTCAGCAAAAAATATTGCTGGCACTATCATGAATTATTTATCTTAGAGGAGAATAAATGTTAGGAAGAACAAGAAAAATTCATTTTGTGGGAATTGGTGGAATAGGCATGAGTGGGATTGCTGAACTACTTATAAATCAAGGGTTTAAAGTTAGTGGCTCTGATCTTGCACTAAGTGATATCACAAAACATCTTACACAAATTGGTGCTGTAATATCGCAAGGGCACAATGCCGAAACAATAAAAGATGCAGACGTTGTTGTAAAATCATCAGCTGTAAAAGATGACAACCCCGAGATTGCATTTGCACTTTCCAAAAAGATTCCAGTAATCCGCAGAGCAGAGATGCTATCTGAGATTATGCGAATGAGTTATGGTATTGGCATTGCAGGAACTCACGGAAAAACATCTACAACTTCAATGGTTGGGAGTGTATTATCTGCAGCTACGTTAGATCCAACCGTTATTGTGGGTGGGATTGTGAAGAATTATGGATCTAATAATTTACTTGGCTCAGGCAAATATATTGTGGTGGAAGCTGATGAATTCGACCGATCATTTCTTACGTTAAGCCCGATAATTGCAGGCATTACAAACATTGAGGCAGATCATCTTGATTGCTACACAGATCTGGAAGGTGTCAAAAATGCTTTTGTAGAATATGCAAATAAAGTTCCTTTTTTTGGAAGTGTTATTGCCTGTTTAGACGATCACGGTGTTCAATCTATAATTCCACGCATAAATAAGGAAATATTAACTTATGGTTTTTCACAGCAGGCAAATGTACGTGCTACTAATGTAAAATTTAACAATTTCGAAACAAGTTATAAGGCTTTATATAATGGTGAAGAACTTGGAAACATTAAATTAAAAGCATTGGGTGATCATAATATCCTAAATTCATTACTTGCTGTTGCAACCGGATTAGAGCTTGATATTCCGTTCAAATCAATTAAGAGAGGATTATCTGAATTCAATGGAGTTTTCAGGAGATTTGAATATAAAGGTGAAAAAGATGAAGTAACATTATATGATGACTATGCACATCATCCAACCGAGATAGAAGCAACCCTAAAAGGTGTTAGAGATAGCATTTCCAACCGAATAGTGGTTGTGTTCCAACCACATCTATTCTCTAGAACTCAAGACTTTTATGAGGATTTCGGACGCTCTTTCTTCCAATCTGATGTGCTGCTTATTGCTCCAATATTTCCAGCAAGAGAAAAACCAATTAAAGGTGTTACCGGAAAGTTGATCTCCGACGCAGCAATTCAATCCGGGCATAAAAATGTTCATTATATTCAAACTGATGAAGAGATTGTAAGTAAAATAAAAGAAGTAACTAAACCTGGAGATATTCTTATCACGATGGGTGCAGGAAGTATTTATAAATTTGGTGAGAAATTCTTAGATAAAAAGAATTAAATTGAGTAAAAGGGAAAAAATGTTTGACAGTAAAACGCTAAACTCGTTTGTTATAAAGAGTTCATTATATAAATACTCCAATATGAGGATCGGTGGTGAAGCCACTTATCTTCTTGCACCACATAGCATTAGTGATCTTTCATCAATAATGAAGGAAACAAATAAACATAATATGGAAATACTTCCTATTGGTGGTGGCTCAAATATCCTGTTTGGAGATGTTGGAAATAGAGTGATTATTCTGGATGCAAACCTTCCCGAGATTTTTAGTGTTGATAATGATGTTGTTACTGTTTCATCTAATATGAGGATCGGTTCTTTCATAGATAGAGCAATGCAGTTTGAATTGGGTGGATTAGAATTTATTTCTGGAATTCCTGCGCATATTGGCGGTGCAATTCATATGAATGCCGGAGCTTTTGAAAAATGTATATTCGATTATCTATTATGGGTTGAGTTTGTAAACAAGAAGGGTGATATAATTAAAATCGAGCTTAAAGATCTTGAGTTTGGTTATCGAACAACCTCCATTGATGGTTTCATAATAAAAGCAGGATTTAAACTAGATAAAAAAACAAAAAAACAGATACTAGATGATAAAGAAAATATTATCTCAATGAGATTTGAAAGACATCCTTACGACTACCCAAGTTTAGGAAGTACATTCAAAAATCCTGAAGGTAAATTCGCAGGGCAAATAATTGAAGAATGTGGATTAAAAGGCATAAAAATAGGTGATGCACAGATTAGCGAAAAACATGCAAACTTCATCATAAACAAAGCTAATGCAACATTTAAAGATGTTGCTGAATTAATAAAAGTAGTAAAAGAAACAGTGAAAGAACACAAAGATATTGATCTAGAATTGGAGATAAAGGTAATAAACTAATGAAGAAAAAACGATCGGGTTCGAGTAGATATTTTTTTTTCTTTATTGTACTTATTGTACTTATTTATGGTGTTTACATTGGCATTAACAGTTTATTTACCAAACTTGATTTTTTTAAAATAAAATCTGTCATGATAAGTGGAAATGAAAATTTAGAGACTGATTTTTTGAAAAATATCTGCAATGATTTCATAAATTTAAATTTATATTCTATTTCAAAAAGAGATGTACTAAAGAAATATGAAAACATCGTTCGTATTGATGACATCAAGGTTTCCAGAATATTCCCAAATAAATTAAAAATAGTGATTAGTGAAAAAAAGGGAGAATTCCATTTCCTAACAGAAAGAGGTAACATCTTCCCTATCGATAAGAATAGAGTCGTTCTGGATAACGTAAATTTCTATGAGAATGAGGCATTGCCAGTGATTGGAACTAGGATTGCAGATGCAGATATAATCATCGGACAAAAAATTCAGAATGATCTAATTGAAAAAGTTTTTGTGTTAAGAGAAAAATTTGATTCAGTAAACCCGGATTTCATAAGCAGTATTTCCGAGTTTTACTTAAAAGGAGAGAATCTAATTTTTGTTAATTCAAACGTTGGGTACAGAATTGTATTTGGAGATGATGAGATTGAAGAAAAACTTAAAAAACTCATTTTTCTTGAACAGAATCGTACTTTTGAAAAAGGCACAACAATAGATTTAAGGTTCAAAGATCAGCTTGTGATCAGGTCGGAGGAGATATGAAGATAGGTCAAGTGATTACAGCAATAGATATTGGTACAACCAAGATCTGTGTTATTATCGCACAAATAAATGAAGAGAATAAATTAGAAGTAAAAGGAATTGGCACAAGTAAAGCTGATGGCATGGTTAATGGAATTGTTGTTGATATAATGAAGGCTTCAAAATCTATGAGTGATTCAATTAATGAAGCGGAAGAGATGGCAACAATGAAAGCAAAAAATATATATGTTGGAATAGCTGGTGAGCATATTAAAAGCCAGAACACAATTGGCAGAATATCATTAACTTCTGGTGCACAACCTTGTGATATAGACCAACAACACGTAGAGAATGTTATATCAAATTCTAAAAATAATGTTAAGATCCAGCAAGGAAATGAGCGACTAGAGATTATTCATGCTATTCCTCAATACTATAAGATTGATGATCAGGATGGTATCATGAATCCAGTAAATATGAGTGGATTCAATCTTTCTGCTCATGTTCATATTGTAATGGCAGATATCAATGCACTCAGAAATATAAAGAAATGCATAGAAATAGCAGGTTATAAAGTTGAAGAGAGTTATCTTGAGCCTATCGCATCTTCTCACGCAGTTCTTGATGATGTAGAAAAAGATTTGGGCTCCATTATTATTGATATTGGAGGCGGAACTACTGATATTGCAATATTTTATAAAGATAGCATTCGCTTCAGTGCAGTTCTTCCAATAGGTGGTAAGAACATAACGCACGATCTTTCTGTTGGATTGCATACATCACCGCAAAATGCTGAGAAACTAAAGATAGAATTGGGTAACTCACTTTCCAGTAGAATTCCTGAAGATAAACTAATTGATGTCGAAGGAATTGGTGGAAGAGAGCCAAAGAAAAAAAAATTAAAGTATATGACGGAGATTATAGAAGCAAGAATGCGCGAAATATTTGAGGGAGCTTATAGAATATTAAATGAACATCATGATCTTGGTTTGATAACGGCCGGACTTGTTCTTACCGGCGGAGCTTCACTGCTTAGAGATAGTTCAGCTCTAGCTGATCAGATATTTAATATGCCCACTAAGATAGGATATCCAAATCTAACTGATCTTGCAGGACCAACAGAAAAACTTGAAAACCCTAGATATGCAACTACAGTTGGAATTTTATATTATGTTTATGCTGAACTTCAAAGTAGAGATGAAACAATAACCAGTATTAAGATCGGTAATAAATTCACTAATTTATGGCAAAAAATTAAAAACGTTTTTAAAGATTATTTTTAATAGAAAAGATATATTTTCGGAGGCTATATGTATGAGTTAGAACTAGACCTGAACCATGATGAAATACCATTTGGTACACATATAAAGATCATCGGTGTTGGCGGAGCTGGTGGTAATGCTGTTGGTACAATGATAGATTACGGCTTACACGGTTTAGAATTTGTTGTGGCAAATACTAACATTGGAGATTTAAAAGAATCTAAAGCCCAGGTCAAATTACAGCTTGGAAGAGAATTGACTAAAGGATTGGGAGCAGGTGCAAATCCGGAAACAGGCCGCAAAGCTGCCGAGGAATCTCGTGAGGAAATTAAAAACAATTTAAAAGGAACAGATCTATTATTTATTGCAGCTGGAATGGGCGGTGGAACAGGTACAGGAGCAACTCCAGTAATCGCTGCTCTTGCTAGAGAAATGGGTATACTAACAATTGGTATTGTGAGCAGACCTTTTAGAAGTGAAGGGAAAAAGCGTACGATAAATGCAGAAAATGGCATAACTAAGCTTCGTGAAAATGTAGATACACTCATTGTAATACCAAATGAAAAACTTACTGAAATATACCCAGATATGACCGTAATTGATGCTTTTAAAAAAGCTGATAATGTACTTTATGAAGCAGCTAAAGCTATATCTGACATTATACATTACAGTGGTTATATGAACGTAGATTTTGCTGATGTGCAAACCATAATGAAAAATCGTGGACTTGCAATGATGGGCTCTGGTATTGGAGATGGAGATCAAAAAGCTGTTGATGCCGCACAAAAAGCTATGAATAATCCACTGCTCTCAGATATTCCAATAGAAAACGCAAAAGGTGTTCTTATAAATATAACGGCTGGTAAAGATTTTAAGATGGATGAATTTGAGCTGATCACTAATGAGATTGTGAAGCAAACAGGTGAAGATGGCGATATTATTACCGGAATAATTATTGATGATGAACTTGAAGGCAAGATCAAGGTAACACTGATAACTACTGGGCTAGACACACCTAACACATCTGTTTATGAACGAGAAACAATAATTTATAACAAAGAAAACGAATCGGAAGATATTGAACACACTTTACAAAGAATAAGAAAAACAGATTCTTTGAATATAAATAAAGGAACTGAAGATAAAACAAGTACATTTGATAAACAAATGGAAATTCCTGCTTTCTTAAGAAAATTCTCAAATTAATAGAGACTACCTGATTATGCAGGATACTATACTTCAGTTTTTAATTTTAGCTTTTTCTATATTTGCAGTAGGTAAACTCACAAAACTATTTGAAATAGAAAGTTTTTTTACTGCAATAATTACAGCACTTATATTTGCTCTTATCAATGTAACTATAAAACCAATTTTAGAATTCATTTCGTTCCCAATCACATTTATTACATTTGGAATTTTTACTTTTTTTGTTAATGGATTTTGCCTTATATTTGTTTCTAAACTCGTACCAAAATTTAAACTGAAAGGTTGTTTTACTGCTTCTTTTGCCGCATTATTGATATCGCTGGTTAATGCATTGATATTAAAATTAATCTATTAAAGATTCTGGAGATAAAATGACTTATTTGGAAATTTATAATCTGTTAAAAAGTAGATTTAATTTAATAGATGAAAAAATTGATATTCCCGAATTGGAAACCCGTATAATTAATATCCCATTTGAGTCATTCAGTCATTCACTTCTGCCTGGAGAAGACTCCTATAATTGTAATGAGCACAATGTAACCTTTGATCAAGCATACGATCTGGCAAGTAAGCTAAGAACACCACATCTTAATGAGATCATTGAAACACCTGATTCAAAGATAACTGAAAATGTTAAATTCAACTACAGTATTTTGGTTCCAATTGAAGTAAAGAAATCTAAAAAAACCGAAAAAAACATTATAAAGAAAAACAAAGTAAATGGAACAATAATTCTTCTTCATGGGCTGAATGAAAAAGATTGGAGTAAATATCTGCCTTGGGCTTATAAATTAATGGAGCAAACTGGAAAGCAGGTGATCCTCTTCCCAATAGCCTTTCATATGAATAGAACTCCAACCAAATGGATAGATCCCCGGTTTTTGAGAACAGCAAATATAGAGAGAAAAGAGATTTTTCCAAATGTTGCTAATTCATCTTTTGCAAATATAGCTCTTAGTGCCCGTTTACAGTTTCATCCTCAAAGATTTTTATGGTCTGGTCTTCAATCGTTTTATGATGTAATGCAATTAATTCATGAGATTAGATCTGGCCTTCATCCACATATAAAGAAGAAATCTACAATAGATTTCTTTGCCTATTCAATTGGATCATTTCTGGCAAATATTTTAATGCTTACAAATTCTTATAATTATCTTTCAAAATCTAAATTAT
>Ga0233437_1007243_pt1 | contig 10820 bp, 8 predicted proteins | sample SI_122_August201_FD_182714 | JGI IMG/M metagenome (GOLD analysis project Ga0233437, IMG submission 182714) | Seawater microbial communities from Saanich Inlet, British Columbia, Canada - SI_122_August2016_200_MG | ecosystem: Environmental > Aquatic > Marine > Inlet | place: Canada: British... | reverse complement strand
GGTCGGGCTGCGGCTTGCTGGGAACCTTCGCCACAGTCAGGCTGGTGTCCCCAGGCTTCGCCGGGGCTGGCGTCCCTGGCTTGGTGGCGACCGTAACGCGTTGGTCTTGCAGGCGCACGTAGGCGCGGCTCACCCAGCCGGTTGCCCCCTCGGGCGGGAGGATTCGTTGCCATTCGTCCAAGGGCGGTCCGACCAGTTTGAGGGTGGTCCCCTTGGCGACCTTTGCGTAGGTGGTGAAGACGATGCCTGGCCCGGAGCGGACCTGGAGGGACGTGGCAATCACCACCCCTCTGGCGTCCAGATGTTGTTTGGCGACCCAGGCCTTGGCGTCGGTGGGGACGACGACTTCCAGCCACTCGTCCGTCTCGCGGACGACCTTCACGGCATCGCCGCGACGGAACTTGCCCACCCGTTCGAAGTGGCGCGCCGGTTTGGCCCGCACATTCAGCGCGCCGGACGTCACGATCCCGATGCGCGCGGTGGCAGCGGTCGTGCTATTTGTGAGAAGCAGGATGAGGGCGGCGGATGCCGTTTGCCAACGTCTAATCATGGTCTTGGTCCCTGGGGCCAGTTTCCGACCGGGGAATCTCCGTCTACGCAGCCTGTCTCTCGATGTTCCCGGCAGTGCACCTATTGAATTCACAGAATATAGGTGTGGGAACATGCCCAATCAAGTATGCCGACGAGTCCGCCAGAGCTGCTCTGCTCGTAGAGCATGCGGGGCCCAACCGAGCTTCGTCGTTCCTGCAGTGGCTCGACCGCAAGTGGCTACCAACCTGGGAGTTCGCTGCGCTCCGTCCTGGGCCTGCCCCATGCCATCGGCGCTCCGGTGGCCCACGAGTCCTGAACGGGCGGTGCAGCGAACGGCAAGCGGGGGAAGTGGACGTTGGGAGGGCAGCACCACCGGGAACGAAATGGCCCTTCGAGTCCACTGCGGCTGCCTGACACCGTGGTCAGTGGGACTTGCCTGGCCGGCGGACAGCGGGTCCAGGAGTCGGATGCCCACAGGGGGCTTTCACTTGCCCCTGTCGGGCCGTGATGGCGGTGAGGTATCCCGGTGAAAGGAAGGCCCTTGCGTGGTATTCGGTTGCTGGTGACGGTACCTTAACAGCCGAAGGGATGTCTCGCTTGTTCCTGACCCTAATGGTGCATGATCGGTATTCCTACCGATTTCCGAGCAGGGGGCATGTGTCCTCCGGGGTGATCTATGTCCGAGCTTCCCAAGACCGATGCGAGCACCGTGCTCATTGTGGATGACAGCCAGGCGAACCTGCGCCTGGCGGCCAAGTTCCTGGAAGCGATCGGTGGCTATCAGCCGGTCTTGGTGAGCAACCCCGCCAGGGTGTTGGGGATTGCTTGCAGAGTGCAGCCGGAAGCGGTCCTGATGGACATCATGATGCCGGAGTTGGACGGCTACGAGGTCTGTCGCCAGCTCAAGCAGGTTCCGTCGCTTGCGGATGTGCCGGTGATATTCGTGACCGCTAAGGAGGATGAGGCGAGCATTGGGAAGGCCTTCGAGGCGGGGGGGGTGGACTACGTTGTGAAGCCGTTGGACGGTCGCGCGCTTGGCGTGCGGCTGCGGGTCCATATCGACCACTACCGTGCCCGTCGGGAACTACAGCGAAGCGAGGCCCGGCTGCGGGATGCGCAAGCCACAGCTCGGCTGGCGGATTGGCAGCTGGATGTGGGACGGGCGGTGTTCCTGGGCTCGCCTTGGACGTTTAAGCTCTGTCGGCTTGTGGGCACGCCATCTTCGACTGATGCTGTCTTGCACGCGCCCTTGTCCGACTTGCTTGCGTGTATCGCTGTGGAGCACCGAGAGAGACTGCAACAGATCCTGCGCTGCCAACCTGGACAGGGGGAGCGGGAGGCGCGGTGTCGTTCGGTGGTGGATGGCAGCCTGCGGCAATTCCACTTCGTGGCCCACGCGGAGGCGGATGGCGATGGTACGCGGGTGGTGGGGACAGTGCAGGACGTGACCGAGCGCTTCGCCGCGTTGGAGTCCCTGCGTCGTGCCGAACAGCGGCTGATGGAGTCCAAACGGATCGAGGCGGTGGGGCGTTTGGCGGGCGGTGTCGCCCATGAGTTCAACAATCTTCTACAAGCCATTCTTGGCTATTCCTCCATGCTTGCCCGGCGGCTGGATGACGGCTCTGCCGAACGGGGATTGGTGACGCCGATCCTGACTGCAGGAGGACGGGCGCGGGAACTCGTCAACCAGATTCTCCTGGTTGGCCGTCAGGGCTCCTTTGCCCCCCAGGCTCTGGAGCTCTGCTCGTTCGCCACGCGGTTTGTGCCGACTGTAGAGACGGTGTTGCATGCGCCGTCGCCGATCACGGTTGCGTGTCAGTCTGTGCCAGAGGTCTGGGCCGACCCTGGCCTGCTGGAGCATGTCCTGATGAACCTGTGTCAAAACGCGCTCCAGGCGACGGCTACTGCCGGGAGCGTGACGGTAACTGTGGACTCGGTCGTGCTGGAGAGTGTGCTCCCTGCCGCCGGCTCGGTGATTCCGGCGGGGCAGCACATTCGTCTTGCCGTGAGCGATACGGGAGTGGGGATTCCGGCAGATGCTCTGGAGCGTGTTCTGGAGCCCTTTTTCACGACTCGTCCGGTCGGCAAGGGGTCCGGTCTGGGCCTCTCGGCGGTGCAAGGGGTTGTTCGGCAACACCAGGGACATCTTGTGCTTGCCAGCGCACCGGGCCAAGGAACGACGGTTTCCGTCTATCTGGCACCGTACCAGAGCGAGAGCGCTGGCGCGGGCACGGTTGCACAGGCCAGTCCCCTGTGCGGCAGGGCCCTGGTGGTGGCGGCAGACGAGCTGATCCGCGGCATTCTGGCACTGCATTTGGGGGACTTGGGCTGCGAGGTCTGGGCGGTGGCACGGGCGAGCGAGGCGAGCCCCCTGCTGGGCCCGGGCCCGGAGGCGGTGGATGTGTTGGCGGTGGATCTCTCCGGGCTGTCAGCAGACGAACAGGGCTGGCTTGGGGAGGTGGCGGAGCGGTTGCCGGTGCTTGGCGTACTTGGGGATGGCAGTGACGATGGCGAGGGGAGCACGACTCTCTTCCCCATGGCCAGACCCGTGACAGTCGAGAGCCTACGGCAGGGGCTGATCTGGGCCGCTCGCGCGTAGCCAAGGCCTGGCCTTCCCTGCTGGCTTCGCCAAAACGGGCGACTGCCGCTTGACAAGAGCCTGTGTCGATGTCACCTGTAGGTCTCTGCGTGGACGGCTAGGCGTCGCCGAGCGGCACGCAACGGATTGCCACAAGCCCAGTGAACCCGGAGGAATTCCCCGATGAAACGTTCTCTCTTTGCCTTGGTTGCGCTTCTTGGCGTGTTGACGGCCCGCGCAGATGATCCCGCGCTGGTCCCCCTGCAGCTCTCCATCTGCCCGCCAGTGCAACTGATGCAGGAAGACACCGACATCATTGGCCTGAAGCTGAATCTGCCCTACGGATACAACCGGTCTGTGCGTGGGTTCGACCTCGGGGTGGTCGGCGGGGCCGAGAACTGCGAGACCATCCAGATCAACCTCTTCAACATCGTCCCGGGCCGGGCGAGGGGGCTCAGTGGGGGGCTCATCAACCTGATGGGCAGTTGCGAAGGGGTGCAGGTGGGGACCTTCAACTTCATCGAGGAGGATCTGGTTGGCATGCAGGTTGGCACCCTCAATGTGGCGCGCAAGGTCACGGGCGTGCAGATCGGTCTGGTGAACTACTGCGACGAGCTTTGGGGCATGCAGTTTGGCCTGGCCAACATCGCGGGGGACGCGCCGCTGCCCTTCACCGTGCTGGTCAACGCTTCCTTCTAGATCCGTTCCCTCTACTGGGGAACGATACGAAGCAGGACTTCCTCCGCAAGGAGGTTGTCCTGCTTTTCGTCGAGTGGGCGGGTCGTGTTGCCCACCAAGGCATGCCCTTCGGCGATGCGGACCCGGTTCTCGCTCGCCCACATGAGGAAGTCGCGGAGAGTGAGCAGGTGGATATTGGGCGTGTTGTACCAATGGTACGGCAACTCCTCGGTGACTGGCATCTTGCCTTCCAGGGCCAGGGATAGGCGCACCTTCCAGCAGGCGAAGTTCGGAAAGGAGATCCACGCCTCCCGACCGACCCGCAGGACTTCAGTGAGCAACTGGGTGGGTTGCCGCAGAGTCTGGATGGTTTCTTCCAGGATCACCACGTCCACAGCCTGGTCGGGAAATCCCGCCAGCCCTTGATCCAGGTCCGCCTGGAAGACGGGGATGCCGTTCTCAAGGCAAGCAACGACGGCTTCGGGATCGATCTCCACCCCTTGGCCGCGTACCCCCTTCTCGCGGATGAGGTGTCCGAGGAGCGTGCCGCAGCCGCAGCCCAGATCCAGGACCGTGGCTCCCGGCGGCATGGCATGGAGGATGATCTCGTCCTGCCAGCGTCCGCCGCCGGCGACCCGTCGACGTCCTTGGCCCTGATCAGGGTGAAGCTCGCCCTCGACCAACTGGACGAGGTCGTCACCGGTGAAGTGGGCGAGCGCCTCGTCGGCTCGGGCAAGCAGTTCGGCCGGCAGGCGATTGACGATGGGTTGGCGGACAGGGTCGGTCATGGGGCGCTGTCTCTCAGTTCAGGAACGCTCGGAGGATGCGGCTGACCTGTTCGGTCTCGACCAGGAAGGCATCGTGTCCGTAGCGGGAGTGGATATCGACATAGCTGGCAGGCTGGCCGCAGGCGGCGAGCGCGAAGGCGAGGGAGCGGACCTGTTCGGGCGGGTAGAGCCAGTCGGAGGAGAAGGACGCGAGGAGAACATCGGCCTGGATGCGAGAGCAGGCCTGGACCAGGTCGCCGTCTCCCCAGTCCGCGGCATCATAGTAGTCCATGGCGCGGGTGATATACAGGTAGCTGTTGGCATCGAAGCGCCGGATGAACGTCTTGCCCTGGTGACTCAGGTAGCTTTCCACCTCATACTCGATATCGAACCCAAAATCGGGCCTGGTCTTGCCTTGGAGTCTGCGGCCGAACTTGGCGTGCATGGCGTCGTCGGAGAGGTAGGTGATGTGGGCCAGCATGCGGGCGGCCGCCAGGCCGTTCCCCGGACCGGGTCCTTGATCGTAGTAGTTGCCGCCCAGGAATCCCGGATCGGTCATGATGGTGTGCCGTCCCACGGCATTGAACCCGAGCCCGGTTGCGGACAGGCGGGCGCTGGCGGCGAGGATCGCGCAGCGGGAGACGCGTTCAGGATAGGCAAGGGCCCACTCCAGCGCCTGCTGTCCGCCGAGGGAGCCGCCAATCACGGCATGGAGGCACTGGATCTCAAGATGGTCGAGCAGCGCTGCCTGCACCCGGACCCAGTCGCCGACGGTCACGATCGGGAAGGTGAGTGCGTAGGGCTTGCCAGTGGTGGGGTCGATGCTCGCGGGGCCGGTGGTGCCGTAGCAGGAGCCAAGGACGTTGGCGCAGACCACGAAGAATCGCCGGGTGTCGATGGCCTTGCCGGGGCCGATGACCGTATCCCACCAGCCGGGTTTCCGGTAGCGGAAATCCCAGCCGCGCTGTTCGGCCTCGGTATCCCAGCCTGCCACATGGGCGTCAGCCGAGAGTGGGTGGGCGACCATGACCACGTTGTCCTTGGCCGGCGCCAAATGCCCGTAGGTCTCGAACTCCACGGTTACCGGGCCGACCACGCCTCCGGCCTCCAGCACCAAGGGAGACTCAGCCCCGAAGAGCTCTACGGATTGTGCCTGGGTCCAGCCCACGGACTTCGGGCTGTGCGGGGGGTGATGGTTCTCGAAATCTCGCTTCATCATGGGGTGGCGGCGTCCAGAGCTTGGCCGAGGTCGGCGATGATGTCTCGGACGTCTTCGATGCCGACGCTGATCCGGACGAAATCGGGGGTCACGCCCGCCTCTTCCTGTTGCTCTTCGGTGAGTTGCTGATGGGTGGTGCTGGCCGGATGGATCACCAGCGTCTTGGCGTCCAGAATGTTCGCGACGTGCGAGCAAAGCTCGACTGCCGCGATGAACTTCTTGCCTGCCTCCAAGCCACCTTTGACGCCGAACCCGAAGAGAGCCCCGGGCCCGATGGGCATCAACTGCTTGCCGCGCTCGTAGTCCGAGTGCGAGCGCAGGCCCGCGTAGTTGACCCAGTCTACGGCGGGATGATTCTGCAGGAACTCAGCCACCTGTTGGGCGTTCTGGCAATGTCGCCTGGCCCGCAAGGGCAGGGTCTCGATGCCGAGGATGATCTGCTGGGCATTGAATGGGGAGAGGCAGGCCCCGGTGTCTCGGAGGAGACCGGTCCGGACGCGGGCACAGAACACACACCCGAGGCCGCTCAGGGCCTCCTGGAAATTGAGCCCGTGGTAGGCGGGGTCGGGTTCGGCGATGCCAGGGAAGCGGCCGCTGGCACCGTAATCGAAGTCGCCGCGCTCAATGATGGCACCACCGATGGAGGTGCCGTGTCCGCCAACCATCTTGGTGAGCGAGTAGACGATGAGGTCCGCCCCGTGTTCGAAGGGATTGAAGATGGGCGGTGGGGTGGCCGTGTTGTCCACAATCAGGGGAATTCCCTGAGCGTGGGCGACTTTGGCCAGGGTGTCCAGATCATCGATGTTGCAGCGGGGGTTGCCGATGCTCTCGGTATACACCGCCTTGGTCTTTCCGTCGATGGCGCTGGCCACTTCGGCGGGATTCCCGGTATCGGCGAAGCGGACCTCGATGCCGAAGCGTTTCAGAGTGTGGACGAAGAGAGTCACGCTGCCGCCGTACAGGCAGCGACCGCTGACGACGTTGTCGCCGGCGGATGCCAGAGTGGCGATCGTGTAGAAGATCGCGGCCATGCCCGAGGCGGTGCCCAGCCCAGCCGTGCCGTCATGCATGGCGGCAAGACGTTGCTCCAGCACATCGACCGTTGGGTTCCCCAGGCGACTGTAGATATTGCCGAATTCCTTCAGCGCGAAGAGGTTCGCGGCATGCTCCGGGCTGTCGAAGACGAAGCTGGTCGTCTGGTAGATCGGCACGGCCCGGGAGCCGGTGGCGGAATCCGGGGTGTGACCAGCATGGAGCGATTTGGTAGCCAGGCCTTGCTTCTCTGACATGGGGGAGTCCCCCTTTCTAAGGGTGCATCAATCTATAAGGAGCGGCTCGTAGCCAGCTGCCTCGGATAGTTCGACCGCGCGCACGGCGAGCAGTCGACCCGCTTCGCGGCACTTCGCCAGGACGTCTTCGGTGGGCTTGAACTTGCTCTTGATCGGGTCGTTGAGCACCTCCCACTTGCACTCCTTCAACCCCTTGTCGAGGGCCTCGGGTCCGCCAATGCTCCAGCCATAGGAGCCAAAGGCAAAACCAGCGCGCCCCGTGAACCGCAACCCTTGAGCGTAGGTGAGGACGGCGGCCGCCATGGGCATCATACCCCGGTTGAGGGTGGGAGAGCCGAAGGCAATGCCAGCGGATTCGAGCATCTCGGTCGCAATCTCGGTGAGGTCCGAGGTGCGGATAGCGATGAGCTTGACCTCGACGGAGGGAACCGCGCTCGCGCCCTCGACGATGGCGTCTGCCAGCTTGGCGGTGCTGCCCCACATGGTGTCGAAGACCACGAGGACCTTCTTCTTGGCCTTGCCCTGTGACCAATTACGGTAGGCCTGGAGGATCTCGGCGATATGGCTTCGCCAGATGACCCCATGACTGGGGGCGATCATCTCGATGTCGAGACCGGCTGCCGCCGTCATGGTCTTCACGACCTGGGAGCTGTAGGGGGTCACGATGTTGGCGTAGTAGATGCGTGCTTCTTCAAGCAGCGTGGGGAGAGGGTTCTCGTCGTCGAACCGGGTGTTGGAGGCGAAGTGCTGCCCGAAGCCGTCCATGCTGAAAAGAAGCTTCTCTTCCGGAATGTAGGTCATCATGGAGTCGGGCCAGTGGACCATCGGGGTCTCAAGGAAGGCGAGGGTCCGGCTGCCCAGCGAGACGGCGTCGCCGGTGCCAACGATCTGCATCTTCCAGTCTGACGTGTCGTAGTAGGCCCCGAGCGAGTCCACCGCCTTCTTGGAGCAGAGGAGCGTGGCATTGGGCAGGGCGGCCATGACGGCGGGAAGGGCGCTGGAGTGATCGGGTTCGCCGTGGTTGCAGACGACGTAGTCGATCTTCTCGGGATCGGTTAGGGCCGCGACGTTCTGCAGCAGCGACTGGGCATAGGGTCCCTTGACGGTGTCGATCAGCGCGGTTTTCTCGTCCTGGACAAGGTAGGCGTTGTAGGTGGCTCCACGATCGGTGCTGTACCCATGGAAGTCGCGGACGCCCCAATCAACATACCCTACCCAGTGGATTCCCTTGGTGAGCTCAGTGGTCATGGACTAGTCTCCGTGCAATTGTCGATGCAATCTAACTCAGTAGTCGGGGATGGGACCGCTTGGCGCATGTCCAGTTCCCTACCTTAGCCGTTCTTCGGCTGTTTTGCCGCGAAGCCCGCCCCGGCGAGGGCGTCGCGGATTTCGTCTTCGGATAGCGCTGTCCCGCCCACGCGCACCTTTCCAGCCTGCAGGTCCACCTGAGCCTGGGTCACTCCCGAGCAAGCCATGGCGGCCTTGCGGGCCGATTCCGCGCAGTGCTGACAGGTCATGCCGCTGACTTCCAGTTCCAGTTCGTTCTCCCCCTCCTTCAGTTGGCAGGAGGTCTGCTTGGGGATGAATCGGGGCAAGACAATGAGGCCAATCAGCAGCAGAGCCGAGGCAAGCCTGAGCCAGGGGGGCAGCATCTGCATGTTGCTTGCCCCGCCTTGCCCCAGGCCGCTGCCTGCAGACAGGCCGTCGAGCAGAAGACCGCTGGCCAGGGCGGAGACGGCCACGACGCCCACGTAGATCATGGCAGCGCGTTTTCCCAAAGCCCGCCAGAGAACCCCGATCGTTGCGGCGTTGGTTGCGGGCCCCGTCATCAGGAAGACCAATGCCGCGCCGGGGGACACGCCTTTGGCGACCATCGTTGCCGCCACCGGAATGGAGGCGGTTGCACAGACATACATGGGCACCCCAAGTGCCATCATCGCCAACATGCCGACAATGCCGCCAGCCAGCCAGCCGGGGACGGATTGGTCGGGAATGAGCGCGGCCAGAGCGCCAGCGATCAGCATGCCCACGAGCAAGGCGTTGCCAATGGAGGCGGGGAGGGTCAGAAAGCCATAGCGGAGGCCAGGGAGGAAGCCGCGCTCGCCGTTGTCCTCGGCGCAACTGTCACCATTGCTCGGCAGGAAGCCGTTCGCCGTCTCTTCGCCGCCGAAGCGATCCACCAAGATCCCCCCGAGCAGTCCGGAGACGAAGGCGGCGACGACGCGGAACATGGCCAGGAACGGCCCCAGCATGCCGTAGGTGGCGAGGATGCTGTCCACCCCCGTCTGGGGGGTGGAGATCAGGAATGCGGTCGTGGCCCCGCGACTGGCTCCGTGCTTGCGTAGCGACGCTGCGACCGGGATGACACCGCAGGAACAGAGGGGCAGCGGCACGCCCAGCAACGAGGCCTTGATCGTTGTCCACACTCCCCTGTCGCCGAGATGTCGTTCGACGGTTTCGGGGGTGATGAGCTGTGAGAGAAGGCCAGCCAGGGCGAAGCCGAAGAGGAGATAGGGAGCCATATCCTGAGTGGTGGCCCATACCTCCTGGGGGAATTGCAGTAGGATCTTCACGTTGTTGCATCCCGGTCTGAGTGTTGCAGGACTATAGTTTGTCGGTTGTCGATAGTGACACCTGCGAAGTGGCGGATGTTGCCGTTCACGCCCTTTTCACAATTGTGCTGAGCAGGAAACCGCCAGATGCCGAAGCGCGCAAAGAGATGGCTGAAGAAGACACTGCTTGCGGTGACTCTGGTGATCGTGGTCGCTCTGGTTGTCGTGGCCGTCGTTGTGGGGTGGCGGCTGACGCGCCCGCCTCTGGCGGTGCGGCTGGGGTACAGGGAAACGGACAAGCTCCTGATCGTGAATGCCGATGACGGGGGCATGTGCGATTCCGCGAACCAGGCCGTCTGGCAGGGCATGCAGGAGGGGATGATCTCCAGCTGCACGCTGATGGTTCCCTGCCCCTCCTTCCCGGCTGCGGCAGAGTTCGCCAAGGCCCATCCCAACCTGGATTTCGGCATCCACCTGACGCATACAAGCGAATGGAAGACGCATCGCTGGGGACCTGTGCTCCCCGCCGAGGATGTGCCTGGTCTGGTGGACCCGAGCGGTTGCCTTTGGCATGAAGTCCAAGGTGAGAACGGAGTCTACAGCCACGCCACGCCCGCCGAAGCGACGCGGGAGGCGAGGGCGCAGATTCGCGCGGCCCTGGCGGCGGGAGTGGATATCACGCATCTGGATTCGCACATGGGGGCCATGCAATACAGCCCGGTCTACTTCCTGCGCTATATCTGGCTGGGCAGGGAGTTTGGGCTGCCCATTCGGATCCCTTCTCCTGAGACGCTGGAGAAACATGGCGCAGCCAAGTTGCGCACACTGGTGCGTGCCCTGGGGTTGGTCTGTCCGGACTACCTTCTCCTTGGTGAGGGCAAGGAGAAGGGACAGACTGCGAAGGAGTACTGGATATCGCAACTTCGTCAGCTCAAGCCCGGGGTTACCGAGTTGTTCACCCACCCGGCTCTGGAGACCGAAGAGATGCAGAGCATCACCGCCACCTGGAAGTGGCGCTACGCCGAGTTCCGGGCATTCTTGGACGACCCCGACGTGCAGGCCGTCATCAAGGAAGAGGGCATCCAGATCATCGGCTACCGCGAACTGCGCGATTTGCAGCGGGGAGAGTAGGGCAGGGGGCAAGGCACAGTCCCATCGCCGGCTTCCAGGGGACGGGCTGCGGTCACACGAGAGGCTCGCCCTGAG
>Ga0233437_1007242_pt1 | contig 10821 bp, 9 predicted proteins | sample SI_122_August201_FD_182714 | JGI IMG/M metagenome (GOLD analysis project Ga0233437, IMG submission 182714) | Seawater microbial communities from Saanich Inlet, British Columbia, Canada - SI_122_August2016_200_MG | ecosystem: Environmental > Aquatic > Marine > Inlet | place: Canada: British... | reverse complement strand
GAAGCTGTCACCCATCAAGGGCCAGGTCGGGTAGACCAAACCGGCCCGCGTCCCCGCCACCAGAGCACCGGACAGTATCATCAGATATACCAACCCAACCAGCAGGGGCGACCAGCGCGCATACCGGGTCAGTCCGGACAGTGCCGTATGCGCAGCCGGCCGCAATTCGAGCACCAGCCAGACCATGTAGGTATAGATCGCGACCGCTACACCAAGATGAGCGGCGAGGCGGTACTGACTGACACGCGGATTGTCGACCAGGCCACTTTTGACCATGTACCAGCCCAGTAAGCCCTGCAGTCCCCCCATCGTTAACAGCACAAACAGGTGCGGCGTAAGGCCGGGGCGCAGGCGTTTGCGCAAGGCGAAATAGAAGAACGGAATCGCGAATAAAACACCGATAAACCGACCGAGAACCCGGTGCAGGTACTCGTACATAAATATGACTTTGAACCCATCGAGGCTCATACCTTTATTGATCTTCTGGTATTCCGGAAACTGTTTGTACTTGTCAAAGGTAGCCAGCCACTCCTGCTCACCGATGGGCGGTATCACACCCACCAGAGGCCTCCAGTCGACCATGGACAGACCGGAGTGGGTCAGGCGGGTAACGCCACCCAGCAAAATCATCCCAAACACCACGGTGGCACACAGTGCCAGCCATCGGACAACCTGCCGGTCGTATTGATTTTGTTCGAATATTGTCATCGCGTCAGTGTCGTCGAGTGCAGTAAGAAACCCAACACGGGGTGGATTCTCCTGCAGGTTTCACGCCTTATCGTCCCAGGGTGCTATTTTAGCGTTCTTGCTCGAAGCAGACCAGTACGACGCTAATCGCGACTACTCAGCAGTGTAAGAACTGCAAGCCAGCCGGAACGAGGCTGCTGCAGAGAGGGGCAAATTCGGTACAATAATCAGTACAGCAAGCCCATGGACCACACTATGACCACTTACGAGCAGCAGGTACACTGCCATGCGGCCGACATCGATATCGACTTCTGGCGCACCCCGGAGGGCGTTGCTATACCCGATGATGAGTTGCGCTTCCTACTGGTACCGGACACCGTGGAGGCCATGATGGTCGGCGAAGTCGCCGAGCAGATAAAGGCGTTTCAGCAGAGTGCCAACGAGCCGATCACCCGCGCCCTCATGGTCACTATGGGGGGACTGTTGCCGGGTATCCTGCTTCACGACCACCTCGTCCACATGCCCTCAGCACCCCACATCGCGTTTGGCAGCATCGGTGTGTCGCTCTATACAGGCCCCGACCAACGCCGCCCGAAGCCCCGGGTTGTGCAGGAAAGCTCACTGGAGGTAAGGGATGAAGTAGTGATGCTGGTCGATGACCTGGGTGATCGCGGGGACACACTGCGCTTTTTGTCCGAGCACATCACTGAGCGGGGTGCCAGACGTGTTATGAGTCTGGCGCTCTTCATGAAGCCCAGGGCCAAAACAGTGTGCCCGGCAGACTTTTATTTTGGCGAACTGACTCAGGATACGTGGATCATCACGCCGCGGGAATACGTAGAGACTATGGCCAAGCGTATACCCGTGTGGAAACAGCGCGGCGCCACACAGGCGGAGTGCCAACGCAGGCTGGTCGACCTCATCGGCTACCCGCCCCATCTGGTAGATACGTATTTGGAAACGCTATTCGAGCAGGGCTGACCTGGAAGCTACAACACCCCGGCCACTGCTTCAGCAATATAATCGAGATTACCTGCATTGACTCCCGCCACATTTATACGGGACGAATCCAGCATATAAACACTGTAATCATTGCGCAATCGCTGGGCCTGCTCCGCACTGAGCCCGAGAAAGGAAAACATACCCTTTTCCGTTTCGATAAAAGCGAAGTTACCGCCGCAACGAGACTCGAGGGCATGACGCAAACTGCTACGCAAACCATTGATGCGCTCGCACACTGCGGACAATTCCTCCCGCCACAGCGCACCCAGCACGTCATCGTTAAACACCCGCCCGGCCAGCAAGGCCCCGTGTGCGGGCGGCATGGAATATACCCGCCGCGCAGCGGACTGGGCCTGACTCAGGACAGCACGCGCATTCGCTGCATCTGCGCAGACAAAAATGGCGGCCCCGGTGCGCTCACGATACAGCCCCAGGTTCTTGGAGCAGGAGGAGGCTACAATCACCTCAGGCAGGCGCGATACCAACAAGCGCAACCCCGCGGCATCCTCATCGAGGCCAACGCCCATGCCCTGGTAGGCAAAATCGACGAAGGGAGTGAACCCCTGCCGCTCCGCCAATTCCGCGATAACGCGCCACTGCTCCAGGGATAGATCCGCGCCGCACGGGTTGTGGCAACAACCGTGCAGCAGCACGATATCGCCAGCTTGGGCACCGGCGAGATCACTCACCATTGCGTCGAAGTTGACGCCATGCGTGGCATAGTCGTAGTAACGGTAACTGCGGAATTCCAGCCCCACGCTGCCCAGCAAGGGCCCATGTACCGGCCAGGTCGGATCAGACACCCATACTTTTGCATTCGGGGCAGCCGCGTGCACTATCTCCGCTCCGATGCGCAGCGCGCCACAACCACCAGGGGTCTGGATACTGGTCACGCGCCCATCGGCAAGCGCCCCGCTGCCATCGCCAAGCACCAGTTTCTGTATACCCTGATTAAAAGCACCGTCCCCCGCCGCCGCCAGATAAGCCTTGCTCGTTTCCTCATTCACAAGAGACTGCTGCGCCTCCTGCACCGCGGCAAAAACCGGACACTCGCCCTTCTCGTTCTTGTAGATTCCCACAGTCAGATCGACCTTGTCCGGATTGGGGTCTGCGTGACAGGCCGCGGAAAGACCCAGAATCGGATCGGCAGGCAATGGTTCCAGCATTTGTAGCATCGAGTACTCCAGATCGTCACAACGCTGCCAGCAGTTCCCGCAAAAACAGCCAGAAGGGTTCGACGGTATCAATTTGCAGGCGCTCTCTAGGCGAGCGCGCGCCCCTTATCGTGGGGCCGAATGACAGGATATCGAGGTCCTTTTTGTTACCTCTCAATATACCGCATTCCAGTCCCGCATGTATTTGTATTGCCTTCACAGCCGCCGCACTAACAAAAAGGCGCGCGTAGAATGCAGTGGCCTGGGCCAACAAGTGCCGCCACAGGTGAGCGGGGCCGTGGGAGAGTGATCTGGCTTCATGAACAGCCTCCAGCAACAACAGTGATGATAGCCAAGAGCATCAGTGGTGGGCATTGTTCACACGATTGGCGAGCACTTTTTACGCCCACTTCGCCCCGTCATGGTCTACACTCAGATCTTAGTGCGATGGTCACGATCAGTTAATGGACACGTCAAATGAAGCGACTGGATGAGGGTAAGGTAAGCCTGGTGGAGTTTCTCGCCAGTATTCGCTACCGGCAACGCGGCCACCACGGCCGGAAGAATCCAGCGGAACCCTCTCAATTTGCGCAGTTCTCTCCCCTGACACGCAACAACGAGACGACATCGACCGAAGAGCGCTTGTTGGTTCGCAGTGTAAACTGACGCCTCTCGAGAGCATCCCTCAGCAGGCAGGCACCACCCGAACAAGGGGTTCTATCCGAGCATCGCGGCACAGCGCCCAGCGCTCATGCGGCTCGACGAGGTGGTTAGCGATCACAGCGAACACCAGCGGATTGAAGGGAAAACCCACATGGCTGGCCAACACCGCCATGTTGGTGACGTAGTTTTCATCTCCCTCACAACGAGCGATACCAGTGCCCACTATGCCATCCGACTCGCTATAAAGCGCAAGAACCGGCACGCGCAGCTTGCCAGATCTGTAGGTGTGGTCCACCCAGCGGGACAGCGCTTCTTCATCCACGTCGTTACCATTGAAACTCCCCATCACACTGTAAAGTGCCGTACCACGGGGATCGCCAAAGGGTGTACCGAGGGTGATGACCTGACGTATCCAGCGCGGATACCGATGGGCCAGCGCTACCGCGTACAGGCCGCCGAGGCTCCAGCCGACCAGAGTCACTTTCTGGCCGCTGGCAAGATACTCCTGCTCAACGCGCGCGGCAATCGCGTCTTCCATCGCGGTGCGATGATCGAGGAAATCTTCCAGATTTTGCGAGCGTACGTCCGCGCCATTGCGCCCCAAACCCCAGGGCACCGCGTTGTAACCGCGATTCCGCAGGAAACGCCGCAGCTGTGACGTTGACCCATCCGCTCCCATGAATCCCGGAATGGTTATGATAGTGTGGCCATCGCCTCTGGGCAGCGTCTTGAACACCGGACCCAGCATAGCGGTGCTGCCAATTTCGAGCACCGCTCGTCCCAGTTCCATCATACTGTGCCGCAAACGGGGCGGCCTGATATCGGGTGAGGATATGGGTGTTGAACTCGGCATAGACGCTCCACAGTACAAAAAACACGCGCCTTCATTGTGGCCAGTTGCATCAAAGGAATACAGCAAAACCTTGGGCACCCGGTTTAATAATTCATGCTAGAATTGAGCCTCACACAATTGTTCGTATGTTTTTTAACCAGCCCATTCCAGCCCTGACGCCGACATTGACCGACTCCCGCGACACACTCTTTGCCGACCCCGCATCAGACCGGGGCCTGTTTACTTTCGACGAGGACGTGGCGCGGGTTTTTCCGGACATGATCAAGCGCTCCGTGCCGGGGTATCCCACCATCATTTCCATGACCGGTCTGCTGGCGGGAAAGTACGCCATCGCCGACAGCAACCTTTACGATCTCGGATGTTCGCTGGGGGCCTCTACTCTCGCCATGCGCCACGCTATCCGCCAGACGGGCTGTCGCATCATAGCGGTCGACAATTCACCTGACATGCTGCAACGCTGCCGCAGCATTATCGAAACAGATACCCACGAAACCCCCGTGGACCTGCATTGCGCCAATCTGCAGGATGTAGCCGTTGCGAACGCCTCCGTCGTTATTCTCAACTTCACCTTGCAGTTCATCCCCCCCGGCCAGCGCGATCAGGTCATCAGCGGCATTTACGCGGGCATGCAGCCCGGCGGCATCCTGGTCCTGTCCGAGAAATTGAGCTTCAACGACAAACGACTGGACGATCTCAATATCGAGCTTCATCACCAGTTTAAACGGGCCAACGGCTACAGCGATCTCGAAGTGGCTGCAAAACGCACCGCGCTGGAAACCGTGCTGGTACCCGAAACATTGCAGCAACACAGGCATCGTCTGGCAAGCGCAGGATTCAGCAGCTGCGACGTCTGGTTCCAGTGTTTTAACTTTGCCTCACTCGTCGCGCTCAAATGATTGACTACACACCGCTTGCCAATCACTGGCGCAACAGTGAACTGGACCGTTGGGCGCAAGTGTTGGCAACACAGATTGAACAGGGCCTGAGCCAGGAGCGTTATGGTGACCTGGCAAGCTGGTTAAAGGCGCTGGAGGACCTCCCCGCCATCACCGCAGACAGTGTGCAGCTCAACAGCAGCAGTGTCGGCGCCGGGTGCACGACACCTCTGGACGCGCAGACGGCAAGCCTGTTGCGCCGCGCGTTGCAGCGCTTGCATCCCTGGCGCAAGGGGCCATTCGAATTGTTCGGCGCAAGGATTGATACAGAATGGCGCTCGGACTGGAAATGGGACCGGCTGCTGCCGGGGATAGACACACTGGCGGGACGCCGTGTGTTGGATGTCGGTTGCGGCAGCGGTTACCACTGCTGGCGCATGCTGGGGGAAGGTGCCGCCGAGGTCATCGGCATCGATCCCTCGCCCTTGTTCGTCGTGCAGTTCTGGGCTCTGCAAAAATATTTACGCCAAAATAACGTGTGGGTCCTGCCCCTCGCAATGGAGCAGGTACCGACCAAGCTACAGGCTTTTGACACCGTATTTTCCATGGGCGTGCTGTATCACCGCCGCTCGCCATTTGATCACCTGCAGGAACTGAGAGACTGCCTGCGTCCCGGCGGGCAGTTGGTTTTGGAAACACTGGTAATCGAGGGCGGACCCGGGGAAATCCTGGTGCCCGAGGACCGGTACGCACGCATGGGCAACGTTTGGTTCCTGCCCAGTTGCGACACCCTGTTGGGCTGGCTTGCCAAACTCGGACTAGCAGAGCCCACCCTCATTGATGTTACGGTCACCACCACGCAAGAACAACGCTCTACCGAATGGATGACTTTTCACTCACTGGCCGACTTTCTCGATCCCGAGGATGCCAGCCGAACGATCGAGGGTTACCCCGCTCCGCGCCGGGCCGTCGTCACGGCCAGAGCACCGGGGACATGGACACCACTAGCGAAAGTACCCCCTGCTTGCTGATAAACGCACCGCGCCGGGGCAGGTATCGCCGCCGCGTGGCAAGGCTGACCTGCCGTATTTATTAATGCAGCGACTTGTCTACGCGGTGCTCGTCGAATACAAACTCGAACACCTCGCGGTAATTACGCGCGCAGTGCACATTAATGCCCTCACGCAGGTAGTCGGGCAGCTCTTCAAAGTCTCGTCGGTTGCCAAAGGGGATAATGAGCTCCATGATCTTGCTGCGACGGGCCGCTATCACTTTCTCGCGAATCCCGCCCACAGGCAGCACCTGCCCGGTGAGGGTCAGCTCCCCGGTCATCGCCAGTGGTCGACGGATACGATCCTTGCGCGCCAGCGAAACCAGCGCCGTGGCCATGGTAATACCCGCACTCGGGCCATCCTTGGGTGTAGCGCCTTCGGGCACATGCAGGTGCACCAGACTCACGTCGAAAAAATCCGGGTCGCAACCGTAGTCTTTAAGATGTGCCACTACGTAGCTATAGGCTATCTCGGCGGACTCCTTCATCACCTCACCCAGTCGCCCGGTCAGTTTAAAGCCGCGGTTGAGCGTGTGTACCTGTGAAGCCTCGATCGGCAGAGTCGCACCGCCCATCGCCGTCCAGGCAAGTCCCGTTACTACACCGAGTCCGCGCAACGGACGATCCGGCTGGAAGGGCGGCTTGCCCAGCAGAGAATCGATGTCCTTGCGGCCTACGCGTAATTTCTTCTCGTCATCTTCTAGCAAGCGCACAATGGATTTACGCATAATACGGGCCAGTTGTTTCTCCAGCATGCGCACCCCCGCCTCCCGGCAGTAGGAATCGATCACATACTTCAGCCCCGCATCGTTAATCTTCAGTTGTGCGTCGGTCAGGCCATGGCGCTCCAACTGCCGCGGCCAGAGGTGCCGCTTGGCGATCGACAGTTTTTCCTCTGCGACATAACCGGATAACCGCAGGGTCTCCATGCGGTCCAACAAAGGACCGGGGATGGTATCGAGTTGGTTAGCGGTGCAAATAAATAGCACCTTCGACAGGTCGACCCGCAAGTCGAGATAGTGATCGAGGAATTCGCTATTCTGCTCGGGATCCAGCACCTCCAGCAGGGCTGATGCCGGATCGCCCTGATAGGAAGCGCCGATCTTGTCGATCTCGTCAAGCATAATAACCGGGTTGGATACCTGCACCTCCTTCAGCGCCTGCACAAACTTGCCGGGCATGGCACCAACATATGTGCGCCGGTGGCCCTTAATTTCAGCCTCGTCGCGCATACCGCCGAGACTGAAGCGATAAAACTCTCGCCCCAGTGCATCGGCGACCGAGCGGCCGATACTGGTTTTACCCACGCCGGGAGGTCCCACCAACAGCAGGATAGAACCCGCAATCTCACCGCGGAACGCCCCCACTGCGAGGAACTCAAGAATGCGTTTCTTAACATCCTCCAGACCTTCATGATGCGCATCCAACTCCAGTCGAGCGCGCTTGAGATCCAGGTTATCATCGGACAACACACCCCAGGGCACGTTCGTTGCCCAGTCGAGATAATTGCGTGTCACTCCGTACTCCGGAGAACCGGTTTCCAATACGGAAAGCTTGTGTAGCTCCTCCTGAATACGTTTCGACGCCGCCTCTGGCAGGTCGCGATCCTTGATTCGCTCCTCGAACATCTCCGCATCCGAAGTGCGGTCATCCTTGGAGATGCCGAGCTCTTTCTGGATGATTTTTAATTGTTCCCGAAGAAAGAACTCGCGCTGGTTTTCGGAGACCTTCTCATTCACCTGACTGGTGATCTGGCCCTGCAGGGCAGCGACCTCTCTCTCCTTGCGCAGCAATACCAGTACCTTTTCCATACGTGCACGCAGCGGCAAGGTATCCAGAATCTCCTGCAGCTGCTCACCGGACGCGGTAGTCAGTGCGGCGGAAAAGTCTGCCATCAAACTGGGCTGGGCCGGGCTGAAGTTCGCCATGTACTGCTTGAGCTCCTCGCTATACAGCGGACTCAGGGGCAGCAGCTCCTTGATTTCCTTGATCAGCGCCATGGCATAGGCCTTGATCTCATCCGAGTCCCGATCACCCTGGCTGCGAGGATACTCCACCTGCGCGAGGTAGGGCGGACTGTCACTCAGCCAGCGCACAATGCGAAAGCGCTTGACCCCCTGTGCCAGGAACTGGCCGCCCTGATCCGGCGACGCCATCGGAGGGCGGTGCAGACGCACCACACAGCCAATATCCGGGAACTGACGCTGGTCTAATCCACCCGCATCCTCGTGCTCAACGTAGGCCAACCCGATAAGGCCGTGTCCGGCCTCATCCACCGCCTGCAGGGTCGCCCCCCACTCGAGGGGGTTAATGCCCACCGGCTGCACCTGACCCGGAAAGAAGGGCCGCTTGGGAATCGGAATCAGGTGCAGGGTCTCTGGCAGGACGTCGTCCGCCACCGCTGGCGCTCCGTGCGCCCCCTCTGCAGGAACCACTTCCCCGTCTACCGCCTCGTCGTACTCAGTCATACCCACACAGCTCCACGTCATCGGGCGTAATATCCTTCCCCGACCACTATACATAGGGACGCCACAGTATTTTTCAAGCTTGCACGTACAGTTAGCGTCTCACAGTCGGTATACTTCTCCGCCGTAAATAACCGGGGCGCATCAGGCGCCACCTTGCAAGGAGCGTACCGTGGCTACCGATCACATGTCAGAACCTGAGCTGTCCGGGCAACTGGAAGACCTCAGGCAGCAGTATGAAGCCCTGCGTGGTCTCGACCTGTCACTGGATCTGACACGAGGCAAGCCTAACAAGGAACAGCTGGCGCTGTCTGATGCGTTGGACGGCATACTCGCCGGGGACTACCGCGCCAGCAACGGCACGGACACCCGGAATTATGGAGGACTGGAAGGGTTGGAAGAAGCCCGGGAACTCTTCGCGCAAGTGCTGGACACGCCGCCAGATTCCACCTACGTAGGCGGCAACGCCAGCCTGTCGCTGATGTATGCCGCCATAGAGTGTGCATTGAGTCAGGGGCTGCGAGGGCCCTCCACCGCTTGGGGCAATGACGACCCGGTTAAATTTCTGTGTCCGGCACCAGGCTATGACCGGCACTTTGCTATCTGCGAACATCTCGGTATCGAGATGATCACTGTTCCCATGCTCGACACCGGACCGGATATGGACCGCGTCGAGGCCCTTGTAGAGGCGGACCATTCAATCAAGGGCATATGGTGCGTACCCCGCTTCGCCAACCCCAGCGGCTGTGTCTACAGCGAGGACACCGTGGCGCGTATCGCGCGTCTTGGCAACATCGCGGCGCCGCAGTTTCTCGTGATGTGGGATAACGCCTATGCGGTGCATGCGCTCTATGAAGATGCGCCGCCACTGGCACCGCTGCACGCCTACTGTAAACAATACGGCACGCTCGACAGCGTGTTCCAGTTCGGCTCTACGTCCAAAGTGACCTTCGCCGGTGCCGGTATATCCTTCCTGTCCAGCAGTGAAGACAACCTGGCCGCCCTGAAACAACACGTGGGCTTTCAGACCATTGGCCCGGACAAAGTTAATCAACTGCGCCATGTCCGCTTTCTCAAGAACCCGGCAAATCTTGCCAGCCATATGGCGCAGCACGCCGCGCTGATCAGGCCACGCTTCGAATGCGTTCTGGACACACTGGAACGCGAGCTCGACGGCCTTGACATGGGCAGCTGGTCGAAACCCCGCGGCGGCTATTTCGTTTCTTTTGAAACCCTGCCGGGACTGGCAAAGCGCGTAGTGGCGCTGGCGGGCGACATAGGCGTAAAGCTCACTCCGGCGGGCGCCACTTTTCCCTACGGGGAAGACCCCAACGACAGCAATATTCGCCTGTCACCGACCTTTCCCTCTCTGGAGGACCTGACGGCTGCGATGAATGCGTTTGTCGTGTGTGTCAAACTTGCGTCGCTGCAGGAGAGGTTGAACCGGGGTTAGAACCGGGTCGGAGGATTGCTGACTAATCGCTCTCTTTCTGCTCGGGAGGCATACCGGCGAACGGGAAACTGGCGACGTTGTCCTCACCGGAGGCTAAAGCGGACACCTTACTGCTGCCCTCTTTTTCAACCTCGTCGATACGAATCACCGCCTGTATAGGGATATAGCTGCGCTTGACCCCACTGAACTCGTTCTTGAGCTTCTCTTCACTGGGATCCACGAGTATCTGAGATCGCTCTCCGAAGACGAATTCCTCGACCTCGATAAAGCCCCACATATCGCTTTGGTAAATCTGGCGTGCGAATACCTCGAACACCTGACTGCCGTTCTGGAAAATCACCTTGTAGACGGGTTCGTTTGCCATCGCACTCTCAAGCATCGGCGGCCTCCCGGTCAGACAGCCACCGGACATCGTTTTTCGGAGGGCGGCAATCTTACCACCCTTCTCGCAGAATACCAGCACCCACAGCGGGATGCAGCACGGCGCGGTGAACGGCGCGCGATGAGGCCCGGAGACCGCAAAAGCAGGCCCCGCACGAGTCGCGGAATGACTGTGTTTACCCGAATTCTGCGGGTATACTCCGCAGCCCGTTGAGCAAGAGAGTAGCGGCGCTATGC
>Ga0233437_1007240_pt1 | contig 10824 bp, 7 predicted proteins | sample SI_122_August201_FD_182714 | JGI IMG/M metagenome (GOLD analysis project Ga0233437, IMG submission 182714) | Seawater microbial communities from Saanich Inlet, British Columbia, Canada - SI_122_August2016_200_MG | ecosystem: Environmental > Aquatic > Marine > Inlet | place: Canada: British... | reverse complement strand
TGGAAAAAGCACAAAAGGCAGCTAAAGTCCGTGAAGCAGCACGAAAGGCAAAAAATATAGAACGGCAAAAAAATAAGCTGGAAGGTGCTCCGCTTGTTGGTAAACTATCCAGTTGTACAGGTAAAAAACCTGAAGAAAATGAGCTTTTCTTAGTAGAGGGTGACTCTGCCGGAGGGAGTGCTAAACAGGGCAGAGACAGGCGTTTTCAAGCAATATTGCCGCTTAGAGGAAAACCTCTAAATGTAGAAAAAAAACGTATAGACCAAGTGATGAGCAACGAGGAATTTAGATCGATAATAACAGCATTAGGAGCAGGGTTTGATTCAAATTATATAGAAAAATCTTTAAAATATCATAAAGTAATTATACTTTCAGACGCAGACCAAGATGGTGCTCATATTAGAGCGATATTATTGACTTTCTTTTTTAGATATTATAGAGAGCTTATAACTAACGGTCATGTTTTTATAGGCAGACCGCCTTTATACAAAGTTTATAAAGCGAAAGAAAGTACATATTGTTATGATGAAGATGAGATGCATAAAGCCGCCGAAAAGTTAGGCAAGGGATATAAGATCCAGCGCTATAAGGGATTAGGCGAGATGAACCCGGATCAACTTTGGGCAACTACAATGAATCCTGGCGAAAGATCACTTTTACAAGTGACAATTGAAGATGCTGCCGAGGCCGAGAGTATCGTTTCTGTTTTGATGGGTGATAATGCAGAATCTCGAAAAGAATATATAGCAAACAACGTAAACTTTGATAAAGATAACAACAATCAGGATATGGAGGTTATGATTAATGAAAGAGTTTAAAAGCGAAGACAAAAATATAGCCAGAGTATCTATGCAGGATGTTATGCATAATTCTATGATGCCGTATGCTGAATATATCATTATGGAACGTGCACTACCTAGAGTTGAAGACGGATTAAAACCAGTACAAAGAAGAATATTGTATACGATGTTAGAGCTTTCAATTACACCGGATAAACCGCATAGAAAATCTGCACGTATCGTTGGAGACACGATGGGTAAATATCATCCTCACGGCGACAGCAGTATTTATGATGCGATGGTGAGAATGTCACAAGATTATAATATGCGTGTACCGTTAGTAGATGGACACGGCAACTTTGGAAGCATAGACGGGGATAGTGCTGCTGCTATGAGATACACCGAAGCAAGGCTTACGCCTATTGCCATGGAAATGCTGGCTTATATAGAAAAAGATACTGTTCCGTTTAAACTGAATTTTGATGATTCTATGAAAGAGCCGGTAATGCTGCCTGCAAGATTTCCTAATCTTCTGGTTAATGGATCTACCGGTATTGCGATTGGGCTAGCAACAAACATACCGCCTCACAACTTAGGAGAAGTAATCGATGGTGTTATAGCCAGAATTAAGAACAAAAGGATGAGCCTAGATGAATTGATGCAGATTATCAAAGCTCCAGATTTTCCGACGGGCGGCTATCTTTTAAATATGGATGAGCTTAAACAAGCATATGAAACAGGAAAAGGCAAGATTAGGCTAAGAGCGAAAACACATATTGAGAATGGATCAAACGGAAAGAAAAAAATCGTTATAACGCAGATTCCATATCAAGTCAATAAATCATCTATGCTGGAAAAGATTCTAAAAGTTTCAGAGCAAAGAAAAGTTATGTTTTCTGGGATTTCTGATATAAGAGATGAATCTGACAGGACAGGGATAAGAGCGGTTGTAGAGCTTAAAAAAGGCGCAGACGCAAATAATATGCTGAATTGCCTTTATAAATATACAGACCTTCAAACGACATTTGGGATAAACATGGTGGCGATTGCTGACGGTGTACCTAAGCAATTATCGCTTTTAGAGATTATAGATCATTATGTAAAATATCAAAAACAGGTTGTAACAAAAAGAACGCAGCATGACTTGGAAAACGCAGAAAGAAGAGAGCATATCTTAGCTGGGCTTATTATTGCTGTTAATAATATTGACGAAGTTATTAAAATAATAAGAGGCTCTGATTCTCCTAAAGAAGCAAAAATTAAGCTTAAAGAAAGATTTGAGTTAAGTTCTGTCCAAGCACAAGCGATTTTAGATATGAGGCTTGCCAGGCTTACTGCTCTTGAGATTATAACTTTGGAAAGTGAATATGCTCAAATTATAAAGATTATTAAAAGTTTAAAAACAATTTTGTCGTCTGAAACAAAACTTTTGAATTTAATTGTAAAAGAACTTTTGGATATTAAAGAAGATAATGCTGATAATAGAAGAACTGAAATTTTAAGTGAGAATGCAGAAGTTGTAATAGATACATCAGATTTTGAAGTGATTGAGGATTGTGTTGTAGTCCTTACTAGAAGCGGCGTTATTAAAAAAATGAGTGTAAAAGCGTTTAAGAAAGGTATGGAAACAGGTAGTAAGGATGAAGCGAATGCGCCTTTAACTGTTCTTGCGACTAAATCAAACAGGCTTATCAGATGCTTTACTGATGCTGGGAATATGTACAGCATCAATGCAATGGATATTCCTGAATCGAGATGGAGAGAAAAAGGAAGGGCGATTAATACATTATTATTAGGTGTATTAAAAAGCGAATCAATAATCGGAATCTATGATTTTAGTGATTATAAAGATAGCGACACCATAGTTTTTGTAACAAATACAGGTATGATAAAACGCTCAAATCTAGGTGAATATAAAACTAAAAACTCAAAATTACTTGCTTGCGGGCTGAAAGAAAAAACCAGCATAGTCAGTATCAATATTTTGAATGAAGACAGAAACCTTTTGATAGTGACAAAGATGGGTATGTCTATCAGAATTTCGCTGGATGAAGTGTCTGTTATGGGTAGAAGTGCTAAGGGAGTTAAGGGCATTTCACTTGATAAAAACGATTTAGTTGCTTTCGCATTCTTAGTAAACGGAAAAGGTGATATATGCTTGATTTCTGATTACGGGTTTTCTAAGATGACTGAAATCAGCGAATTTGAAACCCAAGGAAGAGCCGGAAAAGGGCTTAAGGCGATGAACTTCATGCCTGGGGCTAAAAACGGGAATGAAATAAAAGTAGCGTTCTATATCACAGAGCCAACAATATTTAAAATATTGATGAAGTCAGGGGATTTTGAAAGACTTTCAACTACTGATATTATACGAGATAAGCGAAACACAAAAGGAGAACAAGCAGTTAATGTTGTTCTTGGGAACACTGTAGAAAAGGGTTTTTGTTAAATTATCTGGGTGTAGCGCAGCTTGGTAGCGTGCATGAATGGGGTTCATGAGGTCGAAGGTTCAAATCCTTTCACCCAGACCAAAGTAAAAAGCCGCCCAACGGACGGCTTATTATTTTGGAGTTAGAGAATAAAGGATTTGAACCTTAAGAAGGCGCGGAGCGTAAAAAACTCATGCCAGTGGCATGAGTTTAGCAGAGCGATTCGAGTGGCATTGCCACGAGAATGCAGCATCCAAGTGAAACGAAGGAGGCGGATTCTTCCACGTAAACCCAAAAAAGAGCCACCAAAAGGAAAGCTCTTTATGTTATCTTAATTTTTTAATACAATTATTTTTTTAACAAATCACGAATTTCAGTCAATAAAATTTCCTCGTTAGAAGGAGCAGGCGGAACAGACGGCTTTTCCAGTTCTTTTTTCTTTAGCTTTGTAATAAATCTTATCATCATAAAAAGTACAAATGCTATGATTATAAAATCTATAAAAGTCTGTATAAACATGCCATATTTAATTGAAAGTTCAGCAGTATTATCGGAAGCACCTTTCAAAACAACTTTTAAATCTGCAACGTTTACATTACCAAGCAGAAGAGATATAAAAGGCATTAGGATATCATTAACAAAAGAACTAATGATTTTCCCAAATGCACTACCGATAATAATACCAATTGCTAAGTCGAACACATTACCTTTGCTTATAAAATCTTTAAATTCATTTAAAAATTTCTTCATACTAAGACCTCCTTTTAATAAAATTATACTCAGAAATTATAACTATTATATTTATATATAGATTAATCAATAGGATTAAATATCACAACCCGGTTACGTCCAGCGGCTTTAGCCTTATACATCGCTATATCGGCATTTTTAAGCATTAGTTCAACTGGCTGAGTCTTTAAGATATGATAAACACCTATTGAAACCGTAATGTTAACAGGTTTATTATCATCAATAAGAGGCTGATTTTTGATTTGATTAAGTATTCGACCACATATTTCTGTTACCATGTCTGGTGTACATTGAATTGCCATCATAAATTCATCCCCTCCAAACCTGCCTACAACATCTTCTTTTCTAAGGATTTCATTAATAATTTTAGGGACATGTTTTATAACAGAATCACCGACGTTATGTCCATAGGTATCATTTATATTTTTAAAATTATCTATGTCACACATAGCAATAGAGAAAGGCGGCTTCATTTTAGAAACTATATCCATGAAATATGATTTATTATAAAGCCCTGAGAGTTCATCTATCGTGGTCTTCTTAAAAAGATGGTTTTTATGAACGATTTCATCACTGAGCTGACGTTTTTGTGATAACGTTTCTAACGCAATAAACAGAGTCAACATAGTAGAAAATATAATTACTATTGGGAGTGAAGATGTGGATAATGCCGATGGTAAATAAATCAAGAAAATTGCTTCCAATAATGTAAAGATTCCAAGTATTGCAACACCACCAAAATATATTCTGGCTTCATCAGAAGTTTTAAGTTTTGGGAATGTCATAGTTAGCCATACTACAGCATTTATTGGAATCATTAAAAAAGCAATGTTGTAGAATTTCTTAAAAGAAAGCATATTATCGATAATCAAAACACCAATAAGGAAAATAAAAAATGAAAAAGCAGCAATTATTAATGGCAGCTTTAGATTTAAGGATTTTGATAATGCAATTCCTGAAAAAAGAAGTGCTAAAAACAGTGAAAGCATAATGATTTTTTTAAACAGTAGATATGATATTGGTAAAAATTCGAAACAAAGATAGTCCAACGAATAAATTGATATGAATATTAATGCCATCATTAACCCAAAAAGCTCGACCCTCTTTTGTGCTTTTAATATAATCATTACAACTATAATAATCATTGCAAACAAAGTCATGCCTAGCGATAGAAAAGTCATATGCGTTGAAAAAAATTCATTTTTATCACTAAGCCTTGTTGCATTTTTTGCATCGGTAATTATAATAGAATTATCAAATATACCAAGATCGTATTTGGCATGAATTTCTAGTTCGAGTATATTGTTTTCTTCAATTAAGCTTTGATCTATAATAAAGTTATGACTACAGTTCCATATATTAGCATTACCGTTGTTTGGATCACCAGTCAAACCAAGTAAAAACCCATTCCACCAAACACGATATCCTTGAGAATCCATTTTTGTGATAGAAAGTCTAAGGTTATCTTGAGGAAGATCCTTTATTGATTCTGCCGTAATACTTGCATTATATTTGCTGATTTTTGGCTCGCCTGGTATTCTAAGTCGATGTTGTAAATCGCCGGTACCGTCAGAGAATGCATTTGGTGGAACTTCTACATAGACATATCCTGGCGGTGTAATAATAATTGGCAGAATACTTAGTATTAAAACAAAAATAAAGGTAAATATATATATTATTGTAATTTCTTTAATTTGAAAATGAGTCAAACTATCTCCTAACAAATAAAAAATTAGTTAAATGTACATTTTAATAGACAAATAGGAAAAATTATTTTTAATGAATTAAGATTAAGGCGTTAATAATTTTATCATGATTAAAAAGGTTTAGCAACTTTTGATAAAATTTTATTTTTTATCGCTTATCAGCTTATAATTTATCATAATAGTGATTATTTTATGCCTTTATTGATTTTACAGTAAGAATCGTACATAAATTTAAAGCAGATAGTAAAATTAGATACATTAGCTGGTTTTATTTTTTTAATAATGTTAGAATGTAGTTAAGGGTGTTGAGGTGAAATAAATGTATTCGGAAATTATAATAGAAATGATCAATATTAACAGGGGTGATAGACGGCGGATTAATCACACGCTGAAGGTTTTTGCGTTAACAAAAACAATTTCTGAAATAGAGATAAGTGATAATAAAGTTAGAAACATTGCTATTATCGCTTCAATATTACATGATATCGGGATAAAAGTATGCGAAGAAAAATATCAGTCAAGCGCAGGAAAACATCAAGAAGTTGAAGGCCCGCCTATAGCAAGAAATATTTTAGAAAAACTAGGATATGGAAAAGAAATTATTGAACGGGTCTGTTACCTTATCTCTAACCATCATACCTATAGCAATATTGAAGGTTTAGATTATCGTGTTTTAGTAGAAGCTGACTTGATAGTTAACCTCGAAGAACATAAAAACACAAAAAAAGCTATTGTAGAAACAAAAGAAAAATTTTTCAAAACACCAACTGCAATACATATTCTTGATAGTATCTTTATATAAATATATTTTAAAATGGTACTTAATCCCCAAAGATATTATTGACAAATCACAAAAAGATGATAAATTATATATTGGCGCAAGTGTTTTTGTTGCGCACTATAACATAAATGAAAGAGGAACGATTAATGGCAAAAAGGCAATTTAAAGCAGAATCAAAGCGATTACTAGATTTGATGATCAATTCTATATATACACATAAAGAAATATTTTTAAGAGAATTGATTTCAAACGCGAGTGATGCGATTGATAAAATATATTATGAAGCTTTGTCGGACGAGAATATCAATTTTAATAAAGATGATTATTATATTAAAATTGCAATTAACAAAGAAGCTAGGATAATTAAAATCACAGATACAGGCATTGGAATGACTAAGGATGAGCTTGCAGATAATCTTGGAGTTATTGCGAAAAGCGGTTCTTTAAAGTTTAAAGAGAATGTAGAAAAAGAAGATGAGTATGATATTATTGGAAAATTCGGAGTTGGTTTTTATTCTGCATTTATGGTTGCAAAAAGCGTTACAGTAACGACAAAAGCATTAGGCAGTGATGAAGCATATAAATGGGTATCTTCTGGTGCTGATGGCTATTCAATATCTGAATGTGAAAAAGATAATGTAGGAACTGAAATTGAAATAGAAATAAAGCAGGACACAGAGGAAGAGAAATATGATGAATATCTAGAAGAATACAGAATAAGAGCAATCGTAAAAAAATATTCTGATTTTATCAGATATCCTATTAAGATGGATATATCTTCGACTATTCCAAAAGAGGGAAGTGAAGGAGAACAGGATACTATTGTTGAAGAACAAATAATAAACAGTATGGTACCGATATGGCGAAAAAATAAAAACGAGCTAAAAGATGAAGATTATGAAAACTTCTACAGCGAAAAGCGTTATGGGTTTGATAAGCCCGTAAAACATATACATATAAGCGCAGAAGGATTAACAAGATATACTGCGATATTATATATCCCAAAAAGCACACCATATGATTTTTACACAAAAGAATTTGAAAAAGGTTTAGAGCTTTATTCTAGTGGAGTGCTAATTATGAATAAGTGCGGAGATTTACTGCCGGATTATTATAGTTTTGTACAGGGCATGGTAGATTCTGAGGATTTATCTTTAAACATTTCAAGAGAGATTTTACAGCACGATAGACAGCTGAAAGTTATTGCTAAGAACATTAAGAATAAAATAACATCAGAGCTCAAAAAGATGGTTTCTGATGATAGAAAAGCTTACGAGGAGTTTTATAAAGCATTCGCAAGACAGTTAAAATATGGGGTTTATGAAAACTTTGGTGCTAATAAAGAAGATTTGAAAGATCTTCTTATGTTCTATTCTTCTAAAAAGAAAAAACAGGTGACTTTAAGCGAATATGTATCCAGGATGACAAAAGACCAGAAATATATTTATTTTGCATCAGGAGATTCGATAGAAAAAATAGATATGTTACCGCATACAGAGCGTGTAGCGGATGAAGGATTTGAAATTCTGTATTTCACCGAAGATGTAGATGAGTTTGCAATTAATGTTTTAGCCGAATATGAAGATAAAAAGTTCAAGTCCGTCTCAAGCGGCGACTTAGGAATTAAAGACAGAGAAGAAGATGAAAAAGACGAAGTGAAAAAAGAGGAAAATAAATCACTCTTTGAAGCGATGAAAGAAGCTTTAGGTGAAGATGTTAAAGAAGTTAGGGCATCTAAAAGACTTAAAAACACTCCAGTTTGTTTATCCAGCGACGGGGAACTAACTATTGAGATGGAAAAAGTTTTGAGTGCGATGCCGAACAGCCAGGGAGCTAAAGCTGAAAGAATTTTGGAAATTAACACTGATCATGATGTTTTTAAAACATTGAAAAAAGCATTCGACAGCGATAAAGACGCACTTAAACTTTATACAGACTTGCTTTATAACCAAGCATTATTGATGGAAGGCTTGCCCATTAAAAATCCGGTTGAGTTTTCAAAAAATATTTGTAAGCTTATTAAATAAAATTTAACCCCTGATTTAGTTATTTAATCAGGGGTTTTTTATTATAATTAATTTTAGTCATAAACTTGATTATTGATTCATAACAGCGATTGCTTTTGAAATATTTTCTACTGTATCAAGCGGAGTCATAGAATATTCTCCATGATTGGCTTCTGCAAGTTCGCCTGCAAGTCCTGCTATATAAGCACCTAAAACAGCAGAGTCATAAGCATTGTTTCCTTGTGCCATAATTGATCCGATTAATCCGGTTAAAACATCGCCGCTTCCGCCTTTTGCCATCCCGGGTGTGCCGGTTAGAATAAGGGAAACTTTACCGAATTGATTTGCAACAATTGTTGTGGAACCCTTTAACAATAAAGTAAGGCTATGTTTTTTAGCATAATTAACAGCATGACCAATAGGATCAAGTAATATTTCTTGTATTTCCAAATTTGTAAGTTTTGAAAACTCTTTTGGATGAGGCGTAAAAACGACATCTCCAACTTTATTGTTTAATATTTCATTTTTTTTCGAAATCAGATTTAGAGCATCTGCATCAAACACTTTTGGTATATTATACTCACACAACGCTTTTTCTACTAAAGGAATAACCACATCTCTTGTCGAAAGTCCGGGGCCAATCGCTAATGCATCTTTACCCAGCATAAGATCATCTAATGCATAAACAGATTCTTCATCAAAGCCAATATTGTCAGAGTGCATCGGAACGGCTATTGCCTCTACTGTTGTTTTTTGAAAAATATCTATTGTACATTCTGGAACACCCAAAGTTAGAAGTCCGACGCCGCCTTTTAATGCAGATTTTGTAGCAATCACGCCCGCGCCTGACATGCCTTTGCTTGCACATATTATTGCAAGATTTCCATATGTCCCTTTGTGAGTGTTTGGGTCACGCTTTTTTAAGCTTAATTCTTTAACGTTTCTTGAGTAAGCATTTATTTTTATATCACCGACAAAATCAAGATAATCATCTATTCCTATTTTTTTGACTCTTAATCGTCCTTTATAATCTCTGCCAGGATATAAAAAATGGCCAGGTTTAGGATATTGAAAGGTTAACGTAAAATCTGCGTTAACAGCAGTGCCTAAAATTTGCCCAGTATCAGAATCAATGCCTGAAGGTATATCAACACTTATTATTTTTGCTTTTGAACCATTCATTCTATCAATCGTGTCTTTATAAATTCCGCTAACTTTTCTAGAAAGTCCGATTCCGAAAATTGCATCTACTATAATATCTTCTTTTGATATATCTTTAAGTGTTATATCGATATCTATTATTGTTTCGATATAATTTAAAAGTTTTCTCTTAATGAAAAATCCGGCATTAATTTTTGCATCACCTTTTAAATCATTTTTAGAACCTATCAAAACAACTTTAACATGAACACCATCACAAAAAAGCTTTCTAGCAAGTGCAAACCCATCTCCGCCGTTATTTCCATTTCCGCAAAATATTACGAACTTTGCATCTCTTCCACCATATTCTATACAAGCTTTATATAATCCTTCGGCCGCATTCTCCATTAAAATCAGCCCAGGAATCTTATTTTCTATTATCATTTTATGATCTAATATTCTCATTTCATCAGAATAGATAACTCTCATAATTTAATTTTGGCTATTAACTTGCCTTTAATCCTTTCTTTAAAATATTAATTATTTCTCTAATATAACTTGTGCACATGCTAAATTTTTAATATTCGTAAGGCTGATAAAAATATTGTTACAGCCAAGCTCATCAAATTTCTTTTTAGCATTTCCATACAAATTTATAAAAGGTTTACCGCTTTTTTCTCTCAAAACTTCAATTTCAGAATAAAAACCGCTGGAAAATCCAACACTGAATGCTTTCATAGTTGCTTCTTTAGCGGCAAAGTTGCCGGCAACTACTTCATAGCTAAAGCTTCTTTTATTAAACATATCAAGTTCAGCTGGCGTGAAAATCCTGTTTAGAAATGATTTACTTTCACAGCTCTTTTTTAATCTTTCTACTTCTATTATGTCCAAACCTATTCCAACAATCATACTTTTTTGCTTTCTTCTAATGAGTATACAGAATTTGCAATTGCCATTGCTGCAACTTCGGTTGCTGCAACTAAAACTCGATTAATGTTGCATTTAAATTTATCTGTACTAAGTGCAAAAACAGTATCGCCGTCAAACATTGTATGACAAGGCCTAACAGCCATTGCAATGCCGTCATGAGCTATGTCCGCAAGTTTATTAGCCTCGGCTTTAGTTAGCTTGGCATTAGTAATAATCGTTCCTATTGTTGTGTTTTCGCCTTTATTAGGTGTTAAGAATCCTGCCAGACCTTCAATAAATATTTTAGATGTAGTGGGTGATTCT
>Ga0233437_1007238_pt1 | contig 10826 bp, 10 predicted proteins | sample SI_122_August201_FD_182714 | JGI IMG/M metagenome (GOLD analysis project Ga0233437, IMG submission 182714) | Seawater microbial communities from Saanich Inlet, British Columbia, Canada - SI_122_August2016_200_MG | ecosystem: Environmental > Aquatic > Marine > Inlet | place: Canada: British... | reverse complement strand
CAATTGTTCATTATTGGCTGGTAACCTGGCGCGGCGGTGAAAAAGTCATCCAGGCATTATTGAAAATCTTCCCTAAAGCCGATATTTATACTCTATTTTATGATGAAGCAAAAATCGGCCCTCATTTGAAAGGACATACCGTTCACAGCTCTAAATATGATACGCCTATTTTTCGAAAACACTATCAGAAACTATTTCCAATCTATCCCAAAGCCATAAAATCTTTAAAACTCAAAGATCAGTACGATTTAGTGATTTCATCAGAATCAGGTCCTGCCAAAGGTATTGCTTTACCTGACCAAACCCCGCATTTGTGTTATATCCATACCCCCATGCGGTATTGCTGGGGATATACAGATGAATACGTCAGTACTCTGCCCTGGTGGAGTCGTAATTTAGCAAGATATCTGTTTGAAAAATTAAAAAAATGGGATTTAACCACGGTCGATAATGTAGATCGTTATATTGCCAATTCACATAATGTAGCCCATAGGGTTCAGGAATATTATCATAAACCAGCGGATGTTATTCATCCACCAGTGGCACTGGATTGTTTCGATCAAAAGCCGGTGATAAAACATAAGAATTACTATTTAAGTTTTGGTGCCATAACACCCTATAAACGCATTGATCTCCTGGTCAAAACATTCAATCTTAATAAAAAACCTTTGATAATTATTGGTGAAGGTAGTGAACGGAAAAAATTACAATCCATGGCCGACAATAATATCAAATTTACTGGCCGTTTACCCTGGGATCAGATATTAACTTATATACAGGAATCGAAAGCTTTGTTGTTTCCTGGCGAAGAGGATTTTGGGATTATTCCACTGGAAGCAATGTCCCAGGGAATCCCCGTCATCGCGTTTAATCAGGGGGGGGTCTTGGAAACGGTTGTTGAAAATCAATGCCACCGCGCGCAATCTTCCGGTCTTTTTTTTAATAGGCAATCGGTCAATGCCATTGAAAAAGCGATTCTTAAATTTGAAGATATCGAAAAACAATTTGATCCGGAATGGATCATGAATCACGCTCGAAAGTTTGGTGAAGATGAATTTATAAAAAAATTCTCTGAAAAAACCGTAACGTTTCTGAATCAACATTAAAACTGAAATTATGCTAAAAAAGCAATCCCAGGTATTTTTGTCGATACTGTTTTTTTGCGATCTTTGTCTCATCAGCGGATCATGGTTACTGGCGTACTATCTGAGGTTTTACGGAATCAATTATCCGGCAGCTGTGACCACCCCTCTTTTTTATATATACTTAAGAGCATGCGCGGTGGTAACTATCTTTGGAGCGTTCTGTTTAATCTATTCTAAGATGTATACCCCAAAGCGCATCTCCAATTTCAGAGCTGAACTTCGATCTATCTTTAACTCCAATTTGATCCTCTGGATTATATTAACGGCACTGACTTTCTATTTTAGAAAATACTCTTTTTCAAGAGTGCATTCATTATATTTCATCGCCCTAAGCATCAGTACTCTGATCATTTTCAGATTCACTGTCAGAAGAACTTTACTGTATTTAAGAAGTAAAGGAAAAAACCTCAGAAGAATTTTAATCATTGGTTCAGGTTACACAGCCAAAAACCTGGTTATTAAACTAAACAATAACCATGGATTAGGACTTTACCAGATTGGGCTGGTATCAGAACACGAAAAAAATAAAGATATCAACCTGAATGTCATTGGCAATTACCCGGATATTCCGGAGATCATTGCAAAATATAATGTTGACCAGGTATTTATTGCGCTGGATTCTAATCAGCAATCAGATTTGGCTGTTATCAACAAGAATCTGGCTGAACAAATGGTGGATTTGCATATCGTTCCGGATGTTTATCATACCTTGAACATTAACCCGGAAATAGCAGAACTGGACGGTTTACCAATTATTGTACTCCGGCAAAGCAATGTTGGTGGTTGGGATCGGGTATTCAAAAGAATTTTTGACCTGGTAGTGGCATTATGCAGTATTATTGTTGTATTTCCACTTTGGATAATCATTCCGCTCGTGATCAAATTAACTTCAAGGGGTCCGGTTTTTTTCAAACAGGAACGAATGGGCCTGGATGGCAAATCATTTCACATGCTAAAATTCAGATCCATGCAAGTAAATGCTGAGTCCGAAACCGGAGCCGTCTGGGCCATAAAAGGGGATGCCCGAACAACCAAAATAGGTGCCTTTTTAAGAAAAACCAGCCTGGATGAAATTCCGCAACTATTTAATGTGATTCAGGGAACCATGAGTATTGTTGGACCAAGACCCGAGAGACCTGTATTTATATCAGAATTCAAAACGCAAATTCCAAACTATATGCTCAGACATAAAATGAAAGCAGGCATCACGGGATGGGCGCAGGTAAACGGTTGGAGAGGAAACACCTCTTTGGAAAAAAGAATCGAATGTGATATCTATTATTTAACCCATTGGTCAATCTGGTTTGATATTAAGATTTTTATTTTGACTATTTTTAAAGGGTTCGTTAACCCTAATGCATATTGAGACATTTTAGTAAAATGAGGGGACATGTACTTTTTCTGTTACGTGTACCCTGATTTCGAGACATTAGAGTTGTTACGTGTACCCTGATTTAAAATGAGGGGACATGTACTTTTGCTGTTACGTGTACCCTGATTTAAAATGAGGGGACATGTACTTTTGCTGTTACGTGTACCCTGATTTAAAATGAGGGGACATGTACTTTTGCTGTTACGTGTACCCTGATTTCGAGACATTAGAGTTGTTACGTGTACCCTGATTTTACATCCATATATTCGGAGAATGCACCATGAAACAGATTGGAAACCGTAGGAGACCCAGTAAAAACGCGACTCAATTCAGCATTGACCTTGATATTAGAGGTATGATTATTCTGCTGGTACTGGCAACTTTTACAGCAGCAACTGTATTCTATCTGGGTGTTATTTTCGGTAAAGCCTCCAGGAATCCAAACCAGGATTTTCGTTCAAGCAAAACTGCTAATCCCATCAAAGTTGAGGAAAAAGCGCTCACAATACCCAAAGATTTGAAAATCTATGATATCAATGATGAGCCCAACACCAACGATAATTTTACCTCCAATATCAAAAAAGAGTTGAAAAAGACTGACGATATTATCAAATCAACTGAAAAACAAATTAAGTTGGACAATAAGAAGAATCAAACAGATACAAAATCATCAACCACCAAAACCCAGGCTAAAACCTGGCCGGATCAGAAAACCGTTACTGTAAAACCGGCTAACAACTATACTATCCAGGTGTTTGTTACCAAAAGTAAAGAGAAGGCCAATAAAATCACAAAACAGCTCCGACAAAAAGCATTTGATGCCTATATTGAAGAAGTTTCACATCAAGGGAATAAGCTTTTTAAAATTAGAGTTGGACATAAAACCAAACAGGAAATACCACAATTAAAGGCCAAATTGGGGAAAGTTGTCGGTGGAATGGGTATGGGACTTTCAGTGATCAAAATTGATTAAGCGATTTTATCCATATATTGACGCCAGGTAATTAACTTGGCGTATCTTTCCTGTACATACCCAGCCTCTAGTCTCCACTCTCCGGTTCTAATAATATCATTTAATCGATCAATTTTGTTTTTAAATAGATACCGCCCAAATATAATCGGAGTGATACCATCATCATCACTTTGAATGATATAATGTAAGGCTTTAATCAGGGAGCGGTTCGTTATTTTTTTATTGATATTGGAAAGAAAAATAATTTTTTCTATTTCAGAATTAGTAGAAATCCACTTCAAAATTATATCAAAATTCATATAATCAAAATATTTTCGACTAATCCAAATATATAAACGATCTGAGGCATGGGGGTTAATTTCGCCCTGGGTTTCACTGTAAACAATCCGCTTGGCTATTTTATAAACAATATTACGATTACGGTTCACTTTCTCCCGAAAGACTGAGAAAAATTTGTTGCTGAGGATGGACATCAATGTCATCATCAACTTATTTTCCAGATCCTGGTCATCAATCTCATAGAATTCGGCCATTCGGGTTGCCAAATATTTTACAAAGCGCCCCTGAATCATATTGGTTAAGAACTGACAGGTGGGTTCGTCCAGATCCGGTTCAGTCTCCATATCCTTAAATTGCTCCAGACAATTTAAAATCGCCTGGGTATAGGGATTAATCGTTGCTTGTGTCATAACTATTTTGTATATCAATCTGAATAAACATAAAACTGGGGGACATGTACTTTTTTCTTGTTACGTGTACCCTGATTTTAAATCGGGGGACATGTACTTTTTGCGTTACGTGTACCCTGATTTTAAATCGGGGGACATGTACTTTTTGCGTTACGTGTACCCTGATTTATTATTTTTATTACATACCCTGATTTTACACCCCCGAAACTACTAAAATTGATTATCTAATAACCTGAATCAATTTATATTACAAATAGTACTTTGATAATTGTACCTTTAGATACTGAAATGCCGATTCGGTATCATCCACAATTTTAAATAAATTCAAATCAGATTCGTTGATAACACCCCATTCTACCAAATTTTCAAAATTCATAAACCCATTCCAGAACTCAGCCCCATAAAGGACAATCGGCATCTCTTTCTCAATTTTTTGAGTTTGGATCAGTGTCATTATTTCAAATAACTCATCCATAGTTCCAAATCCACCAGGAAAAACAACCAACGATTTCGCCAGATAAGCAAACCAGAACTTTCGAATAAAGAAGTAGTGGAATTCATGGGATAACTCTCTGGTTTGATAATCATTCGCATCCTGTTCAAAGGGTAGACTAATATTAAACCCAATTGAATCGCCACCTGCCTCATTGGCACCTCTATTACTGGCTTCCATCATTCCCGGGCCGCCACCGGAACAAATATAAAACCGATCTTTGGCGTTTGGCAATTCCATGGACCAGGTGGTAAGTTTATGCGCTAATTCACGGGCATCTTCATAATACTTAGCTAATTTCACTTTGATTTCTGATTTCTTTAGCTGCGCTGTTTGATCCACATTTAGTGTTTGTCCTTCAAAACTTTTCTTTAATGCCACCAGTTGTTGACCTGCCTCCTCTTGGGAAACTGAACGGGCAGATCCGAAAAAAACAATGGTATTTTCAATCTCGTTTCTCTCAAAACTGGCTTTGGGAGCTGTTAATTCACAGAGTATTCTGATCTGCCGGGCCTCGGGGCTATTTAAAAAATCCTTATCTTTATAAGATTTCAATAATTTTACCATAGTATTTTCCTTTATGACATTTAAGTTAGGCTACACTTTTATTTAATATATTATTTTATTACATACTTTGTCTGTCTGGGTATCGATATAGATAAAATAGGGGGACATGTACTTTTTGCGTTACGTGTACCCTGATTTTAAATCGGGGGACATGTACTTTTTGCGTTACGTGTACCCTGATTTTAAATACAACAATCAAGCCATTTCCAACCGGAATAGTCTTCACCTGCTCAATTACGTTCAGAATGGTTGAAAGTAAACACAATAATGGCGGTTATGATTTTACTATTATTTTTAACCTTGAGTTAAAAATATTGATGAAAAGGCTTGATCTATCAATTTGATTGGATCATACTCACTTTTTTTCAACACATCACATTACAGGAATTGCGAATTAGTTATCAAAGGTTTCATTGTGGGTACCAAAACGATCGTCAGAAACCGGAAGGCCAGGCATCAATATGAAATTCTGGAAAAGTTTGAAGCTGGAATCGCTCTGGTAGGGACTGAAGTAAAAAGTCTCCGTATCGGGGCAGTGAAGCTTGGTGAAGCGTTTTGTCAAATTAATGACGACCTGCAATTGGATCTCTGCCAGATGACGATCAGTCTTTATGATTTTGGGAATATCCACAATCACACACCAGACCGTCGACGCAAGCTATTAATGCATCGTAAGGAGATTATAAAATTATATTCTAAAATGCGTGAAAAGGGATTGACGCTCATCCCACTCAGCCTGTATTTTAAAAATAGCAATGTGAAAGTAGAACTCGCATTGTGTCGAGGGAAAAAACTGCATGATAAACGAAACACGATCAAAGACCGCGATACCAAGCGTGATACTGATCGAGCTTTAAAGGGCATCATGTAGCCTTACCTGTTTAGACCTCAGCCAAACCAAATTGGGGGTGTCAAGGATTTCGACCGGGATAAGGTATCGGTAGTGTAAGCAAGTAGTGGTTAGACGAAGGGCCACTATAAAAATCGTCTAAAATCATAATTGCTAAAAATAGCGACTATACTCTTAATAACGCTGCAATAGCAGCGTAATTTAAGCACGGTGCCTGCGACGCCTGATAAACAGGAAACCGTGTCATCTTATCAGGCTCAACCAAATCATTTCCCATTAATGATGCGGCGAACTTTTAAATGGGTAGCGGAGTGTGAGCTCGTCAGTTAGCAAGACCACCCCCGCGAGACAATAAAATCTGACTAAACTTGTAGAAAGCTATTGGTCCAGTCTTTGGGACGCGGGTTCGATTCCCGCCACCTCCACCACTCAACATACTGGAATATTTACTCTTTATATGATACTCCAAGCGCTGTGGGCGATTCATGGGCGATTGAGATCGTATCAACTAGGTCATGGACAGCTAAATTTTCAGTGTTAAAATAACCCATAGTGGTTGATAGTAGCTTATGTCGCGCAAGCTTTTGCACTTTTTGTGGCGGGTGCCCGTCTTCAAGTAAATGGGTAATCACTGAAGCTCTAATCCCATGTATGGGTTTTGGACCTAAAATCCCTAGTTTTCTATTCATAAGAGTAAACGGTCTGGCTAGTTTTTCTTCTGAGGAATAGTAGTTCTGTCCTCGACCATTATCTAAGAACCACTGCTCCTCAGGAGCTCTTGTTTTTAAATCTTCCTCTAAAAAGGCTGCCAAAAACTTACTAATAGGCACCCATTCCTCTTCCTTTGACTTTGGATTCCAATCAAGCTCTGTGTTTACCCGAAGCAGTATTTTACGTTCTGCAATTCTAATATTACTTAATAAAAGTGACCAGATTTCACCACCTCGCATTGCGGTTTCTTTTGCCATTTTAAAAGCTCTCAATTGGTTTTGCTTGCTTTTTTTACTCCTTTTACTCTGAATATCTTTCAACATCTTTTCCAAATATTGCTCAATTTTTCCAAGCTCGCTCCTTGAATATATCACGGGTTCCTTTTTAACCTTTCTCGGTTTTTTCAGCTTTATTGGCTTGCAATCAAGATTCTCAACAGCCCAGTTAAAAAATGATTGAATATTCATTATATGCTTAAACTGGGTAGCCTCACTAAATCCCTTATTAACAAAGAACTGCTTTAAATCGATTTTATAGGGATTTTTGAAGTCATTGATTGGATGGTCTCCTATACAATCCAAGTAATAATTTACTGATCCAACGTAATCTTTGTGTGTTTTAGGGGAACGATAGGTTTGAATTTCATCTAGCCATTTCTGCATTGCTATCTGAATACTTATAGATCTTGTGTTTTCAATTGCTTCTTCTTTTTCCCTCTTATTGCGTTTCTCGTCCTCAAGTTCTTTAAACTTATTACCCCAAAGATCAGTTAAATAATTTTCCTGTTCCCTTTCTGTTCTTTTCTTCTTACCTTTTTTCGTTCTTTTATAGAGTAACTCATCGAAGCTACATAAATCCCTTCTCATTGGATGATTTTTGATTGGACCTTCGTGAACTCCATGAAAAAAACCTCTTACAACCTGCCGTTTTTTATCTTTTGAGAATCGTTCTTTTTTTCTTGGCATTGTTCCTCCTTCAAATGAATGTCTACAGAATTAGATTTCTCTCCCATACCAAACTATCCTACCAAGAATCTTATAATTGCCGTTGGTAACGGGTAATTCCCAATCACCATAATTGTCGTTATCACTCTTTGCAAAAATAACGTTCCCATTTACTCCAGGTCTTGTTTCTAGACGCTTTAGAGCATAGGTTTCTTCAACCTTTATCAAAAATATCTTCCCGATTTGAGAATCTGTTTGGGAATAATCTATCAAAAGAACGTCGCCTTCGATCAAAGTGGGTGCCATTGAATCATCAGATAGCTTGAATATTTTTAGTGATTTATAATTATTAGATATTCCGGATAACCAGGAATTCTTAAAATACTGCCTTATAGGCTTTCCTATTGATCCTCGTAATTCAAAAGACACTTTATCTTCGTCAATAAAGTAATAATCAACTTTTTTTGTAGGTACCGGAACATATGATGGTGCAAAATAAACACCCGTTTCTTTTTGTAATTTGGTTGTTAACTCATCCCATATTTGTCTTCGGAATTTTTTTCGCCCGGACTCCAAGTTTTTAACTGTTTGAACACTCCAACCTAATGCGTCTGCTAACTCAGACTGCGTCATATCTATTTCAGCAGATTTTCTTAGCTTCTTAAATACTTCCCTTTCTTTTTCTCTAATGATTTTTTGTTCCTCTATAGACCGGGGTTCTGAAAGTTCAGAAAATTTACCTACTGTATCCGAGTTACCTCTACCCCAATTAGCCATAGACTCAGACGAATCATCTCTATCCCGGTTCGCCGTCGACTTAGTCTTAAAATCAGTTCCTTGAAGGATTGGCTTACCATTTCCATTAACCAGCCAAGTTATATTGACACTTTTATTTGCCAGGTAAATCAATGCTCCTGCCGATAGTTGAGTATTCTTTGAAAAGATCGCTGAAATAGTTGGTTTGCTAACTCCAACTAATTCAGCAAATTTGCTTTTACTACCATCTGTCAATACATCAATTAAGTGTGTAATCCTTTCTTTATAAGCATTTACTCTATTTTCCATAAGGTTTCAATAAAGTGCAATTTAGAGGTTGACTGCTCAGGTATATGCGTCATAGTATTAAAACAAACAAAACATAATAGAACTTATTTAAAATAATCTGAACATAAGGTGTAAATCATGTCAACAAAAAAACCAAGGATTAAAACATTCAGTGTATACGCATCTGTTGATATATTGAATAAAATCAATATGATTGCCAAGAAAAATGATCGAAACAGGAATCAACAGATAGTCAGGTTCCTTAAGCAAGGTATTGCGAAAAACAACATTAAAAAACCTGAATCGTCTGAGAACTAATTAAGCGAAACTGAATGAAAATCGATCCATTCCCACTAATATCCGAGAAGACAGCAAAGCAGCTAGTAAAAGCCATTGGAGAATTAGTTTGCACAATAAACCGGCAAATTGATTCAACTAGTCGGATCACAAATTTGGTATCGAAGGATCGAGAAGTTAAAGAACTTGAAAAAGCAAGTTTAAATAGAATAGATGCGACTAGAAGCGAGGCACTGGGTTTTATTCGTGATCTAAACAAAGAGAAAAAAAAGGACTAGCTTTTTGAAGCTTCCAACCGGATCGAAATTGATCCCAAATTTTAATTGGGAGGTGAATATGATATAGATGCCAAAAAATACCGACTTGACGGTGGTGAGGAACGCCGACGTCCACCTCCCTGGATGTAACAATAAGGATTGATAAGACGAAGTCAGCTCAATCCTATAACAACTTCATTAAGTATTTCCAGGGCTCTAATCATTGAAATTTAAATTATGCCCGATGGGCACCAAATAAACAATTTATAAAGGTATCAAAATGTCAGATAAAAATATTACAAATGAAAAAGTCGATGTTGAAGCTAACAGAAAAGATAATACCGGTCCAAAACTGAACAACCTTGATTTATCAAAGTTGAAGCTTTCCCAAGATTTTGCGTCAGAAATTGCTGTTGAAAAACAAATAATTACGGTTCCGGTCCGGAAACCGAATCGGCAAGAGTTCGTACGGGTTCACCCAGACGACGCATACGCTTTTGAAACCATTGTGTTAGAGCTTAAAGAAGAGCGAGAAGTTTATCTTGTGGATAATTCGCTTTGGAAAGACCTTTCACATGAAGTGGTACCCAAAATTATTTACACCGTAATTAATCGACAAGGCACGCTATTCCTTTGGCCAATAAAACTCCCTTTGGAAGACGGGCGGCATGATAAATGGTCAAGATCGGCACTTGAAGGGGCGCAAATTGCTAAATACAGATGGTTGAGGGTTCAGGCGAATATGAATCTCGGGGCGTACGAGATGTATAAGGCATCTGGAGAACTTTCTGACCCGGAATGGCCAGATAAATCCTTTGATGAACTGGTAAACATCGCCTTCAAGGATCTTTTCATTAACAGCCTCGAACATCCTGTGGTGCAAAGATTACGGGGGAAAAAATGATCAAATCATTGGATTCTTTTCAGGAGATATGGTTAGCGGATTACGAATTCCAGGCTCTGCTGGGGGGGAAGCCCCTACCCATTTGCATGGTGGCCCACGAGCTAAAAAAAGGTCATCGAATCAAAGTCTGGCAAGACCGATTGTTGTCTTTATGCACGCCCCCTTATTCTATTGGTCCTAATAGCCTGTTTATCGCCTATTACTCCAGTGCAGAGTTTTCGTGTCATTTTGCGTTGGATTGGGAGCTCCCCCAGAACGTTCTGGATCTTTATGTCGAGTTTCGGAATCTGACTAATGGTTGCCCAATCCCAAGTGGTTCTGGGTTGCTTGGGGCCCTAATAAAGTACGGCATTAGGAAATTTGATGCCATAGAAAAAGATGAGATGAGAAATCTGGCCATCCGAGGAGGACCATTTACTTCGGATGAACAAAAATCGCTTCTTGATTATTGTGAGTCTGATGTTGAAGCCCTCTCCCTTTTGTTTGAAAAAATGGAACCGGAACTGGATCTTGAAAGAGCTCTCCTTAGGGGGGAATCCATGAAGGCTGTAGCGGCGATGGAGCATACCGGGGTGCCAAT
>Ga0233437_1007230_pt1 | contig 10835 bp, 9 predicted proteins | sample SI_122_August201_FD_182714 | JGI IMG/M metagenome (GOLD analysis project Ga0233437, IMG submission 182714) | Seawater microbial communities from Saanich Inlet, British Columbia, Canada - SI_122_August2016_200_MG | ecosystem: Environmental > Aquatic > Marine > Inlet | place: Canada: British... | reverse complement strand
AGTAAACTCCTTAGATTTTTCTAGGGCCTAAGTATGGCATTTCTATTTTATAACTGAATTTTTTAATCTCCAAACTCAAAATTAATTGTTTTTGTATAAGGTAATGGGGGGGACAACTCAAAATTTAGGTTTTGGATTTTCCAAAGATTTCATCTTGAGCGTCAATTAAGTAGATTCATAATTCTATTTGAATAATGTTTTTATGGCTCCATAAGTTTTGACAAATCTTAAATACTTCAGTTGGTGATTTGTGTACGGAAACAAGTGTTATCGGCGCCCATTTTTCAGGGTATTAGCTATTGCCAAACGTTCTTGTGCACTCATGCCAGCCAATTGTTCCACCAAGACCTGCCTAGTAATTGTTTGCCGCTTCTCTGCTTGCGTTCCAGCTTGTTCCAAAAGGTCTAAAAGAGCGAGGGGTTCAAACGGTGTAGTGCCAATAAGATCAGCCAGTTTTCCATTAAATGCGTCAGGCGAGCTAAGGCTGTTTTCTGCATGTATTTTTTTAATCATTCGGCCCAATGCGCGGCGGTCTTTGCGGTCCATTGCGCGAATGATCGGTGCGAAGCCTAAGTTAGGGCCACGAGGCCTCGAACCGTGATGATATCCAGCACGCTCAAGCTTTACATCTTTGTGATGTCCAGAAGCAAAAAACCCACCTATCGCCCCCAAAACCAAGAGATTTGCTGCCAATGAGATAACCAGCGATATTTTTAACATTTTATGTGACATGATTTTTCCTTAGGTGTCTTCCCAAAACAATGTTTCGTCATCGTTCATGCCGGCTAGCTCACTGAGACTTTCGGCTTGGAAATATGCAGTAGTGAGATCAAGGATCGTATCTGGTGGGTTCATTCCAATAATCACTCCAGCTGCCCCAACCATCGTTAAACCTAACCCTGCTGGCCAACTATCAAATTGTTTTACCGCACGCGCAATTCTTTCTATTAAACCTGCCTGACGTGGCGTAGCCCATGCATGAATTGGCTGCGGCATAGCCGTGATGGCCTGACTTTGCAGATGCGTATAAAAGTCCGGATCAATTTCTGGCTCTTCTTGCTGTAATGCGTCAAAAAAGAGCTTTAGTTCCTGATCATCCAAAGAGGCTTTAGAGTCATTTTTTTTATTGCTCATCTTGAAATCCTAATGCTTTTTTTTGTGGTGCCAATGCGCCTGCCAATGTACGTTTGCCGCGCGCAATCAGACTTTCCACTGCCTCTATAGAGATTTCCATAATATCAGATATTTCTGGATTTGAGAGATCTTGTAAGTGGCGTAGTATCATTGCCTGTCTTTGCCGTTCTGGTAATTTTTGCAGCGCTGTTTGTAATGCTACGGCACGCGCTTGGGTCTGTAGTTGATGTTCCATTCCCGGTGCCGCATCAGCTATTTCCAGCACTTCACCACAACTGTGCTTTTCTTTACGAATCCGATCGATGCATAGATTTGCAGTTACTCGATAAAGCCAGGTTGTGACCTTCGCCTGATTAAAATCCCAATCAGGCGCCGCCCGCCAGAGGCGCAATAAACTTTCTTGGGTCACATCCTCCGCTTCAGAACGATCTGACAGCATGCGAAATGCTTGCTTGAAGACCAAAGGTGCTAATCGCGCAGTCAAAATTTCAGCAGCTATCCGGTCTCCCTGGGCAAACCGCGCTAGAAGCTTGTCATCTGGAAGACTTTGACTTGCATCAAGGGCCATCATCACTCCTGATTAAGCTGATTTACTGGCTTGGTAAACGGTTGGTTAGGAAAGTTGGAGTCCGTTTTGATTGAATCAGCTGGCTTCATTTTTGCAAGTTTTCCTGTCGCGCGGCTTCTTTGTACGATTATCAAATTCAGTTTGAGAGATTACTCCATCTTGATTTTTATCCAAATGCCTTAACATCCTTGTTGCTCCCCCGCGTCTGTTTTGCATTTCCGAAAATTCTAATGTTCCACTATCATCGCTATCAAGCTTGTTAAGCATTCTTTTGACGCGCTTTTCCGCTTTTTTGGCTCGCCGGGTCTCAATCTTGGCCATCAACTCTTCAAGGCTCAGACTGCCATCATTATTGCTGTCACTTTTGGCAAATTGAGCTGCCATGTGCATTTCAATCTCAGTAATGGTGATTTGACTATCGCTGTTGTTGTCCAGGTCAGAAAACTCAAAGTTTTTGCTATGATAATTTTTTGCCATAGCAGGCGAAAACGCCAAAGCGGTTGTGGCTGCTAAAGTGCAAATCATGATATTTTTCATCAGTATACTCCGTATATTAGAGGTTTTTATAAAATGCTTGGCGCGTAGTAATTTTTGCGCATGGTATAAATAAAACGAAGCATTGAGAGATTTCCGTCGCAAAAAATGAAGATATTTTATAAACGAGTAAAAATGATCCTAAATATTCTTTCCAGCTTGAAGGTTGAAGACGACAAATGGTTTTACGGAAAAGGTAAACTTATGGCTTGGATGCGTACGGTGGTTTTCGCTGTATTCTTTTTGTGGGGCATATCTGCATCTGCGCAGGACGTGACACTTACCTCACCTGATGGATCTATTGAACTAAGTGGAACGCTTCTTGGTTTTGATGGTGAATTCTACCGAATGGAGTCAATTTATGGTGAATTAACCGTAGATGGATCTGGCGTGCTTTGTGACGGCCCGGCATGTCCAAATTTGCAAAATTTTGTGGCTGAGGTTCGTATTTCTGGTTCTGCAACTATGGGGTTAGTGCTGATGCCTGCGTTGATTGAGGGCTTTGCGCTACGCAATAGTTTTGTCGCGGAGCGAGAAGATACAGCAGATGCAAGTTTCAATTATACTTTAAGTAATCAGACTGATGGCGAACCTGTTGCTCGTTTTTACTTCAATATTTCGACCACGGATGAGGGTTTTGCAGATTTATTAGCCAATGAAGCGGATTTGGTTATGGCGCTACGTGAAATTCGACCAGATGAAAGGCTTTTTGCACGTACTGCTGGTTTGGGAGATATGACAGAAACCAATAGGAGCCGTGTTCTCGCATTGGATGCTATGGTTCCCATAGTTGGGCCATCTAATCCCGTTTCTACGTTGTCTCCACAAAATCTGGCAGAAGTATTTGCTGGTAATATTACGAATTGGCAGGAACTTGGCGGAGCCGATGCCAATATCACGCTGCACCTTCCTGAAAAATCCACTGGCTTAGGCCAGTCTGTGGAAGACAACGTAATGGGTCCGGCTAACTTGGCCTTTGCTGAAGGCATAATTCGTCACGCAAAACCTGACGACCTTGTAAAAGCTGTTTTAAAAGACCCATTTGCTTTTGGAATTGTAAGCTATTCAGAGATTGGGAATACACGTGCATTAACCTTGACCGGTTCTTGCGGATTTTCACTGTCCGCTGATCGTAGTACAATTAAAACAGAAGATTACCCACTGACCGCTCCGATGTTTCTATATATGCCGGCACGGCGGTTACCAAAATTAATAAGAAATTTTTTAGCGTTTACGCGCACACCGCTTGCACAAGTTATGATTAGACGAGCCGGGTTTGTAGATCAGACTCCTGAAGAAGTAAGTATCGATGCCCAAGGTTACCGGTTTGCAAACGCAATAACTTCGTCTGGACCTGAAATTTCTTTAGAAGAACTGCAAAGAATGGCGGGCACCCTCTATGGAATGGAAAGACTGACAACATCGTTTCGATTTGAGGCTGGTTCGGTGCGGTTAGACGCTCAGTCTCGATCAAATGTGCATCAACTTGCATTGGCTCTAGAGCAAGGGAAATATGATGCTCGCAAAATTTTGCTTGTAGGTTTTAGTGATGGTGAGGGAGCCGCGGACGCTAATCAGAAAATTTCAATGCGCCGTGCTGAAGCTGTCCGCAAGGCAGTGGTCGCTGCCGCTAAGACGGCAAATTTTAGCCGTATACAACTAGGCGTAGATGCATATGGGGAAGCATTGCCAATGGCGTGTGATGATAGTGAATGGGGGCGCCAGACCAACCGAAGGGTTGAGGTATGGGTGCGTTAAAATTGACAGCATTATTTAGGTTTAGGCTAAGCTGTCAGATTTTCCATTGTCGCGATGATTTAGTTCGATGAATGCAGGTTAGGCAGAAGTAAATCTGCCTAACAGGATTTTTCTTGATTGAAAGTTAACTTTTCATACTTTCCCAAAACGATTTGACTGAAGAAAAGAAACTGGAGGCCTCAGGATTATTTTCTTCTGACAGGTCTGCAAATTCACGTAGCAACTCTTTTTGCCGACTCGTTAGATTCACAGGGGTTTCAACGGCTAGTTCGATTAACATGTCGCCAGCGTTGCCGCCTCTTAAAGTAGGCATACCTTTGGCTCGTAACCGCATTTGCCGGCCTGATTGGGATCCAGACGGTATTTGAACTCGGCCGCGCCCACCATCTATTGTCGGCACTTCGATAGAACCACCCAAAGCGGCGGTGCTCATTGATACAGGCACACGACAAAATAGGTTTGTACCATCGCGTTCAAAGAGTTTGTGATTAGCCACCTCAATAAAGATATAGAGATCACCTGTCGGTCCTCCCCGCATGCCTGCTTCGCCCTCACCGGCAAGACGTATACGCGTGCCGGTTTCTACACCGGCTGGAATATTAACGCTTAGCGCGCGATCTTTCTCAACGCGGCCAGCGCCACTACAGCTCTTGCAAGGGTTTTTGATAATCTGACCCATGCCAGAGCAGGTGGGACAAGTACGCTCTACCGTAAAAAAGCCCTGCTGTGCACGAACCTTGCCCATACCAGAGCAAGTTGGGCATGTTGTGGGTTCGGACCCACCTTCTGCACCTGTTCCATTGCATGAATCGCACGCCACAGATGTCGGTACGTTCACAGTCTTCTGAAGCCCTGAAAAAGCCTCTTCCAGTGTAATGCGTAAATTGTAACGCAAATCGGAGCCACGAGCCGCTCCTCTTCCACCGCTACCGCCGCGTTGACCACCCATGAAGTCGCCAAACAGGTCATCGAACACATCAGAGAATGCAGAGCCAAAGTCGCCTTGCTGACCGCCTTGCCGTCCACCACCCATTCCGCCTTCAAAAGCGGCATGACCAAATCGATCATATGCAGCTTTTTTTTCGGCGTCTTTTAGAACGTCATATGCTTCATTAGCTTCTTTAAACCCAGCTTCAGCGTCAGGTTTATCAGCGTTTCTGTCAGGATGTAGTGCTTTTGCCTTGGCTCTATAGCCTTTTTTGATCTCGTCAGCGCTGGCGCCTTTTGATACGCCAAGTACGTCGTAGTAATCACGTTTTGCCATCGATCATGTCCTTCGTTGGAACGTCTGAGGCCGACCCCTGATTTAGAGCCGGCCCCTCGATTAGTTCCCTGGCGCCAAATTAGGCGCGCTTATCTTCGTCAAGATCTTCAAACTCGGCGTCTAAGATGTCTTCATCATCTGGATGCGGCTCATCAGCGGCTGAGGGCTCATCGCCTTCAGCCTGAGCTGATTTGTAGATTGCCTCACCGAGTTTCATAGCTGACTCAGTAACGTTCTGGATGCCTGATTTGATCTTATCAGCATTTTCGGTTTCCAGTTCGTCTTTAAGCGCAGCAATCGCAAGTTCGATAGCTTCGATCGTGGTCGGGTCAACCTTATCGCCATGCTCTTCCATTGATTTCTCAGTTGAGTGGATCAATGATTCAGCCTGGTTTTTTGCTTCAATAAGCTCGCGGCGCTCTTTATCCGCTTCTGCGTTATCTTCAGCATCCTTGACCATTTGATCGATATCTTCTTCAGAAAGTCCACCAGAGGCTTGGATCGTGATTTGTTGTTCCTTGCCTGTGCCCTTATCTTTGGCACCTACAGATACGATACCGTTTGCATCAATATCAAAGGTGACTTCGATTTGTGGCAAACCACGTGGAGCAGGTGGGATATTTTCAAGATTGAATGCACCCAACAGCTTGTTGTCAGTGGCCATCTCACGTTCGCCTTGAAAACAACGGATTGTCACGGCACTCTGATTGTCTTCAGCCGTTGAGAAAATCTGCGATTTCTTGGTTGGAATTGTTGTATTCCGGTCGATTAAACGTGTGAATACACCTCCAAGTGTTTCAATACCCAGAGAGAGTGGCGTTACATCGAGCAAAACAACGTCTTTAACATCACCTTGCAGAACACCAGCTTGAATGGCAGCACCCATGGCGACCACTTCATCTGGGTTAACGCCTTTGTGTGGCTCTTTACCAAAAAACTTGGTCACTTCTTCAACAACGCGTGGCATACGGGTCATGCCGCCAACAAGTACAACTTCATCAATGTCAGAAGCAGACAAACCAGCGTCTTTTAATGCTGCTGCGCATGGCTTCATTGAGGCTTTAATTAAATCACCAACCAGTTGTTCCAGTTTCGCGCGAGTAAGCTTCAGTACCATGTGCAATGGCTGACCGGTTGATCCCATTGAGATAAATGGCTGGTTGATTTCAGTTTGGCTGGCAGATGACAATTCAATTTTGGCCTTTTCAGCAGCTTCTTTAAGACGCTGTAGTGCCATTTTATCTTGAGTCAGATCTACGCCATGTTCTTTTTGAAACTGTTCAGCGAGGTAGTTCACAATGCGCATATCAAAATCTTCACCACCAAGGAATGTATCACCATTGGTCGATTTTACTTCAAACAGTCCATCGTCAATCTCAAGGATGGTTACGTCAAATGTGCCACCGCCAAGGTCATATACTGCAATGGTTTGGGTGTTCTCTTTGTCTAGACCGTAAGCCAGAGCAGCGGCAGTTGGTTCGTTGATAATACGGAGCACTTCCAGACCGGCAATTTTACCAGCGTCTTTTGTGGCCTGACGTTGTGCGTCATTAAAATATGCTGGAACCGTGATAACGGCCTGCGTCACATCTTCCCCGAGATAGCTTTCCGCTGTCTCTTTCATTTTTCCTAAGATGAAAGCTGAAATTTGGCTAGGTGAATATTTTTCGTTATGTGCTTCAACCCACGCATCACCGTTGCCGCCATCAATTACGGCGAAAGGAAGATTCTTTTTATCTTTTGCTAAATCAGCGTCGTCGTTCCTGCGGCCGATCAGACGTTTGACACCAAAGATGGTGTTATCCGGATTTGTTACAGCTTGCCGTTTGGCAGGCTGGCCGACAAGACGTTCATTTTCAGTAAATGCTACGATCGATGGTGTTGTCCGTGCACCTTCCGCGTTTTCAATTACGCGGGGTTGGCTGCCGTCCATAATCGCGATGCAGCTGTTAGTAGTTCCTAAGTCAATACCAATTACTTTGGCCATATTTTCAATCCCTCATGTTAGTTTAAGGCGATGATACGAAGCGACAACCCGTTTTGGCATCGACGCCACGCCATAATTTACGCAAACTTCTTTGCGCGCTGAGGGGTATATAGGGATGGTCATTTGACGCTGCAACCTCCGTAATGGGGTATAAAACAGTAAAATTGCACATAATTGCTTAGGTTTTGTAAAATGAAGGCACAAATACGCGGTTTTGACGTTCATAAAGGGTATTTGGACAAGTTGTCACAGACTGCTTTGATAGAAGAAATACGAAGAATCGCTGCGAAAGCTCCCATGTTCCCGCCTCAAACACCCGGTGGTAAACCCATGTCAGTAAAAATTACTTCTGCTGGTAAGATGGGATGGTCTGCCGATAAATCCGGTTATCATTATACCTCGTGCCATCCCAACGGCACGGCATGGCCTGCAATCCCGGAAACTATCGTGGCGCTATGGCATCAATTGACTAAGCTTGAACGCGAACCAGACTGTTGTTTGATAAATTATTATGGCGAAGGAGCCCGTATGGGTATGCATCAAGATCGTGATGAAGCAGATTTTTCATGGCCGGTTATGTCAGTATCACTGGGCGACGCTGGATTATTTCGTATTGGCAATAAAATCAGAGGTGGTTCAACAGAATCAATTTGGCTTAAGTCGGGCGATGTCGTGATAATGGGGGGTGATGCGCGGCTTACTTATCACGGCGTTGATCGGATTAGGTTTGGATCTTCTTCTTTATTATCCAAAGGAGGACGCCTTAATTTAACTTGTCGGGTGGTTGTCTAGGTATTGAAAGTTAAGCATAGAGATGGTTTTGAATTAATTAATTTATAGTGTTTCAGCCAATTTGAGACGTTGTATTTTGCCAGAAGGCCCTTTCGGAAGTTCATCTAGAAAAAAGATTGCGTCCGGTGATTTAAACTTACCTAATCGCTGCCGACAGGTTTCGATTAAGTCGCTTTCTTGGAGTGTTGACCCTTTTGAAACGCGTACTGCTGCTTCAACCCGTTCGCCATATGTCACACACGGGCGCGCAAAGGCTGCCGCTTCTATAATATCCGGATGGGTGTAGAGTGCTTCGTCGATTTCGCGTGGGGCGATATTTTCTCCACCTTTGATAATCAGTTCTTTGATCCGACCAGTCACATAGACGTAACCATCTTCATCTATTTTTCCTAAATCTCCTGTACGAAGCCAATTATTTGTAAAAGCTGATTCTGTTGCCTCTGGATTATTAAGGTATTCCAACATTACGTTAGGACCTTTAACGGCTATTTCACCCTCAGTATTACAGCTGCATTCACTTTGGTCCGGGGCAAGAATACAAACCTGATTTCCGTAGCTAAAACCTGGTGAGCCAATTTTTCGCAAACCGGGAGGTAATGGGTTCGAGAGGATTTGAGCAGCAGTTTCAGTCAGTCCCATTGTCTCAATTATAGCAACGTTAAAACGCTCTTCGAAAGCTTTTTGGGTTTCTATGGCAAGTGCAGAAGATGCAGATCGGCCAAACCGCAGTCGCCTGATACACTCCTTATCAGGATCTTTGGTGCCGTGTAATAAATGACTTATGATTGTTGGTACTACTGAAAACCAAGTAACTGCTGATCTTGATGCTTGATCCCAGAATTGACTTGTAGAAAATCGCGAGACGACTGCCAAAGAGCCGTTGGATACAAGAGATCCCATCAAAGACACGCACAAACCATTAATGTGATAAAAAGGAAGAACGCAAAATCCTCGGTCTGATTTAGTTAATTCGTGCGCAATTGCAGTAGTCCAACCACCCGCTAATAGGCTGGCGTGAGTATGAACTACTCCCTTTGGTTTGCCGGTTGTGCCGGATGTATACATAAGCAATGCATGATCATTTGGTGCTATCTGATGAAGAGCAATCTCCTGAGCACTTATTTCAGAGATTAATGTAATTCCGCTGGGAACTGCTGAGGTGTACAGTTCTGCTGCGCTATCATGAACAAAGGCAAACCGCGCCTCACTGTGGCTCAATGCGTAATTTATAGCGTCATGTCCCGCTGCGAGGTTGATCATTGTTGCACGAAAACCTCCGTACAAAACCCCATAAAGGGCTGCGATGCCATCAGGCCCATTGGGGTGAACAATAGCAACGCTTTCGCCTTTTTTAACACCCTGTCTGGTCAGGGTTCTGGCAATTGAATTTGCTTTGGTGTGCAAAATATCCCAGCTCAGGGTATCATCACTTTCAGGAAATACCATTGCAACACCACCAGATTTTGCACGGTAATCTAACCAATCTCGTATTGTTCCCTTGGGTGGATTTTTGTGGTCAAAATTCATTTACCATTCTCCGCCCAGTAGTCTCTAAAAACATCTTCAACTTTTGGCTCTCGGTTTGGAATTTCACGTACGATCTTGGTCGTTTGCATGAAATGCTTCCAATGCAGATTGTCATCAATTGAGTTGCCACCCCAAGAACCGCATCCCATTGAGAGAGAAAATGGCATACCGTTATTAAACGCACCGCCTGTTGCGAATGTATGGGCCTGATTGACAATAACACGGCTTGTTGGAATGGCCTTTGCCAAGGCTAGTGGGCGTGCTGAATCCGTTGAGTGGATTCCAACAGAATGGCCAGCTCCTTGAAAAAGTTGGATGTTTCGAGTGACTTCAATTGCAGTTTCGAAGTTTTGAGCTCTATAAACTGCTAAAACGCGGCTCAACTTTTCGCCCGATAAAGGATGGCCGGGGCCGATACCGCTGGTTTCAACTGCAATATATTGTGTGTTGGCCGGGACTTCGTCTGTCAGGTCAAGTGCTTCGATTAATTTGTCTGCGTCTTGGGCAATTGCTCGTGGGTTTAGATGGCCTTTGACCCAAAGTTTCTTAATAATACGGGTATCATCTGTGATAAGTGCACCGCCCGCTTTAGCCATTTCGGCGACAAATTCTTCATATATTTTGTCAACTACCACAATGGCATTTTCTGATGAACAAGATGTCGCGTTATCAAATGTTTTAGATGCACTTATTTTCTGCGCAGCAGCGGTTAAATCTGCTGTCTCATCAATAATTACAGTAACATTGCCCGCGCCCACCGCTAAAGCAGGAGTGCCAGAGGTATAGGCGCGGCGCACATTATTTTGGCTGCCAGTCACAACGATCATATCTGAAATTTCAAGTAGTCTTTGTGTCTTTTCCTTTGAGCCACGACCAGGAATCATTTGTACCAGATCACGATCTATCCCACACTTGTCGAATTCTGCGTAGATATAATCCAGTAATGTTTTGAAAGTGGGAACACCTTTAGGGGAAGGTGACACGACGATAGCATTGCCACATTTCAAGGCATTTATTATGTTGTTAGCCGGTGTCGCCCCTGGATTTGTTGACGGTACAACTGCTCCGATCACGCCGATGGGCCGCGCAATTTTGGTAAGGCCGGTCTCTTTATTACTACTTACAACACCAAATGTTTTGGCATGCTGGAGATCCCGCATCAAACCCAATGTTTTGCGATGGTTTTTTGTTATTTTGTCTTGGACATTGCCAAGACCGGTTGTTTCAACCGCCAACTTGGCCAATTTTTTATTTCGTTGAGGTTCCATAAT
>Ga0233437_1007229_pt1 | contig 10837 bp, 10 predicted proteins | sample SI_122_August201_FD_182714 | JGI IMG/M metagenome (GOLD analysis project Ga0233437, IMG submission 182714) | Seawater microbial communities from Saanich Inlet, British Columbia, Canada - SI_122_August2016_200_MG | ecosystem: Environmental > Aquatic > Marine > Inlet | place: Canada: British... | reverse complement strand
CTTCTTATTGTCATAGGCGAGGCTGGCAAACGATGGCCCATTTATCATCGGTAAATCTCCTTGAATAAATCCTGTCACTATTATCTCATGATTCGAGACTTATTCAGAGATTCCTTAGTTATATAATCATCAATCCCGGCTTACATTCTTTTATCATATCTTCTTCAATGAATGGGGTGATATGACCAAGAAGCAGTATCTTGATGAAAAGGCGATTGAGCGAGAACTCAGATCATTGGCCATTCCTGAAGAAGCTAGGTAGACACTGGCCAAGCTTGCTGATTTCCTCTCTGATGTACCGAAATCGTGGAGAATGGCCACTCAGAAGCAGCGTAACAATCTCGCTAAGGTGATGTTCGAGGAGATTCGGATTGAAGACAAAAAGGTCGTGGCAGTAAGACCACGACCGGACTTGGAACCATTTTCTAAAATGACCTTTGAGTGTCAAGCAAGAAGTATTGCTGGCGACCCTTCATTGAAACATTTAGAACCATCTGCCTTATGCCCCCACCAGAGATCAAGGTCATGTTCAATCAGGTCCGGGAATTGTGCTGGCTATCAGACAGAGGTGGTATTGCGGTACTTGGCCAATAATCCCTTTACGATTTGCCACTTGGTGTTCAGGCTCCGGTGATGGCTATTTGGTGCTCCAAACCCACTTGGTACCTGACTGTTATTGATTAAAGTTCGCCGGTTCTCTCTGCGGATGATCCTCGGAGGTCAATAAGCCAAATTCACGTTTTGCGAACTCAAGATTGATCAGAGTCTCGTGACTGATAATCCCTTCGATTTTTGCTAGAGTCATCCTTATGAAGCGCGCCAGTTCATCTGAGTCTGGGAAGACAGTGAACGCAACAATGTTGTTCTGGCCAGTAATAATTACTATATGCTGTATGGATCTATGAGGAGCTAATTCATTCGATACTGATTCAATCATACCCGGGGCAGCCCGAATCAGCAGTGCGGCCCTAGTCTTGTACCCTAGGATGAGTGGGGCCGGAATGGTGACAATCCTGATCGTGCCCTGATCCAAGAGATTCTGAGTTCGCCGACGTACCGTCTGGCTTGTGATGGCCAGATTCTCAACCAGATCTGATACCGCACGTCTGCCATAAACTTCTAGCTCCCTTATCAGGCTGAGATCTACCTCATCGAGATCATGCGCGGCGTGGCCTCTACGAATGAGAGGGTTGTCATTTGTCAGAAGAGACCAAGAGCTTTTGATGAGTTTCATTTCCACCATCGTTTCAAATATTGATAGGGATGGAACTCTACCTAATTTGCGTTCATTGAACTGGTGCATATCCTCGAAGTCTCGGAATACGGCCCATGCCAATAGATCATAGCGCCCCGCAGTGACGAGAACATATTGGACGTTTTCGTACGACGCGATTTGATCGACCACAGCGTCGATACTGCCATGACGAGCGTTTAATCCGTAGAGCGCTCGGACTGCATATCCCATAGCCGCCGGGTCCGGTACTGCAGCAACCTTTATGATCCGCCGATCCAACAGTCTCTGCAACCGCCTGCCTATAGTGTTGGGACTTGTTCCCAACTTCCTAGCGATATCTGCATTGGTTTGTGTGGCATCTAACTCCAGCACTGTTATCAGATCGAAGTCAAGTTGATCTAAATTTCGGACAGAGTAATCCTCAACCATATCACTAACTTTTATTGGCCCGTAGTATTCCGGTTGGTAATAGCTGGTACGACTTGAACCGGCTTCAAGTTTCCTTACAAATAATGCTACCAGAAATGCTGGGCTTCTTCCAGGGTACGGTCACGTTTTTCATATCGTTCCGATAGTCTGCCTTGACGAAATCTCAAAGAACAAGGGTTTACTTGGATCACTATACAGGTATAAGGTCAAAAAGACAATCTTGATATTGAATATGACATAACAGAATTATATATCGATAATAATTAGTATATTAATGTCAATATTATGCCAAATAATGATTGACTACTTAATAATCCGGTGCTATAATGCCTCTAATTTATTAACAATCAGCCTTAAAAGGACATGGATGGCATAGATATAACTTGGTCACAAGTCGGTGGATATGACTGCTGGCTGGACCACGTAAATCCAGCGTATGCAACCAAGGAGCTAACATATGTATGAAATCAGAATCCACGGACGTGGGGGACAGGGCGGAGTGACTTCCAGTATTATGGGGACTTTGGCCGCGTCCAAAGACGGTAAGTTTGCCCAAGCCCTCCAGATTTACGGGGCCGAACGCCGCGGTGCCCCGGTTGTCGCTTCGCTGCGCATCGGGGACGGTTCGTCACGCTTGCCTCACCATCAGGTTTATCACCCGGATTGCGTGGTCGTGCTGGACAAGAGTCTGTTCAGACGGTTCCCCATCGGGTCTCCCGAGGACATGTTGAACGGATTGAAGGATGACGGCTGGGTTATTATAAATGCGCCGTCACTGGAAGGTTCCCTGGCAGAGTTGCCGTCAAAATATCGGGTGGCGATCGTTGATGCCACATCGATAGCGGAAAGCAATGGGCTTAGTACGGCGACCACGCGACTGGTCAACACGGCGATACTTGGAGCGATCGCATATATCACAAATGCATTCAGTGTGGCCCACTTGGAAAGCGCCGTGCAGGAAAAATCGCCGGCCAAGAAAGAAGCAAATGTGGCCGCTGTCCGGCAATCTTACGAAAACACCAAAGTGATTAGAGGGTAGCATGATACACCATGAAATATTGCCACCAGAACGAATTCATACCCTAGCCATACCTGTTCATACCGGTGATAGACCACTGTTTCCCTGGGAAAAGACCGGCGATTGGCGGACGCAAAGGCCAGTCCATCACCTCGCAACCGCACCTTGTTCAGTGGGATGTCCGGCCGGTACGCGCATTCGGGATGCGATCGCCTTAGCGATGGTTGGGCGGCAGGATGATGCCTGGAAAGTGTTCAAAGAGGCGAATCCCTTCCCTGCCATCACGGGCAGAGTGTGCTATCACCCGTGCGAAGCGGAATGCAGCCGGGGGACCTTTGATGATCCGGTGGTCATCCACTCAATCGAACGCGCGCTGGGTGATTACGGTTTGGAACGTGGCTTGAAGATGCCCCCCCATCAACCTACGGGGAAACACGTGGCTGTTGTTGGATCCGGCCCGGCAGGTCTGTCTGCTGCCTATTATCTGACTCTCAATGGTCACAATGTCACTGTCTATGAATCAGCCGCGCAGATCGGAGGGATGTTGCGTTTCGGCATACCTCATTATCGGCTGCCTGTATCGGTGCTGGATGCCGAACTGGAGGGCCTCCAGACGATGGGCATTCAGTTCCTCCCAAACACACCTATCGAAACCGAGGAGCAATGGCGCACACTCAGTGAGTACGATGCCGTGTTCCTGGCGATCGGGTGCCAGCTCAGCATGCGGCTCAATGTTCCAGGAATCCGGAACTCCGGCGTGATTGACGGACTGTCGTTTCTCAACCAAGTGAATGCCGGTAGTGCTGACCACCTACCAGAAAGGATCGTGGTGATTGGCGGCGGCAACGTGGCGATAGATGCAGCCCGCTGTGCCGTTCGATGCGGGGCCAAAAACGTGCGATTGGTTTGCCTGGAATCGCTTGAGGAAATGCCGGCTTCATATGAGGAAAGGCAGCAAGCCCAGGCTGAAGGCATTGAAATCATGCCTGGCCGAAGTGTGCGGAGCATTGTCGATGACCATGGCCAGGCCCGTGGTGTCCAGTGTATCGAGATCGATTCATTCTCATTTGGACCCGGCGGCGAGTTGCACATCGAGGCCGTGCCCGGCTCGGAGCATGTTCTGAAGGCTGATGCTGTGATCACCTGTATCGGCATAAAAGCCGATACGTCTTCATTGCCTGCTGAGTTGGATTTGGACAAAGCGCAACTGTTAACCGGAATGCCGGTGCACTTTGGCGAAGGGTGGATGGTGGCATGTGGCGATGTGGTCTCGGGGCCGACTCGCGTGGCAGATGCCATCGCTTCCGGCAGGATTACCTCGCGGCGAATTGATGCACTGCTGGCAAACCAGTCGTTTGAGGATGAGATGTCGAGTGTTCCCTTTGACCCTGAATCGCTGAATATAGCGTGTTTTGCTACGATACCTCGACAGAATCCTATCGAACGTTCTCCGAAAGAGCGGGTCCTTGATTTCAATGAGATTGAAGTCCCTATTAGTGAAGATGCCATGGTTGCCGAGATGGAACGTTGTCTCTATTGCGGCGATTGCAATCTGTGTAGCAACTGCTGGGCGTTCTGCCCGGATCTGGCGGTGAATATTACAAGTGGCGAATCTGATGGCACGTACACCATGCTGAAAGGTGAGCACATGGATATCAATTATGAAGTGTGCAAGGGTTGTGGGATCTGTGCTAGAGAATGTCCGAGAGGGGCCATCGCCATGGAGAAGGAAGAAAAATGACATCGAGTATCTCAAACACATCTGAGACTATGATTCTATCCGGCAACTGGGCCGCCTGCTATGGAGCCAAACAGGCACAGGTGGACCTTATCTCCGCGTTTCCCATCACTCCCCAAACCGAGATTCTGGAGAAAATGGCTGAGCTAATTGCATCCGGCGAAATGGATGCCCGCTATGTGCCAGCCGAATCGGAGCATTCAGTGATGTCTATACTTATTGGTGCTTCCCGAGCCGGGGCCCGGGTCTTCAGCAGCACCAGTGGCCAGGGGTTGATGTACATGGCTGAAACGGTTCAGTGGGCCGGACGAGGGCGAATCCCCATGGTGATGTGCATCTGCAATCGGTCCGTCGGCGAACCCGCCGGCATGATGCCGGATCACGACGATTCCATGACGATGAGGGACCCCGGCTGGATACAATACTATTGCGAGACCAACCAGGAGGTACTCGATACAGTTCTTCAGGGATTCAGGGTAACCGAGTCCATTCACACCCCGGTGATGCCTTGCTTGGACGGATTCTATCTCACCCATACCTACGAGCCAGTCGAGATTCCCCCTGTGGATCGCGTGGCATCTTACATCCCGAAGGACATTGACAGCCGACCCCGTATTGATCCCCAAAACCCCTACTCATTCGGGTGGCCGGTCCAGCCGCAGAGCAAGGATCGGTTCGAGCATTATCTCATTGTTGATCTGGCCAAGAAGGCCGCGCTGGAAGCTGACGAAGAGTTTGGTGAAATCTTTGGCCGAAGCTGGGGCATTGTGGAGCCCTATCGCTGTGACGATGCTGAGTTGATTCTAGTAGCGCTGGGCAGTATGGTTTCGCAATGCCGGATGGTCGCGGACCGCGATAGGGAAAAAGGGCGAAAGACCGGGGTCCTTAAGATACGGCTGTTCAGTCCGTTTCCCAAGGAGGAGGTCAGCCGGATACTCAGCGGAGCGCGGAAGGTGGCGGTAGTCAATCGGGGATATTCCTATGGTCATGGTGGCCAGCTTACTCTGGAGTTGAGATCGGCGTTATATGAGAGCGGTGTTCGAACGCCCACGTATGACTTCGTCGTTGGTGTGGGAGGCTTCGATGTTCCCGCCAACATAATTCAGGATATCGCAGATTATTGCTACGAAAAGGATCCACCGCAGTTCAAATCTATCTGGATGGGAGTGCCATCGCTATGATCATAGATACCGGAGAAACCAGACGAGTGGTAAGTTTCGATTGCGAAATGCCGGTCAACGAATCCTTACGTCCCGGACACACCGCCTGTGCCGGTTGTGGCGCTGCGATCAGTGTGCGGATGGTGCTCAAGGCGATGGGGTCGGACGTTGCCGTGATCATGCCGTCGGGCTGCATGATCTTTCCCTTGATGATCAGCAAACTGCCATCCTTCATGGGACCTTTGCCCGCCCATGCATCTTTCGCCGCTGGTCTCAAACATGGTCTGGAGGTTATCGGCAACGATCACACCGAGGTGCTTGCTTTTTCCGGGGATGGGGGCACCTTTGATATTGGCCTACAGGCACTTTCTGGCGCGGTGGAACGGGATGATGATTTCATCTTCTTCTGTTATGACAATGAGGCCTATATGAACACCGGCATTCAGCGGTGCAGCTCCACTCCCTTGGGCGCATGGACAGGAAACGTGCTTTCGAAGCCGACGCCGAAGAAGGATATCATGGCCATGATGGCGGGGCAGAGTATTACGTATGCGGCTACGGTCAGTATCGCCTATCCGGCTGATTTTTTACGAAAACTGACTAAAGCTCGAACCATCAAGGGAACGCGTTTCTTTCACGTTTTGGCTTGCTGCCCGACCGGCTGGAGATATGATCCGGAGTTAACCGTGGAGTTGGCTCGATGGGCGGTCCAGTCAAGGCTCGATCCCCTATACGAGATCGAACACGGCGAGTATGTCGCTCTACAAGTATCTCCCAAAAAAGTCGACGTCAGCGACTACCTTAAAGCTCAGAAGCGGTTTGCCCACCTGAGAAATGAGGAGATCGTCCAAATTAATGAGAACGTTGATCATGCGTGGGAGCGTCTCCTCAGGGTATCCGCAAATGTTGAGTCGTTGCCTTACTGATCGAACTTGTGATGAAGGTTATCGGGGAGGTGATGAACTCAATGAATTAAAGTCTAGTTTGTGAATGAAGCTAATTTGACCCTGAAGGGCCAAACATTCATTGAGCACCCGTCCCACCTTCTTTCCCGACTCGACCATTTCAAGCACGTTTAGGACTCATTGGCGGGCAATAATAGACTGCCGGCCCAGTTTTCTTTTCCGGCTTCAGGGTGTAAGCCTTCCTCTGCGAAATCAGCTGGGAAATTTTACCGTCCGGCTCAGCCAAATCCCCCCAAAATATGGCTTCAACGCTACAGCACAAGGCACAGAATGGCTCAAAACCTTCGTCCAACCGCTCATGGCAAAGCGTGCACTTCCGTTCCACATCTTTGTCCGGGTCGTAGAACAATGCCCCATATGGGCAAGCTGCCTCACATGCCTGGCAGCCGTCACACTTTTCCTCGTCAATGAGCACTATCCCGTCCGGGCGTTTATATATGGCCTCGTTTGGGCAGGCATCTCGACAAGGCGGTTGATCACAGTGCATACAGGGCACAGGAAGAAAATGCATACTGAGTTGGGGGAAGACCCCTGCCGGCGTATCCGGGTGGGGACCACCGATTGTCTCAACCCTTATACCCGAACCCGCCTCCATACCGTTCTCCACTTTGCAGGCGATTGTACAAGCGTGGCATCCAATACATCTTTCAAGATCAATTACAAGTCCATATCTCTGGGTCATTTGCTTATCCCTCCTCAACCAGTTCGACCTCAGCCAATGCGTCCAATAGGGCCGAATTCGGCTCGTCAATCGCTTGTTGGGCCAGATTGATGGTATCATGGGTCAATGCCTGGTGGGTACCTTCAACATAGTCGACAGGCCACCATCCTTGAAAGATATTGATCAATCCCGGTCGGACCCCTTGGTGCAACTTTGCCTTGAGCTTCACCTCGCCTCTATCATTGAAAACACGAACCAGGTCTCCGTCCTTGATGCCCCTGGGGGTTGCATCCACAGGGTTTATCTCAAGGAGCGGTTCCGGATCCAACTCGCGCAGCCAAACGACATTTGTGAACATGCTGTTACTTCGGTATTTGCTGTGTGTCGTGAAATAGGATAAGGGATACTTCTGAGCCAGCGGATTGCGCGTGCTCTCAAGAGGCTCGAGATGGGTGGGCAACTCCTGTCCAAATTCTTTAAGACGCTCCCAATAGAACTCGAACCGCCCTGAGGCAGTACCAAAGTCAGGAGGTTGGTACGGCGCAGGAGGATGGTCGGTCTCCATCAACTTCTCCAATGTGATTCCCGCCGTGGACGGGTGGCCGGAGGCAAGTGCAAATTCAATAAATTCTTCAACACTCTTGTCCAGACATCCCTGAAAACCCATTTTTTTGCCACAAGAGCCAGCATGTCGAAATCGGATTTTGATTCATACAGAGGTTCAATCACCTTTTTCTGTAACTGGAGATAGTTATGCGCACCCACCCCTGCTGGAAAGGTCAGGTTGGCGCACTCGAAATGGCTGCAAACCGGCAAAAGGACGTCAGCATACTGGGCACTGGCGGTCATGAACAAGTCGGCGACGACGATAAACTCCAGGCGGGGTATCAATTCCCTGGTGAACTTATTGTAGTTTGGCCCTTGATTCAAAGTGCTATGACGGCCAATCCAGAGTGCCTTGATCGGATAGGGATCACCGGTAAGTATGGCCTCATACATCGGCAGCAACGGCATGAAGTCGGGAACGCCCAGGGTATAGTCCCAGAAATTCAACTCAAAAGATTCATGCCCTTCAAGCGTCATATTCCCTGTGACGGCTGCCAGTGTATTCACAGCACGAATGCTGTTATCGCCGTGGAAGGTCCTCTGAATGCCATGACCCCTGAAGGAGGCCGCCGGTTTACTGGTGGCGTATTCAATGGCCAACCGGGTAATGGTATCAGCCGGGATCTCAGTAATCTCGGACGCCTTTTCAGGCGGATATTGTTCTGCCGCCTCGGCCAGAAGCTGAAAGGCCGTCTTGCAGTCAATCCCGCTTACACAATAATTACCGTTCAATGTGGGCGATATACCGGGAGCATCGTAGGCCTTAGCAGAATCTGTCTGTGTGTCCCAAACCATATACTTTTCGGAGCCGTCGGACACAACGTCCTTCTCCCGCAGAAACAGGGCGTTATCACCGCGAACGAGGAAAGGCCCAACCGTGTGATTCATGAGGAATGAGGCATCATGAAGTCCCCGGCTCAGAATGATGTTCATCATTCCCAGGGCCAGTGCGGCATCGGTACCCGGTCTGATCGGCAACCACTCGTCAGCTTTGGATACCGTTGTCGTAAATGTTGGGTCGATGACCACTACCCTGGCACCGCTTTCTTTGGCATCCCTGATCCTCAGCCACCTATTGTGGTCAGTGTCGGTAAAATTACCCCCCCAGATCAGGCAGAAGGAGGGTTTGTCAAAGTGCATGGTGTAACTTTCACCAAAGAACATTGGCGAGCCATAACTCACAATATCAGCACAGACGGTGGCTGAATCGCCCGTGCCTGTCGGCATAATATACGTGCCGCCATAAGCACTGGCAAGCTCCAAGGTAGCATCCGAACCAACGGTCGCCGGCTGTGAGTATGTCCAGCCGAAGGACTTGGAACCATATGCATTGCTGATCTCTCGGAGCCTATCAACAATGATATCCAAAGCTTCGTCCCAGGATATGCGTTTCCATTTCCCTTCGCCCCTCTCTCCAACGCGTTTCAGGGGATACTTCAGCCGGTCGGGGTGGTAAACATACTCTACACTGGTGAGGCATCTCTGGCATATGTGACTGGTTCCCGGGAAATCGCCGGGCTCAACCTTGACAAGCATACCGTTCCTGACATGGGCCAGAATACCACAATTTTGCCCGCAGTCATCAGGGCAAACAGTGCGCACCACCGTGTCACCTGGCCTTATCCTCACTTTTCTTCCTAGTGGCATTTTCTCCTCCTTCAGCTCTGATGTCGAAATACTCCCAGGATGGGGTTGTCACAGACATTGTTATACACTCGGCAGTGTTTTTGAGAGCTGTTTAACCTATCTGGAACTCAAACTTGTCTTTGAAATCCTTAAATCAACCTTCACAAACCCATCTGTCGTTGCCCTCTGTCGCATAGCCATTATGGAGTACATCAGGGTAGTCCTCAACCATGAACTTAGCTATACAGAACTCGCAGTGGTCGTGGTCCCAATTCTCTGCATGTCTGGTATATGTTTTCCAGTAAAGCGTTGCTGCTTTGAGAAATCTCTCTTGACCTGCTAGACGCCAATCATTTTTATCAACTACCATTATTGCATAATCCCCAAAATCAGCAGTTACCTCTTGCGGTCATGGTTGATGAGTTGGTGTACCCTGATTTAATTTGCGCTATCTTTCTTTGTCTAAATGGCTCTCCACAATGAGCGCACACCTTCCACGATTCCACGACTGCCCTTTCACATTTCGGACACCGTGTGTCAAATACTCCCACTAGAGACTGACCACAGGTGAGACAATATCTCTCATTCTCACTAACCTTTGATTTGCATTTAGGGCAGACAAAATAAAGGTCGCTTTCGTTTGTAGTAACATAAGCAAATTTCCCATCTTCAGGCCAGATATACATAAACCAGAAGGCAAGATGCGAGAATGGGGGGAAGAATATGAACAGCAAGACCCAGATTATTCTTGAATCTGGTTTAACACGAACAGTTTTCACCGCATACCAAATATAAAAAGCTGCCACAGCAAAATAGAGGAAGATAGTGAGAAAGTGGGAAACAGCAAAAATCGGAAGGTAACTATCAAAGGAATCTTCATCCGAAGCTGATATTGTGATAGATACTACGAAAGCAAGGACAATTACTGCCCAAATGATGGGCCATATCGTGAGAAATAATAGAAAGAGTTTTTTTCGTCTACTAAGGGTCAACATGATTCAGTTAGGGAAGCTCTGAATAAGTCTCGAATCATGAGATAATAGTGACAGGATTTATTCAAGGAGATTTACCGATGATAAATGGGCCATCGTTTGCCAGCCTCGCCTATGACAATAAGAAGAAAAGGACCCGCCGGGAAAAGTTTCTGGCGGAGATGGATCAGGTGATTCCGTGGGCAGATCTTTTAGAGATTATCAGGAAGCATTATCCCAAAGCGGGGAACGGTCGTCAGCCGATGCCACTGGAGCGGATGCTGCGAATCTATTTTATGCAACAGTGGTACGGGCTTTCCGATCCGGGGATGGAAGATGCGTTGTATGATATTGAATCAATGAGACGCTTTGCCAGTATCGATCTGGAAGCCGATACTATACCAGATGAAACCACCATTTTGAACTTTC
>Ga0233437_1007226_pt1 | contig 10843 bp, 15 predicted proteins | sample SI_122_August201_FD_182714 | JGI IMG/M metagenome (GOLD analysis project Ga0233437, IMG submission 182714) | Seawater microbial communities from Saanich Inlet, British Columbia, Canada - SI_122_August2016_200_MG | ecosystem: Environmental > Aquatic > Marine > Inlet | place: Canada: British... | reverse complement strand
ACGCCGCATCATCTGCCGGTGGTTCTGCTGGTGGATTGACTGGCAGTAATTTTGCTGTCATAATCAGCCTATGATAATTGTTTTAAAGCCCGGTAAAGGTGTCTGTCCTTGCCGGGCTTTTTTTTTCTTCAGTTTACGCTGGCTATAAAAGCTTGGTGTGTATCAGGATGACTTTTAATCACACTTTTCATTGCAACCGATTTACTGCAGCTGTTTACCTGCATGTAATCAGCAACCAGCTTCTGAAAATCTGTTTCTGCTGCAGGTGTTGCTACTTCTGCAGAATTAGTCAGATTTTGGTTGTATTCGGCCAAATAGACGCCGTGCTCTTGTGGGTGCTTTTTTGCCATGGCTTTGATTGCCTCTGATCTCTTGCATGCATTCGCCTCAACATAATTTTCAACAAGTTCCATGAAATTGCTCATTGTATCCTCGCTTTTTTTTAATTTAAAAAATTCCCCGGCTTTAGTCACCGCGGTTTTAGAAAAAGTTTTTACCTTAGACTTGATACCACCATTGATCAGATCGTCTAAAGTGGCAACACCATCAACCAAACCGGCGCCAATTGCCTGGGCGCCGAGGTATATACGGCCTTCTTGTTTGGCTATTTTTGCCGCTGTCAGGTTAGATCGACGAGCGGCAACATCGGCAATAAACACAGAGAAAATATGGTCAACTTGATCCTGCATTGTCTGTTTTCCAAGGTCTGAAAGTGGCTGGTCTGAGCTGAATGCATTTTTATAAGCACCCGTCACAATCTCAGTAACGATTACCCCTTCTTTATCGTTCTGCTTTGAGAAATCAACGTGCCTCGCAATGACTCCAATTGAGCCTATCTGATTGGATTTTCCGGTCATATATACACCGTCCGTTGAAGCCGCGATCAAATAGGCGGCGCTTGCTATCATTCCATCGGTAAAACTAATAATTGGTTTTTCAGCGCGGGCATCATTTATAAAATCTGCCAATTCAAAAGCTCCATCAACCGTTCCGCCAGGGGAATCGATCTTTAAAATAATTCTTTTGATGGTAGGGTCTGCTAGAGCTTCAGCAAGCGCAGATTTAATTTCACCATAGGAAGTTCCACCTATTAGGTGCGTTAAATGTGAATAACCTTTTAAAAGAGGTCCATCGACCACGATGATTGCATCCGATTCGTTTGCTCTCAACCAGGCTGGCCCACGATCAACGGTTTTATAATCGTTAGATTTTGGACTCTTCAAACTGTTACTGTACATTTGCAGAACGCCGTTGAATGAACTTGGCAATACGGCCCAGGGTTCATTCAGAACTGATTCAATAAGCCGCATTTAACCCCCTTCTTTGATAAAATATTTCTGCTGCAATCGCTGGCTAGTCTCCTGCCTTTGTTCATCAGACATTCGGCCCCCAGGGCAGAAAAAAGATAAAAACTCACGTTCCAGTCCGGATTGGCGGTCACCACCTATACAGGCCAATTCATACTGCAGAATCAGAGAATCCAGTCCTCTAGCTTTCATTTCTTCGGGCACTTCTTCACGGATCTGCCTATTCAATAAAGATACTGTATTCTTGACTTCAGTCTTCAACCTTACCAACTCAGACTCAAGCTCAGCCTTCCGATCCTCAAGAATGTCCAGTTTTGTCTCGTGCTTTTTGATTTCGGCGTCAGATTCTGCCTTCTTGTCTATTACAGTATCCAATCCAGCTTCACTATCAGCGCTGTTGCCATACCGCTGCCGCCAGAGCATCAGATCATCGGCAATTTTTCTACTTTTTGCCTGCTCTTTATTGAGAAGACTGGTTTGATGGTTTATTCTCGCAAGAGCGGACAGAGCATCTCTTTCCATGGCCGCGATTTGGGCTTTAAGCTCGTTAAGCAAAATCGCAGCCGGTAACATTTCTTTGGATTTTTCCATCAGTTTATCTCCCTGTTTTCAGTGTTAAAAAAATAGTCATCGTATTTTTGGTTGATCAATTTGCAAACAGCTTCGCCAAACCAGTGACCGAGTAAAACTTGGGGTCGTTTTTGCATCCACGTTGCCAATATCAAAAGCCTGGTCAAAAGCCGGTGGTCAACAGGTATCTGTAAAAAATCGACATTCGTTGATCGCTTCAGGTCTTGTATTTCACAGAACCGCAATTGCACGGTATTTTTATCTGTTATTGGATTTTGGGCTAGCCAATCAAAAAAATTCATTTCTTTTCCCCTCGTTTATTTAGAAATTTATTGATAATGGATTTGGTCAAAGCTTCTTTAGTTGTCCGTTGTTCAGCCGCGATTCGCTTCAGTTCAGCGATTACGGCGCGATCATCAATCACAATCTTGTCAGCATGACCTATCCAGGTTGGCATGGCGTCACCCTCGTCTCGGCCCATCGCTGAACGTCTCCCAGCCGCCATGCTACGGCCCTGGGGCCGATGGAAACGCGCTCCGGGAAGTCCCCATCACGTTCCAACCGCCAGATAGTTGTCCGACTAAGGCCCGTTATACGCTCGACATCCGGCCAGCGTAAAAATTGTGCGTTGGAATTTATATTAAGATCCATCTGACCTCCTATTTAAAGTTTAACAAAAAGCACCACGCAACAAATTGAGATTGCATAGTTAAACATACGCAGGCCTTGGAAGAAAAAAATATGCAGAGTTTCTGGAAGTGGCAAGATATTGCCACTTTTTTGGGAAGGGGACTTATTTTATAAGATACGACAAGCGGAGATGTTTTGAAAGAAACGGGAGCAGGATTTGCCATAGCTCCCGTCTGGTTTCTGCTGGGTGCCGCTGGGAAAGCTCGTCCAGCACTTCTTCGGCGAGTTTTTTTGACGGGATAAAACCTTTGATCTGCAGGGCTGTTTTAATTTCCTGTATCGATTCGACTATCCCTTCCTGATCCTTGCCTATCATGGGACTTTGAAGCACGGATTCCAGGGTTATTTCTACGAAATTATATCGAATTTCAGCCCCGATTTTAAATAATATCGGCTGGTCGCCAAGCACCTCACCCAGAACCGCTAGGGCTTTTTTCATGGTGATTGCCTCATCTAACAACACTGTATATCTACTTTGAACTTGTCGAAGTATTTGCCCCCGTTTCGCTGGGGTTATATGGCGTTCTTTTTTTGATCCCAAGTTCAAATCCAGCATCCGTTTATATTTTTGTTTTTTAATTTCAGTAACATATTTTGCGTTGGATATCTCGCGGGCAGATCGTCGTATTTCTTTTATTTCCTGATCTCCGAAAAGTGAACCCGCATCATTCTGATTTTCCAGGTCGAATTTTACATCCTTGAAAAAATCAAGATGATAAGATGCCAGCCAATCTAGGAGCTCCGGCTTAACGGCGTCCCCTTGGGATTTCACAAATGACTCGAATGCCTGAAATTGGCTTATTGAAGAAAGCTCGGAAAAAATCATATCCGACAAGTACCGAGATGGTTCAACTCGCCAATATTCAAAAAATTCTTCGGTCAAATTCTGCTTTTTTTCAAAATCATCAGACGCCGCATGCACATTAAGCAGCAAGCCGCGAAGCACGTCAACCCGCTCTGTTGGCGGTTTATCTGTGTATTCGTCGATGTGGCGATATATTGGTATAGATGTCATTCTCATGCCTCCTTGGTTTTTAATTGAATCACCTTCTTACCTGCAGCAATCTGCTTGATCTTTTCTTCCCACCGCTTCAATGCTTCGACCCTTTCCGGCCAATACTCGGCGCGGTTGTATACTGCCTGCATGCCTCGTAATTTATGGTTGAGTAATTTTTCCACAATAAATGGCTGGATACCGATTTCGTTCATAAGGGTTGCCGCTGTTCGTCTCAGATCGTGAGCTGTGAATGGTTCTTTAAACCCAAAATAGTCGGCATGTGCTCGCAAGGCAAACGAGACACTATTCACATTGAGCGGAACCTCACCTTTCCCTTGGTAAGGGGATTGAACCACGAAACGGCTATTTCCTGACAAGGTTTTTAGCTCATCAATGCAGTTCATTGCCATATCGTGAAGAGAAACCCGGTGTTCTGTCGCTGTCTTGTTTTTCTCTGCCGGTATCGTCCAGATATGGCTGTTTAAATCAATCTCTTTCCATTCTGCGTTGCAGACTTCACCCACGCGCGCACCTGTCAATAAGAGCAGTTTTAAGACTAGAATGACCTGTCGGGAAAAGGGCCCCGCATCTATTGTCGTCCAAAACTTTCTAACTTCATCAATTGACAATGCTCTCTCCACTGGTTTCTCAGTTCCGCCGATAAACTTCTTACTGATCAAATCCGCCGGATTGTGCTCAATTGTTCCGCTTTCAACACAATATCGAAAGAATATTTTAAGCATACTGAGCAGTTTATTTGCCCCCACTGGAGCGCCACGCCTGACCACCTTCATAAGTAAATTAGTCAAATTCGCTCGTTTAACATCAGAGACCTTCATCTGTCCGATTTCTGGCAATACGTCTTTATCGAAATAGTATATTGTTTGCTTTGGTCTTTTTAATGTTGCCAGGTAATCAACCTGGTATCTGTCAAACATCTCCTGAATAGTCGGTTCAGCTATCCTCTTTTGTGTTTCCAGTGCTTTCTCTGAATTAATGTCAACGCCAGCCCGGACTTGTTTTTTAGCCTCTGAGTGCAGCTCGCGCGCTTTTTCCAGTGAAATACTCGGGTAATCACCATATACAAACCGGCTTTTTCCCTCCTTCCCCGGCCTGCTGTACCTGTACTGAAAGCAGGCACGCCCGTTCTGGAATACTCGCATGGATAGCCCCCCTTCAATGGCAAAAGAACTATCCCTGATATTTGCCTTTTCCAGCTTCTTCTTCGTTTTCTTGATTCTCGCCTTCAATCCGATTTCGGTTAGCATCGCCATGAATCCCTCTATATTTAAGATTGGGTGCTTTTTGGGTACTTTATAAGCTTGACTGAGTAAAATATATTAAGATACCTCTTGAAACAAAGTATCAGGTAAGATATAACAAAGCAAGTGGTTTAGCAGGAATAAGTGGCTTATTCTGGAACGGTAAAAAACACTACGAAACTAGACTTATTATCTATGATCGAGACTCCAAGTAGATGTTTATTAATTCATGATATTAATAGTTTAAACCATTATAATCGCCGTTTATCCCTGTTTTGGGTACTTTTTTGGGTATCTTGTAAAACCTTTTTTACTCAAAGCAATTAACCAATAAAAACAGGGGATTCCATGACCAATCAAATCACAGTTCAAAACGCGAAGGAAATTCTAATCATAGCCGGTGAAGGCGAGTTTGGCGGCGTTGATATTTACACCGGGAAACGGTCAGAAAGGGCGCTAAAAGGCCGATTGACTAAAGAAAGGTGTCACGGTGACAAATGGGCTCTTGCGTTGTTGTACGCCCATCAAACGGAACGCGGACATTGTGGAATTAATTTCGAGAGTGGGGAGATTGAAAACTATCCTTGGAAGGCTGGTAGTCGGGATTGACAGAAGGGGTATGGGTTAAGGTGAGTTTTTCAATTCTCGCGCTGTTAATCGATCCTTCTTTTTAGCCATGTCCAGCGAAATGTGGTATTCAATGCGTTTTGTTGCTCCGGTTTCTCGCTCGATAATTTTATCGAACGAGACAAAATCAACGCCATCCTGAAATTCATATTTTTTGATGCGATCTTTAATCCAATTTGAAAAATCCTGCCCAGACTCCAAAAACTCCCAAAGATCGCGTGCGTTGACTGTTTGCATTCCGTTGTCATCCGTTTGCACATCCGGCAACGGTACAACAGGCGGCTCTGCTGGTTGCTGGCTACAGGTCGTCGGCAATATCGCCAGGAATATCAAAATTAGTGCAATTTTAATCATTCCAGCTCATCATCCTCAGGTTCACTGTTCATAGGAATACCGGTTTCAAATTCTCGGATATAATCCCGAATCGAGCTAATCATGACCTCTTCCACAGCCTTTTGAGACATCTCGCTTTTTTCGAACTCCCGCAAACAGATAAGCAAAGTGGTTGTCATAATACACTCGCTGTATGTTTCAGGATCAAAAATAAACTCTTGCCTGATTGTCTGTAGTTGCTGCTGGCGCTCTAACTCGCCCCAATCGATAAGAACACCGTTTTTTTCTGACTCTAACAGATCAATCATTCGCTTGCCGTCAACCTGAATCCAGACCAGTAAACCTTGCTTTTCAAGTTTGCCAATTGCAGGCTTGGAAACACCTGTTTTGAATGTCCGGCGATTTATTGTCACCTTTGCCAGTGCTGCCTTCGTGGGTAAATATTTGATTGTCATTTTTTAACTCATGGTTAATTTGTTAACTAAAAAAAGTGTGCCAAAATAGCGTTTTTTTGGGCCTTGATCCCCGACAAACATACACTTTTTCTGAAGAACCTAAGTAATTAATATCATTAGCTTTTTATATCATTCAAGCAAATTGTTTGAACCAGCTATGAAAATCAACGCCATTCTTCCAAGCCTCACCAGGGTCTTTCCCGCCAGGGATTGGTGCCCTAGTGTAGTTTGATAAATATGCTTTAATCCTTTCCCCTATCCACTGGCCTGCCTTATCCGCATCGAGGCAATCAATAAACAATCTGCAATTCCTAATCTGATCGAACTGTTGTTTGTTCGGTAACAGGTATGCGCTGGTTGCAGCAAAGCATGGCGCACCTATTATTTGATGCAGCAAAATCGCGTCGAGATCAGATTCAACAAGTATTATAATTGATTCAGTGTTTGTTGTTCCGTACTGGCTCCAACCTGTCTGACTGCCTTTGATAATATGATATTGTGATTGTGCTACACGAACACGCAAAGACATGGCTTGCCCGGCTTGATTGAATCGCGGGATAACGTGCCCAGCTGGAAGAAATAACTTTCTGTTGTCTTCAATTCCCCAGGTTAAGGATTTGCAAAAAATATCTTTTGGATTCCAACCAAGCCGCAACCTTTCTGCTGTTGGTTGCTCAATCCCTCGATTAGTTGATAACCATTCAAGCGCCTGGCTGTTTCTGAATAAATTTCTTTGAGCATATTTGATGAAACGCGCAGCAATAGATTTCCAGGTTGTGGGCGGTTCAGCTTTCTGTTCGCGGTATGGTTTATTTTGTCTTGCTGGCTGCCTTTGTCTATTGCCTGTCAAAGATACAACATCACCGATTAATTGTTTCGCAGCTGTAAATCCAACTTTATCACGCCATTGAATGAAGTCGATAAGGTCACCTTTCCAGCCGCATTGCCGACACCAATATCTCCCCGACTCTGGCCAAACTCTAAATCGATCTTCTCCCCCGCATTGCGGACATGGCCCGGCGAATTCTGATGAAGTCTGCTGTTTTAATTCCGTCGTGGCTTGAATAGCGGTTAATATTTCCATTTTGACAGGTGTCCGTTTTTGTTTTTCCTATTACTAATATAATTACTAACTAGTTTTAATAGAGTGTAGCGCCAAATCCACTACAGGATTTCGCTACATTTTCCCGGCAAAATTGAATAAGTTATTGTAATCTTTTGCTAAATCGTTTTTTCCGTTTGTAGTGCGCTGTAGTGATCCTGTAGTGTCCCAGTAGTGGCTTTGTAGAATTTTGTAGTTTTTGTAGCGCCAATTTGCTTTCTGTAGCGTTTGTAGCGAGTGTAGTGTTTTCATGCTCTTACCCAGCCCAGGGGTGAATATTCAAACCGATGCCCTTTTTTTAAATTATACCCGCGTTCTAAGCCGTCAATCGTGCCTTTATCCTTTGCCGGTTCCTTGCCTTTTACAATTTTCATGCGATTTTCGAAAGTTCCTGGTTGATTCGTGAACAAAGAAACCGCAAGCGTTGGAGTGATCCGCCAGAATGATCCCCCGATTGCGTCATTGTCGCCGGGCTTCAGTTTTTGATGGGTAATCACGCAAATTGCACCGTCAAGCCGACGGTGGATTTCATCTTGCACTTTGCCCACTAGGTAGAAATTGTCTAAATTTGGAAGGTGATCAATCACGTTTAAAACGCCTTCCCCTGATTCAAGTTTGTCGGGGAGGTAGTCGCTCTTTTCCATTTGGTAGGCGGATAAGTTCTCGTGGTGCAAATCTACTTTAAAATCCAGTAGTCGGCCTTTCACTCGGGCTTTGTACTCGGTGATGAAAAAATGAACCTTGAACCTATCCAGATTCGCTTTAACCGTCTGGATCGCGAATGCGGTTTTACTACTATTTTTAAAACCCGCAAAAGCGACAAGATCGCCGGATCGAATAGTCGAAATCTCGTGTAGTCCGCCTGGCAGTAAAAGCTCGCTTGGTTTTGCTTGGACTTCGTTCCAGTCGATTTTTTCTTTTTTTTCTGAAATTATCCGGTAGCATCCAAGTGAAAGACCGTGTTTCTCGATTTCGTGCCGGTCTGCCATCCGCTTAACGCATTGCCGGGCTAGGGTGTATTGCTTATCATTTAAAGCAAGTTCCCTTTTCAAATCGGATATTTTGAACGTACCACCATCAAAACTATCCAAATATTCACGAACCGTGGCAGCGACATCCACGGGTGGCCGGTTTTTTGCGTTTGGCGTGGTTTTTTCCGGTGGCCGCTGGCATTCGTCTAAAAATATCGAATACGCCGCATCATCTGCCGGTGGTTCTGCTGGTGGATTGACTGGCAGTAATTTTGCTGTCATAATCAGCCTATGATAATTGTTTTAAAGCCCGGTTAGGTGTCTGTCCTGCCGGGCTTTTTTGTTTAACCGTTCAGAGATTGCAGATATTGCTTATGAATCTCGGGATCTGATTTAACTACAGCTTTCATTGCCTGGCCTTTACTGGCTCGCGGATTTTGCAATCTGTAATCATTTACCAACTGGTTGAACTTCCCAACCGCCGGTGACTCAGATTTGGAATTCTGCATTTGTGAACGGCTGTCGTTGTAATCCTTAATCCATGCCTGATGCTCAGCCTTGTGATTCATGGCGATTTGCCGGACAGCTTCGGATCGTTTGCAACCGTGTTGCTGTTGGTACTGAGAAACTAGCTCTTCAAAATTCATATTTTCCTCTTTTTTTGGGATTGATAAAACAGCCGCGCCGTTATGGGCAGCGGTTCGTGCAAAAGTTTTGACCTTGGATTTCAAGCCACCATCGATCAAATCAGCTAAGGTTGCTATACCATCAACAAGACCGGCGCCAATGGCTTGGGCCCCGATGTACACTCTTCCTTCCTGTGTCGCTATTTGTGCCGCTGTCAGGTTAGGTCGACGGGCAGCAATATCGGCAATAAACACAGAGAAAATATGGTCAACTTGATCCTGCATTGTCTGTTTTCCAAGGTCTGAAAGTGGCTGGTCTGAGCTGAATGCATTTTTATAAGCACCCGTCACAATCTCAGTAACGATTACCCCTTCTTTATCGTTCTGCTTTGAGAAGTCTACATGCCTTGCAATCACTCCAATTGATCCGATTTGATTAGTTTTCCCAGAAATGTAAATTCCATCTGTTGAAGCCGCGATCAGATAAGCGGCGCTTGCTATCATGCCGTCACTAAATGCAATGATTGGCTTTTGTTGCCGGGCTTCATTGATGAAATCGGCAAGCTCAAAGCATCCCGACACCTGGCCACCTGGCGAGTCGATGACAAGAATGATTCTTTTCACTTTCTCATCGATCAAAGCAGACTGAATTGCCTTTTTAATAGCGCTGTAATTTGTCGCGCCTAGCATCTCTGTAAAAAAACTCGAACCCTTCACAAGTGGGCCACTGATTGGAATTATTGCTGTTGATTGATTAGCCCGTAGCCAATCAGGCCCCTTGTCTACCTTGCTGTCAAATTTAACTTTTGGCCCGTCTAAACTGGCAAAATAAGCCTGCAGAATGCCGTTGAATGAACTTGGCAATATCGCCCAAGGTTCACTTAAAACTGATTCAATCACCCGCATAAAATCCCCCTTAAAAGTATTTAGCTTCTAGCGTCTTATGAGTTTCCTGACGCTGTTGATCAGTAATTCTCGATCCTGGGCAAAAAAAAGATAAAAACTCACGTTCAAGTCCGGATTGGCGGTCACCACCTATACAGGCCATTTCATACTGCAGAATCAGAGAATCCAGTCCTCTAGCTTTCATTTCTTCGATCACTTCTTCACGGATCTGCCTCATCAATAAAGATCTTGTATTCTTGAGTTCAGTCTTCAACCTTACCAACTCAGACTCAAGCTCAGCCTTCCGATCCTCAAGAATGTCCAGTTTTGTCTCGTGCTTTTTGATTTCAGCGTCAGATTCTGCCTTCCTGTCTATTACAGTATCCAATCCAGCCTCACTGGCAGCGCTAGTGCCATAGCGCTGCCGCCAGAGCATCAGATCATCGGCAATTTTTCTATTTTTTGCCTGCTCTTTATCGAGGAGACTGGTTTGGTGGTTTATCCGACCCTGAGCGGACAGAGCATCTTTTTCTCTGGCGGCTATGCTCGATTTATGCTCATTAAGCAAAACCGCAGCCGGTAACATTTCTTTGGATTTTTTCATAATTAGTTCTCTACCTCTTTTTCAGTGTTAAAAAAATAGTCATCGTATTTTTGATTGATAATCTTACAAACAGCTTCGCCAAACCAGTGACCGGTTAAAACATCGGGCCTTTTCTGCATGAAAGTCGCAAGTAATAGCAGTCTGGTCACAAGCCGGTGGTCAACAGGTATCTGTAAAAAATCGACATTCGTTGATCGCTTCAGGTCTTGTATTTCACCGAAACGCAACTGCACGACATTAGAATCCTTGATTGGGTTCCGCTGTACCCACTGGTAAAATTCCATCATTTTTCCCCTCGTTTATTTAGAAATTTATTGATAATGGATTTGGTCAAAGCTTCTTTAGTTGTCCGTTGTTCAGCCGCGATTCGCTTCAGTTCAGCGATTACGGCGCGATCATCAATCACAATCTTGT
>Ga0233437_1007224_pt1 | contig 10847 bp, 10 predicted proteins | sample SI_122_August201_FD_182714 | JGI IMG/M metagenome (GOLD analysis project Ga0233437, IMG submission 182714) | Seawater microbial communities from Saanich Inlet, British Columbia, Canada - SI_122_August2016_200_MG | ecosystem: Environmental > Aquatic > Marine > Inlet | place: Canada: British... | reverse complement strand
GCATTCGGCGGAGAGGGGCATATTCGCATTTGTTACGCCCTGGCAGAAAATGAACTGGTCAGAGGGCTTGAGAAGGTGGTACAGGTGATCAAAAAGAGAACGGGAGAAACAGCAGCATGATCGGAATTATCGGTTTCGGCAGATTTGGCCGACTCATGGCCGGATACATGGCCGGGGATTTCACGGTTAAGGTTTTCAATCGCAGTGATAAATCAGCGGAGATCGCTGAGGCTGGCGCCATATCCACTTCCCTGGAGGAGGTATGCCGTCAGAAAGTGGTCATCTTAAGTGTTCCCATCTCCACCATGCAGAAGATGCTGGGTCAGATCGCGCAGCTGTTACGTCCCGATGCCATGGTGGTGGATGTATGCTCGGTGAAAGTTTATCCCACGAGATGGATGCTTGAGACATTGCCGCAATCGGTATCGTTGTTGGGGACGCACCCCATGTTCGGCCCCGATAGCGCCGCGGAATCCCTCCACGACCGGAAAATCGTTCTCTGCAACGTGCGCACGGATGACACTCGATATCAGGAAGTGAAAAAATACCTGACCGGAAAAGGACTTAATGTCATCGATACCACACCCGAAGAACACGACCGCCAGATTGCCGTGAGCCTTTCCCTGACCCATTTCATCGGCAGGTCGCTGGAAGAATTCGGCGCCCATGAGCTCATCATCGATACGGAGGGGTACAAAAGGCTCCTCCACATTCTGGGGGTGGTGACCCATGACACCTGGCAGCTTTTCATGGACATGCATCGGTACAATCCTTATGCCCGGGAAAACCGGCAGGCATTTGCCGCGGCCATGGCACGCCTGGAGGAAAAATTGAAGGGGCAGGGTGGAAAAAATCAGGGGATTGTGTGATAATGGCAGGGTAACAGACGAGTTGTTTCCGGGGCAGGCCCTTGTAAAATCAATCCGGCATACTCAAAATAAAGGCATATTATGGCATTTTATATCGGCGTGGATGTGGGTTCCCTTTCCACGGATGTGGTGGTCATCGACGAATTGGCCAATATTTTAGGCAGTGCAATTACACTCACCGCCGCGAACAGCACCCGGGCGGCCCAGCAGGCCCTGCAGGAAGCAACCGGGATGGCCGGGATGGAAGTGGGTCAGGCCGCTTACGTGGTGAGCACGGGGTACGGGCGTTCGGCAGTTCCTTTTGCCCACAAGGCAATAACGGAAATTTCGTGCCACGCCATGGGTGCACGGCACCTGTTTCCAGATTGCCGGACCGTCATTGACATCGGGGGGCAGGATTCCAAGGTAATTCGGGTGGGCAACGACTCGAAGGTCCTCAATTTCACCATGAACGATAAATGCGCGGCCGGCACGGGGCGCTTTCTGGAAGTGATGGCGGCAAAGCTGGAAATCACCCTGGATGAACTGGGGAAAATGTCCCTTTCAGCAAAAGGGGAAGTGGCCATCAGCAGTGTCTGCACCGTTTTTGCCGAAAGTGAAATTGTCTCCCTGGTGGCCAGGAACCATCCCAAGGAGGAAATCGTCAAGGGTCTCCACCGGTCGGTGGTCAACCGGATCATGAGCATGGTCCGTTCGGTGGGGTTGACCCCGCCCTTCAGCATGACCGGCGGTGTGGCAAAAAATCAGGGGGTGGTTGCCCTGTTTTCTGAAAACCTGGGCCAGGCGCCGCTGGTGACCCATGAACCCCAACTGGTGGGCGCCCTGGGCGCCGCACTCATCGCCAGAAGGGAGGCCGGTGAATAAAATAACAAAACCGAACAGACCTTCCCCTCGAAAACCTCGCTCAACCTCGCGACGAGATAATTTTAAAACAGGCGCCAAAAGCGTGCCGCAGGATGTACGCCAATACCGAAACTCCTTTTTTTGTTGATTTTTACTTCCCATCGAATACCATAGGCGCAGATCAAAATTATCCTATAATCAATATATTCGGGTTTTTTACCATGAATGATTTCACCCTCACAACCACCCTGTTCTTTACAGCCCACTGGCTTATTGTCATCGGACTCTCTATCCGTGTTATTATGCGGAGACGGCCCGTGGGGGTGTCCCTGGCATGGCTCGCCGTCATTTTCAGCGTCCCTTTTGTGGGTGCCCTGTTCTATTTTTTTATAGGGGAAAGCCGAATCGGCGATCAATATCTCGCCCGGGCCGCCAAAATTCATGATTTATACCGAAGCTGGCAGATAACCCTTCAGAAACGGGCTTCCCGGGAGAAACCACCCGTGGGCCACAGGGAAATGAAAGCCATTCAGATCCACGCCAAAACCGTGGCGGGATTTCCCACCATGAGCGGCAATAAAATGGATCTCATGGATCATTTTGAGTCCATTTTCCAAACCATCATTGAAGACGTGGATCGTGCGAAAAGTACCTGTCACCTGGAGTTTTATATCTGGACCGTGGGCGGAAAAGCCGATGAAGTGGCGGAAGCGTTGATTCGGGCAGCCAACCGCGGTGTGATCTGCCGGGTACTTCTGGATGCCGTTGGCAGCAAAGAATTTCTCAGAAGCGAACTGGCGCAACACCTTCGGGATTCCGGTATTCATGTTGTGGCTTCCCTTCCCGTGGGCCCCCTTCGCATGCTCATGACCCGGGCGGATTTGCGCAACCATCGAAAAATCGTTGTCATCGATGGAGAAATTGCGTACACCGGAAGCCAGAACCTGGTGGACCCCCGCTTTTTCAAGCAGGATGAGGGAGTGGGTCAATGGATCGACGCCATGGTTCGTATGGAAGGCCCCAGCGTGGAAGCGCTTGCGGGCACCTTTATCGAGGATTGGGAACTGGATACGGGCGAAGGGCTTAAAGCCCTCGAAGAAACGAGCGATATCCGCTCCATCGCCGGCAAAGGCACAACACCGGTACAGGTGGTCCCTTCCGGACCGGCCATCAGACCGGAAATCATCCATCAACTGCTTCTCACAACCATCTACGGGGCACAAAAAAAACTAACGCTGACCACACCCTACTTCGTACCCGATGAATCCCTTATGACAGCCCTTATTTCCGCCGCTCACCGCCAGGTGGACGTCACCATTGTGGTGCCTGCCGAAGTGGATTCCAGGCTTGTTCATTACGCCAGCCGGTCTCTTTTTGATGACCTCATGAGCGCCGGCGTCACCATCGCGGCTTTCAATGGGGGATTGCTCCATACCAAATCCATCACCGTGGATGACGAGATCTGCGTGTTCGGTACGGTGAATCTTGATATGCGCAGCCTCTGGCTTAACTTTGAGATCTCTCTTTTCATATATGACCTGGCATTTACCGAGCGGGTGCGGGACATGCAGATGAATTACATCAATAATTCCAAAATTCTCAGTCTGGCGGAGTGGCGGCAGCGTTCGCTGGTTCAGCGGTTCGCGGAAAATGCGGCGCAGCTTGTGGGACCACTCCTGTAAGGCTCAAAAGGAAATAACCGAGTGGAAAAAACATCGAACCTGGCCATTGTGCGTCAAAACTTCATACGGGTACTCTTCTGCCTGTTTTTTCTCCTGCTCGCGTCCGGGGCGGCCCCGTGCTTAAACCTTGCGCATCATTGGGCGGAAGCAGCCGGCACCACCTATTATGTGGATGTCAACGGAAATGATGCAAACGACGGTTCTCAGGCAGCTCCGTGGGAAACCATTGGACATGCTGTAGATACGGTGGTGGCGGGTGATACGGTGCTGATCAATCCGGGGACCTATCCGGTGTCTCAACAGATCAGCATCACCACCTCCGGCACCGCTTCAAGCCCCATTACATTCAAAGGTAACGGCACCGGTGCGGTGGTGGATCTGAGAGCGTATGACGGCAGAAACGGATTGGAAATATTTTTTTCTGACTATATCGTTATTGACAACCTGACGGTTTATGCGTCTTCGGTTTCCGGCAGCCGGGGGATCCGGTTAACCCACGCCGAGGGGTGCACCATTAGCAACAACACGGTTTCCGGCGCAAACCACGCCAATCTTTTCTGTTCTTTGAGCGACCATGTGACCTTCATAAACAATGAGGCCTTTAACGGCGCCATCGGCATTTACGTGGCGGACAGTTCCGACTATCCCACCATCAAAGGCAATCGGCTTCACCATAACACAGCCATCGGACTTCATATGAACGGGGATATCAATTCCGGGGGCGACGGCACCATCTCCTATGCCATGGTGGACGGAAACTGGGTTTACAATAATGATGCCACCGGGATCAACCTGGACGGCGTCACCTGGTCCACCTTTCAAAACAACCTGGTTTATGGCAACAAATACAGGGGTATCGCCTTTTTTCAAGGGGACGGGGCTGTCCCTTCAAACGACAACGAAGCCTACCAGAATACCATCATCACACCCGCCGGTGCCTACTACGGCATTGGCCTCAACTACGGCGCCAACCGGAACAGCTTCTGGAACAATATTATCCTGACGGAAGGATCCGTGCCCAGCTTTTCTTCCACCAGCAGCACCAGCGAACTGGCAATCACATCCAATTACAACCTGTTGCCCGACCAGGGGCAGGTGGCCGAAACAAGCAACGGTCAATTTCTCCTCAGTGAATGGCAATCCCTGGGATATGATACCCAATCGGTTTCGGGAACCATCAGTCAGACCTTCCAGAACCCTTCCAGCGACGACTACCAATTAAAAGCTGGAAGCCCTGCCATTGACGCGGGCACACCCGACCATTCCTGCACACCGGACATCCTAGGAAACACGCGACCCGCCGGAACAGCCCCGGATATGGGTGCCTATGAATCTGAATCCGAAACCGTCATTTATATTTCACCCGATGGCCTGTGCGAAAACCATACACCCTGCTATTCCCGAATTCAGGACGGGTTTGACTGGGAGGGGGGAACCACTTATACCATGCGGGTGGAGCAGGGATCTTACAGTGAGGACCTGGTCCTGAACAGTGACAAGCGCATCGACCTGTATGGGGGGTGGGATGAGACCTTTACGACCCGAAGTGCAACTTCCAGCGCCAAATCTCTGCAGGTCATAAACGGGACCATTTCGGGGTGGGGCCTGGTGATTCAATAGATCCGTCTTCGGAATTACCGTGCCAGGTTATATTGCTTTATTTTTTTGTGGAGGTTGCTCCGCTCAATACCGATGGCCTCGGCCGTTTGCGAAATGTTGCCGTTGTATTCATTGAGTTTTTCCTCAATAAACGCCTTTTCAAACTCGCCTTTTGCCTCCTTGAGAGAGTCCGAACTAAAACCCGACTCCATTGTGACCCGCATATTTTTGACGCTTTGATTAAAGGGCGCCGGTATATCTTTTTTGCCGATCACGGAACCCTGCGTCATAATCATCAGTCTTTCAATGAGGTTTTTCAGCTCCCTCACATTACCAGGCCAATCGTATTTTTGAAGGAGGTCAATGGTTTCTGGAGGAAATTCTTTTGGCTCCACTTTGGCGCTCAAAGCAAATTCCCGCATGAATTCCCGCACGAGACTGGGGATATCTTCCACACGCTCTTTCAGGGACGGTACCCGCATGGGAATCACGTTTAACCTGAAATACAGATCATCCCTGAAAGCCCCTTTTTCGATCTCCATCTCCAGGTCCTTGTTCGTCGCGGCAATCACCCGAACATCCACCTCGATGGTCTTTGTACCGCCAACCCGTTCGAATTTCTGTTCCTGGAGAATCCTGAGTGTCTTGGACTGGGCTTTAAGACTCATATCACCGATTTCGTCCAGGAAAATGGTCCCTTCATGGGCTGAATCGAATTTTCCCTTTCTCATGCTGGAGGCACCGGTGAAGGCCCCTTTCTCGTGGCCGAAGAGCTCGCTTTCGATGAGATCTTCAGGAATGGCCGCACAGTTCACTTCCACCATGGGGTTCCGGCTTCGGCGGCTCAATCGATGAATGGTGTGGGCAACAAGTTCTTTCCCGGTACCGTTCTCCCCGGAAATGAGAACCCAGGCATTTGTGGGGGCAACAATTCGAATCTGTTCTTTCAGTTCCGCCATGGCCCCGCTGTTTCCCACGATATTGTGTTTCTTCATTTCCTTTTCTTTCAGGAAATGGACCTCTTCCACCAGCCGGGAATGGGCCAGGGCGTTATTGATGGACAGCAGCAGTTTTTCCAGAGACAACGGTTTTTCAATATAATCGTAAGCCCCCACTTTGGTGGCTTTAACAGCCGTTTCGATATTCCCATGGCCCGACATCATAATGACCTGGAGTGTCGGATAAAGGGCCTTGATTTTTTCGAGGGTCTCTATCCCGTCCAACCCCGGCATCCAGATGTCCAGCAGGACCAGATCGGGCATCTCTTCCTGGACCTTTTCCAGCGCCCCAAGGCCACTCTCCGCGATGGAGACCTCGAACCCCTCATCGTTGAGGATACCCTCCAGCGATTGCAGAATGCTGGTTTCATCATCGACCACAAGGATTGTTTTGGCCATTGTAACGTCCCCCAGTGCTATCCGGAACAACCCATCATTTCAACAGCGATTCGGGCGGTCCTCTCCGATGCCCCTCCCCTGCCGAGATTCTCTTTCACCCTTCTGAGTTTATCAATTGTCTGCCGCCGCAACGCATTGTCCGCCAGAAAGTTTTTCCCGGCCATGGCGATTCTTTCAGGCGTCACGTCATCCTGAATCAGCTCGGGTGCCAGGCTCTCTCCCGCCACAAGGTTCACCAGGCCGAGATAGGGCACCTTGATGACCCGTTTTCCGACCTCGTACGTCAACCGCTTCGCCTTGTAAATCACCACCATGGGAACATTCATAATGGCCGCATCCAGTGTGGCGGTACCCGATGTCACAAAGGCCAGGTGACACTGATTTAATGCCCCATAGATGCCTTGGTGATAGATTTCAATATCCAGCGTGGTATTTTGAAGGAAGCGCGAAAGCCATTTTAAGGGAATGGTCCCCGCAAGGGGCAGAATAAACCGGATCCGGGGATATTGGACTTTCAGGATTTCTCCGGCCTTCATCATGACCGGCAGGAGGTTCAAAATTTCTTCCCTTCGACTGCCGGGAACCAGTCCAACAACGGGCCGGTCCATTGCGGATTGCGGATTGCGGATTTTGGAATTCAACGCAATCGCATTTTTTTCAAAAGCGTCTATCAATGGGTGCCCCACATAATCCACATGGATGCCGCTTTTCTGAAAAAAAGGCTTCTCAAAGGGGAGGATGACCGCCATTCTATCCACCCGTTTGGCGATCTTTTTGACCCTGCTCCGCCGCCACGCCCATACCTGGGGACTGATATAGTAAAGAACCGGGATATTCATTTTTTTTGCAATTCCAGCCATGTGGAGGTTAAAACCGGGATAATCAATCAGAATCAGAAGATCGGGGCGGTGAAGTTTAAAAATGGACTTGAGTATATTGGCAGCCCTTATGTGGATGCGAAACTTTCCAAAGATCTCTGCCAAACCCACCACGGCCATATCAGCGGACGCAATAAAACGCTTCACGCCGGCACGCCCCATGTTGTCTCCCCCGATTCCGCAAAATACGACTTCGGGGCATAACCGTTTGATGGCATGAACCAGGTTGGCGCCGTGCAGGTCGGCAGAGGCTTCCGCCGCCACCAGAAGGACCCGTTTCCGGTCCCGCCTATTTACAGATGGGCTCGAAATTCTGACAGCCTCGCTCGATCTGATGAATGATGCTCAAGGCGACGCTCAATGCATTCCGCCCATCCTCTCCTGTCACGATGGGATCGGCCCCACTCTGGACAGCATTTACAAAGGAAGAGATTTCATCGGCCAGCGGATCACTCGCATCATATATCTCTTTACTGGTGGCAACTTCAGGGAAATCATTGGCATCCTTGGACGTGGAATCCAGCTTAATGGCGGTGAGTTGACGTTTTCCGCAATCCGCTGAAAAGTAGGCATCCGGCTGGAACACACGGATTTTTCGCAACATTTTCCCCGAAACACGGCTGGCGGTCAAATTTGCCACGGTTCCGTCCTCAAAAATAAGACGAACATTGGCGATGTCCGTCTTTTCCGTGATGACGGGCATCCCCACAGCATGGATCTCTTTTACGGTGCTCTGGACCAGGTGGAGGATAATGTCCAGATCATGAATCATCAAATCAAGCACCACGTCCACATCGAGCCCTCGGGTTGTAAACAGGTTCATTCGGTGCGATTCCAGGAAAACAGGGTTTTTGAGAAGGGGTTCCAGCTTTTTGATGGCCGGATTAAATCGCTCAATCAGACCCACCTGCAGCACCCGGTTCCGATCGCGGGCCATCTGGATCAGCTTGTCCGCTTCTTTCAAGTCGTAGGTTATGGGTTTTTCAATGAGCATGTGAACATTGTTCGCCAGCACGTCTTTTGCCACTTCAAAGTGCATCTCCGTGGTAACGGCCAAACTCACAGCATCCACTTGGGAAAGGATTGCAGAATGATCTTCATGGCCCACCGTATCATATCGATGGGCGATCTCTTTGACACGTTCCCCATCCACATCCACAACACCGACCAGCTCCACATGGGGCAAGGCCTTGTATTTCTGCACATGATACTCACCCAGATGGCCCACACCAATTACCGCGACTCTCAGCTTATCCTTTTCCACCCTTATCTCCTAGTTAACAGTTCATAGGGTGCCCCCTGCCCCCTTTGGCTCAATGGCAACCACGGCAATTTTTTCCCTGTCCGCCGCCCTAGCCATCTCCTGTTTGTCAAACATCAATGTCCGTCCGGCTTCCACGGCCAGAACGGCGCCCTTAATTCGCCTCATGACAGAAATGGTTTCCAAGCCCACGCATGGCACGTCAAAACGAAGATCCTGCCTGGGTTTACTGACTTTAACCACCACAGCCTTCTCCCTGGCCAGAGCGCCCCCACGAAGAATTGTGGCATCCGTACCATCGATGGCCTCAAGGGCCAGGACCGTCTTTTTTCTCACCACCACACTCTGCCCGATGTCCAGCCGGCCCAACTCCTTTGCAATCTTCCAACCAAAACGGATGTCAATCCATTCGTTCTTGGTGGGTTGTCGTTTGGTCATGCACCCTTCAGACGCCAGAAGTTCCGGCAAAAAAAGGGTCGAACTGATAATCTCAACGCCTTCCTTGGCGAATTCCGCTGTCACCGAGCGGAGGATGTCATCGTCATGAAAAATTGCCAGTTTGCTCATAATGGCAAGGCCCTTAAGATCGGGGCGCATTGAAAACATCTTCTTTTTGGCGATGGACCCCGCCATCAGCGCCTTGCTGACACCAAATTTTTTGAACGTCTTGATGAGCTGCCCCAACTGACCCAGTTTGATCCATACAATCTCATCCACCTTATCCGACAAAGCGGCATCCGTCTCACCATGGTGGGCCACCGCCACCACACGCGTTCCCTGCTTTCTTGCGGCATCCGCCACCAGCAGCGGGAACTGCCCGCCCCCTGCGATGAGCCCGATGGTTTTATCCTGAACCGGCGTCACCGAATCACCCCCCGTTTTGACCCTGCGAGGAAATCCAAAAGAAGTTTCAACTCCGGTATCATCTCCATTTCCCGCTCCACCTGCGAAATGCCCACATCGAGTCTTTTATTCTCCCGCCACAAAATACGGTACGCTTTTTTCAGAATATCGATGGTTTCCTGGGAAAAGCCCCTTCTTTTGAGCCCCCTCTGATTGACACCGTAAAGTTTGGCCCTTGGGCCGGCAGTGATCATATAGGGGGGAACGTCCCGATCGATTCCTGCTTTGGCACCCAAAAACGCATGGGCGCCTATTCTCACAAACTGCTGAACCGCCAGAAACGCATTTAGAATGGCGTATTCACCGATATGGGTATGCCCACCCAATGTAGCGCCGTTACCCAATATTACATGGTCCCCAAGGCGACAGTCATGGGCCACATGTGCGTAGGCCATCAAATAGTTGTGGTTTCCGATGACGGTTTCCCATTCCTCCTTGGTGGTGGCGCGGTTGATGGTGACATATTCCCGGACCGTATTGCCATCGCCCATCATCAGGCGTGTCGCTTCATTCCCGTAGGCGATGTCCTGGGGCGGCGTACCGACGGAACAAAAAGGATAAAACCGGTTCCCCTCTCCGATGGTTGTATGACCTTCAATGGCCACATGGGCCCCAACTTCGGTATCGCGGCCGATGGTTACATGGTCTCCCACGCTGCTGAAGGGACCGACCCTGACCCCGGAGGCGATCTCCGCGCCGGGGCTCACCGCGGCCAGAGGGTGAATGTTTGCGCCATTATCCAATGGTTGCCACCAAAGTCGCCTCTGCCACCAGTTTCCCGTCCACAAGGGCTTTCCCCGCCACCTTCCATACCTTTGAGCCTGTTCTCAGAGATTCGATTTCAAATCGAATCTGGTCACCGGGAGTCACCGGTCTCCTGAACTTTACCTTGTCCATGGCCACAAAACGGATGGGATCGGGATTTTCCCTTTCCATGACGCCGGGAATGGACAAACGCGCCAGTATCCCACCCACCTGGGCCATGGCCTCGATGACGAGAACGCCCGGCATAATGGGCTCACCCGGGAAATGCCCCTGAAAGAAAGGTTCGTTGGCCGTCACATTTTTGATGCCCACGACCTTTTTGTAGGGCTCCATCTCGATAATTCTGTCCACCAGCAAAAACGGATATCGGTGAGGAATAATTTCCGTAATTTCTTGATATGTCAAAGGTAGTTTCATTAGATATTCACTCCTTTCCTGATCCGTAATCGCTGATATAAATCTTCAAATTCTATCCTGCCCCCTGTGAAAGTCGGTATTCCAGTTCCTGGACTTTTTTCTCAAGATCCCTCACACGGTTGCTGAACCGGGGCAGTCTGGCGATCAAAGCTTCAGTCTTGAGTCTTTCACGGTGCGGTACGGCGGGAGTACCGGAAACGATTGCACCTGCGGGAATCGATTTTGCCACTCCC
>Ga0233437_1007223_pt1 | contig 10850 bp, 3 predicted proteins | sample SI_122_August201_FD_182714 | JGI IMG/M metagenome (GOLD analysis project Ga0233437, IMG submission 182714) | Seawater microbial communities from Saanich Inlet, British Columbia, Canada - SI_122_August2016_200_MG | ecosystem: Environmental > Aquatic > Marine > Inlet | place: Canada: British... | reverse complement strand
CCCTGGACTCCGCCCGCCACAAGAGGAGTGAGCTGCAATCCTTCCAGGTGCTCGACCTGCGCGACGCCGAACGCAAAGCCGCCCTGCTGGCCGAAGCCAATCAATCCATGGCGCGCCTCAAACTGGGCTGCGACCTGATCACCGGCGTAAAGCTGCTGGGGCTGAACCAGGGCGAGCAAGACAGCCTGCTGAGCCGCTTGCTGCTGGATTACGTGGCCGGGGAGGCGATGGACAAACCCGATGCCCAGCGTGCCCTGGCTGCCGCTCGCAAAGAACGCGCTTTTCACTGGGAATTTGAATTTCCGGAGGTGTTCGAGCGCGGCGGCTTTAGCGCCTTTGTGGGCAACCCGCCGTTTCTATGGGGTATGCGAATTTCGACACAACTTGGAGAAGAATACTTAAATCATCTTGCTAATGAAGCTGGTATAAGTTTAGGGTCAGCCGATCTATGTGTACACTTTCTCCGTAGAGCAGTGTTTTTTGCCACAATGACAAGCAGTATTGGCTTAATTTTAGTTGATACAATTTCGCAAGGGGATACACGCGAAGCGGGCTTAGCAATATTATTATCAGATGATCGAATAATTTATAGAGCTATTTCAAGTCAAGATTGGCCTGGGAGTGCTGGTGTAAAGATAGCCATATTGCATATGTTCTCAGGAAAATGGAATTCTATATGTGTTTTAGATGAACTCAATACCAATCATATCAATTCCAGATTGTTGCCGAATAAAGAAGAAAGTCCGCCTTTAGCATTGCAAGAAAATAATACGTTGTCGTATGTAGGTCATTATCTAATGGGTCAAGGCTTTGTTATTTCTCCCGCTGAAGCAAACCAGTTTGTTGAAAGAGAACCGAAATCCAGAGAAATAATTTTTCGATATTTACGTGGTGAAGATGTAAATAAAACACCTACTCAAGAAACTGAAAATCTGGTGGTAAATTTTGGGGTTCGGAGTTTACAAGAGTGCCAAAGGGATTATCCCCTAGTATTAAAAAGAGTTAAGGAACTAGTGAAGCCTTATCGAGATAAACAAAAACGAAAAGCAAATCGAGAAAAATGGTGGCAGTATGCAGAAACAAGGCCCAGCTTAACAGAATTACTCGTCAATAGGAGTAATGTTCTTGTGCAACCATTTACATCAAAGTATTTAAATCCTGTTATTGTAGATGCAAATCAAGTCTTCGCTTCTCCTTTAGTTGTAATTGATATGTCTAACTACGAGGGATTCAGTGTCATGCAGAGTTCTTTCCATGATTTGTGGGTTAGAAAATATTCATCAAAAATGGGTGAGAGAATTCGCTATTCATCATCTGACTGTTTACAAACTTTCCCCTTTCCCAAGAACCTATCACGAATCCCTGCTCTCCAATCCATCGGCGAGTCCTACCACGAACACCGCCGCCAGATTATGCTTGCCCGTCAGGTAGGCCTCACCAAAACCTACAACCGCTTCCACGATTCCGCAGAAACCGCCGCTGATATTGCCCGCCTGCGCGAGCTGCACGTCGAGATGGATCAGGCTGTGGCTGCGGCATATGGTTGGGACGATTTATCGCTCGGCCATGATTTCCACGAGACGGCGCAGGGGCAGCGCTTCACGATCAGCGAGTCCGCCCGGCGGGAGGTGTTGGGGAGGCTGCTGGCGTTGAATCATGAGCGCTATGAGCAGGAGGTCGAGGCGGGGTTGCATGAGAAGAAGGGGCGTGGGGGGCGGAAGAAAAGCGCTCAGCGCAAAGTGGCGGCGAAGCCTAAGCCTACCCCGGAGCCAACCGCATCGCCTAAAGATCAGGTCAATTTTCTAGAGATGGTCGAAACGAAAACCGCGCCGCCCGAGATTGCACTTGGTGGCGTGTCCGGTGATCAGATCGGGGCCTGGGATCAATGCGTTTGTATGCTTTGCGGGAAGAACCTGGCCGGTTTCATGGTCGCTGAGCATACGAAGACGGTGCATGAGGGGAAGGATCCCGGATATCGGAGGGTGGGGAAGTGAGCAGAAGTAGCGGAATGGCAAATAAGTTGTTTATAAATCGAGGAGAAGCATAGATGAGAAAGTTATTCCAAATAGGCCAACGTAAACACGAAATTCAGGTTGCCCTATCTGCACAGCTTATAGAGTCTCTGGATTGTGTTCTGGATGATATTGTTATGATATTCTTCGAACCACTGATCGAGCACCAAATCAGCTTGCTCGCTCCGACAGATGCCGACCAGGAAGAACTGCTCAGTGGAGCAAAATCCGATTACTTCCAGTGGTTTAGAGAAATTATTGCTCATAACTTAGGGGACAACGGTGATAGCGATGATGCAGCAAAAAGCGTAGAACAACAAATGATCGCGCATTGGGGCGGTCATTGGCATCAAAAAAAATCGCAGAGATCCATATCAGAAATTAGAACTGTTTTCTCCCGTAATCCCGACGAATATTCTCAACTAGAAACTTTGGACAATGCTGATATTATCGTTGTGATCGCAAGGGCCATACAAACCCTGGTGATGGATATTCCCCTGAGGCTTTACAGTGGTACTGAAGCTGTGAGCGACGAAATCAGGGAGAGTATGCTTACCATTCTCCATGATCTCGATCAGATGAGTAAATACTTCGGCCTGGAACACGATCTTCCTCGCCTAACAGAGGTTACTCAGCAGCTTTATCGCAAAATTGCTCAGGCTGATGACTATGTATGGTTGCCATTAATTCCTATGGTCACATCGCCATTATCGGGACGAGATTTAGTCATCTATGCGCGTGATCCCCATCCAGCCACCCGTCTGGCAAGCAGCGTTGTGCGCGGCGATGGCGTCACGCTGGTTACAGGCTACCGAGGCGTGGGGAAATCCACCTTCATCAATGCTGTACTATTCGAACATATATCCCAGGCTGAACAATTACAAACCGATCCTGTCCCTTGGAAAACTATTCCCATTTATGTAAGCGTAGCAAAAGTTTCAGGCATCGAAAACGTTTTACGCCTGTGCATTCGGCAGATCTATCAGGCACTATCGGCCGATGAAGTCCAACCATATTTACATGCTCACGAAATCTCTAGTATGAAATGGGCTTATCGCCGCGCGTCTTTCAAGGTGGAACTATTGCAACTAGATAGTTTTGCGGAATCCGAGAAGCTACAAATTGCTTTTGGCATCAGCCCCGGTGAATACATATCGGATATTCCAGTATTCGGTAAACTTGGGGGATTATTCCCTTCCTTCAAAAGCGAATCGAGTGAGGAACGTAAGAAGCAACTTGACCACACGATCAGACTGTTAGATTATAACGAAGACCGCGCAGAGGAAGATATCGTATCCCTGATCAGTTTGTTGGCGATGCCGCGTCCCACTCCTGAAGGGCCGCGCAGAATAAAACTGGTTTTTGTTTTCGATGAGCTTGACAAAATGGATGAGAAAACAGGTCAGCTCCCCCTCATTAAGCAATTGAAAAACTTATTTCTCACCCGGCACGCAGTCTTCTTTTTGGTCACCAGCAAGGATTTTTATTACCTCTGGCTTAAAGACCGCAAGAACGAAGATTCCTTGCTAAGTAGCTACTTTAGTTCGATTGTAATGGTTCCCATCTTCACCACGAATGAGACAGAAAAACTGGTACACAATTTGATTGATATACCAGCCGGAGAGAGTTTAAGCGATCCAGAAAAAATCGTTGTCAGGGATTTGGCCCGCTATTTAACCTATCGCGCCGCGGGTTTACCCCGTGAAGTCATTCGAGAATTGCGTTTGATGCAAGAATGGGTTCCGGCCTCGCTCCAAACCTTCATCACCAATCAGACTCGCCAGATAGAAATTATCCGCATCTATGCGGCAATTCAGCGCGCCCTGGATGGACTGGATATTGTCGCGCCAGCGCAAGAAACGCCTATAAGTGAACAGAAACAAATACTCTCTGGCTCCGAGGCCGAAGAAATAATGGCCACCCCAGAATATCTCTGGATTCATGAAGCCAGTCAGGAGCAAATTCGGCGTGGACGTTATGTTTTAGTGGAGGAAATGCTGAATCGCGGCGGTTTGGAAATCACAATCGAAAAACTCCGCCCCATTTACGAAGACAACTTTGTCAAAAAATCAGATGATGCCATTTTTGCCCTGGTATCAGAAGATGATTTCATGGCTGTTGTGCTACAACTCGCCCGCCATCTCGCCCGCAGTGTGCGCTATGAGTCCAAAGGGGACGAATACGCATTGTTCCGCTTTGAAGATCAACAGTATCAATCCCCTGATTCCGAAAAAGCATCAACGATTACTAAAGTTGTCGTTGCAGATATTTTCTACCAAATCACAGGACGAAAAGTCACCAGCGAAGAAACACAACTCATTCCTGAAGTTCGGGAATATACTACGGAGCAAATTTTCAGGAATGCCAAAGATTTGCTTGAAAGCGATAGTCAATTTGCTCGCCAGCGGGCTTTCGGTTTACTGAGTCAGCCCCAAGTCAAGGGGCGTGAATTCCCCCCAGATCTTTACTCGCGCCTTGTTAACATCTTGCTCTCCAACGCGCCTGAAAACTATCGTCTACGGGCAGCATCTTACTTGAATGGGGCGATCTTCATCGACAGTACATCATCGCTACCGGCAAATTTCATCGCCCAAGAAACCAGTCAGGCAGTATTACAAGAGGTTTTGCAGTTTTTGAGTGATGCTAGCAAAGATGAACAAAACCACAACCGGGTTCGTGCTATATTGATAGCTCTAATTTCAGAAGAAAGCCCTGCGCCACACCCGCAACCATCTGAGGTGTTATGGGGACTTATCCTATCCATCCTTGGTGACATTACAATTGGTGACGACTTTGAAATTATCATTGATCGGTTGCCAAAGTTTCAGAAAATGCCCGACTTAATTCTGCAACCATTGATAAAAATTGCCCAACAAGCTGGTCAGGTGCCCCGTTTGCTTGAACGCCTGGCACAGAGAGGGTTTGAAAAACTACCAATTGAAACTCTCAATGTTGCCATGGCTTTCTTGACACTAGAGGAAGAATTAATATTGTGGGAGAAAATAATCTCGGAGAAGAATAAGCCAATGGCACAACAAATCTTGGGTGCCATTCTGGTATCGTTGCCGCAAGCTGCCAACACACTACCTCCACCAATTGTCAAATGGCTTAGTCAAGAGAATTGGGGTTTGTCGACAACAAATAGTGATATGAATATTTTGCGTACTGCGCTGGAAGCTAATCCAAAACTTGCCGGTTATCTCGCACAACACAAGGATATCTATGCAAATCCTGTCATCGAGAAGATGATCGCTCCACCGTCAACGAGGCAACCAAGATCATCAGTGCCTACATCAAGCAAAACTTCCACGAAAACATCAGAGAGTAAGGCATCCAGTACCACACATCCAATTGTTATAGGGATTCTGTTTATCCTTATGGGGATTGTCTATTTTTATATTCCTTATGACCTGACTGGGAATTCAACCCCCTGGGACAGGGTGCTCGAAAGATTCCTACAGATCCTTTATATGTGGGCACCAATCGGAGTTTTGTTTTCTGGAATTATGGTGGCAGTTTTTAGGGAGGACAAAGATCGATCAACTGCTGGATGTTTTCTCGCTGCAACCATTATTCTTGCCATTGTGGGTTTGGCTAGTTTCCTGGTGTCTCGATTTGTTCTCATGATACCTATGACCCTTGTAGGGCAGCTCGTATTATTTGGCTTGCAAATATTGATGCTACTGGTTCCTTATTTGGGGAACGCACTATACCATCGGATCTCTGCTCGCAGAAGAGTTTCCAAGGCTAATGGATCACTGTAAACTATGATGTGCGAGAAAATAAATCCGCGATCAGCTAATTTCATCAAACTCGGTTCCGGTGGACGTTTCGAAAAGCACTGCATCGAAGTCGCTCAGGTTATTCGATTGGGGTATAACGAAATTCCCCACAAACTTTGCTTGCGGGGAGATTGGGAAGCGATAAGAGAAATCTTCATCCAGGATAGCGGTTCAGATCCTGGAAGCGCTACCCGTCATACCAACCAGGTCAAAGCTTATTACGAAGCTGGAGATGATGTCCTTTGGGTGACTTTTTATAACAACCATCTCTGGTGGTGCTTTGCCAGACCAGAAATCATGCTTCTTCCGGATGGTTCCAAAACCCGCCCCGTAAAGGGAAGTTGGTGTTCTACGGACATCGAGGGAAATCCATTGGTCATGGATCAGCTCAGTGGCAGCCTTTTGAGTATGCAAGGGTTCCGCGGCACGACCTGTTCTGTGCGCGAATTCGATTATCTGGTTCGCAAGATCAATGCAGAGCAGTCTCCGACCGAACAAGCTGCTCTGCGATCATTTGCAGAACTGGTCAGGGCACTCGTGGCCGTTATTCAGGAATTCAATTGGAAAGAATTCGAATTGCTGACTGACCTGATTTTCCGTCAGGCAGGTTGGCAGCGGATAAGCCAGTTGGGAAAATCACAAAAGGGAATTGATCTTGATCTTGTATCACCCATCGCCAATGAACGCTATTATGTCCAGATCAAATCCGGGGCCGGGAGAAAAGTGTTCGATGATTTCATCGATATCACTGTGGGGTTAGATGAATACAGTAGGTACTATCTGGTGGTTCATTCCCCAAAAGGGAATCTGGCCAAGGAATTAGAGACTGATACACATAAACTCTGGCTTTCGGATGATATTGCCCGTCTCGTTGTGAGATATGGTTTGGTGGAATGGGTGATGGGAAAGGCAAAATGAGAACAGGATAATTTATATGACCGATGTATTGGAACAACCTTCTTCTCTTCAACTTCGCGCCATGCTTCAGGATATGGTGCGCAAAGACCTGCTCGGCCCCGCCGGTGGCCCTGACGAGATCATTGATGAAAGCAATGTGCGCGGCCGTTACATCGTGGGCATGTTGGCTCCCAAGGGGCAAAGTATGCTGCCCGATGAAAACGACCAGTTGGCACACGATGGCAGCGATGAGCAAGATGGCAAATCCGCTGCTCCAATCCCCCAGGCTGCCAGTATGTTGCCCTCCGCCATCGGCCTGACCTTCACCGTCGCCGAGGATACCCCGGCTCTGCAAATCACCGTTCGCTGGGGGAAGTACCGGCGGGTGGAAATGGATATCAAAGCCCTTGGTTCGTCCGCAGACGAATCGGGTGAAGAAAATGCAGTTGACGACGAATATTTACCCGAGGCAGACGAGGCTGAACCCGAAGCTGGAAGCGAGACGCGCCGGGTCTGGAAGCGCATCCCGGTCGAGGCCGCCTCCGATCCCTTCCCCCTCGATGATGGATACCTGAAACCCTGGTCGCCTGACCCGGACAACCCTGATATTTATGTGCGTACCCTGGTACGCAAACGGGACCACGCCTGGACGATCACCACTTTCCTAATCAATGCCCAATCGGAGCCGCAATCCAATAAAGACGAAGCTTGGGTTTTTCAGCCCGAATTGGTGGTACGCGCCCCAGATGGCGCGCCGGTGTTCATCAAGCGCAATCTTCCCGCCGAACTGCGCAACGATCATCCCGAGGACCGCGCCATCGAAATGCTCTATCGCCAGAAATTGGAATTCGCCGTCGGGCATGGTGTGGCTGCTTCGGCTGAGTTAGCCGCTGGACACTGGGATCGCGCTGTCAAAGTGCGTACCGAAATCATCCCCACCCACGAAGTCGAACAGATGGCCCCGCCAACCGCCGAAGATATTCCCCTGCTGGCAAAGGCTGTCCTGGATATGGGTACCCTCGCCGAGACCCAGCAGGGCGGATTTTCCGCCGCGCTCGATCCCCTGACCGAGGCCTATGCCGCCTGGATCGCTGATCTGGAAAATCGCCTTTCATCTCCGGCGCCTGATTTGCAGGCTTATCAATCGGACGCGGCCGCAGCGGTAGACGACTGCCGAAAAAGCCTCGCCCGCATTCGGGAAGGTATCGCTCTCTTAGACAACGATCCCCTGGCTGCCCAGGCATTCCGTTTCGCCAACCGGGCGATGGCTTTGCAGCGCGTCCACACGATTTTCAGCCAGGCAGTGCGCCGCGGCGAAGAGCCTGACCTGGCAGCCATTGATGTGCCTGGCAGCCGCAGTTGGCGGCCTTTCCAATTAGCATTCATTCTGCTCAACCTGCCCGGCCTGGTGGATCCGACTCATCCCGATCGCAGCCATCCCACTTCCGCCAAAGCCGACCTGCTCTGGTTCCCCACCGGCGGCGGCAAGACCGAAGCCTATCTTGGCGTGGCGGCATTCACCATGGCAATTCGTCGCCTGCAGGGAGAACTGGGCGGTTTATCTGGGGGCGCTGGGGTCAGCGTTTTGATGCGCTACACCCTGCGGCTGCTCACTCTGCAGCAATTTCAAAGAGCTGCCGCTCTGATCTGTGCCTGCGAAGTCATTCGTAGAGAAGATCAGAAAACCTGGGGGGCAGAACCTTTTCGCATTGGGCTGTGGGTTGGGCGCCGCAGCACGCCCAACTGGACGAAAGAATCCGAAGAAGCCGTCAAGCGCGTTCGCAATACAGCCTCCGATTATCGGGGCGGCATGGGCACGCCTGCCCAACTAACTAACTGCCCCTGGTGTGGTCAGCCAATTCGCCCTGGTCGGGATATCGAGATAGACTCGTATCCTCAGGGTAGCGCCCGAACAATACAATATTGCAGCGACCCTCAGGGAAATTGCCCTTTTAGCCGCAAGGGTTCTCCTCGTGAGGGGCTGCCAATCCTGGTCGTGGACGAGGAAATCTACCGTCGCCTGCCCGCGCTGCTGATTGCCACCGTGGATAAATTTGCCCAAATGCCCTGGAAAGGCGAGACCCAAATGCTCTTCGGGAGAGTGGATGCCCGCTGCCCCAGGCACGGGTACCGCTCTCCAGAGATTGAAGATTCCGACTCTCACCCAAAACGTGGTTCAACCCCAGGGGTCAGAACCCAGCCCCTTTCCCGCTTGCGGCCCCCGGATTTGATCATTCAGGACGAATTGCACCTGATCAGCGGCCCATTGGGGACATTGGTAGGGCTGTACGAAACGGCCGTAGATGCGCTCTCGTCCTGGGAACTGGATGGAAAGACAATCTATCCCAAGGTGATCGCTTCCACCGCCACGGTACGCCGGGCGCGTGACCAGGTCTATAGTCTATTCCAGCGGGAAGTCAAAATATTCCCGGCTCCAGGCCTGGATGCTGACGACAACTTCTTTGCCCGCCGCGTGCCGTCCAGCGAACAGGCTCCTGGGCGCAGTTATATTGGGGTGTGTGCTCCAGGAACCCGGCTGAAGACCGTCCTGATCCGGGTCTACGCCGCCTATATGGCCGCAGCCCAGGTTCTTTACGAAAATTATGGCCGGGCTGCTGATCCCTGGATGACTCTGGTGGGCTATTTCAACTCGATGCGCGAGCTGGGCGGGATGCGCCGGGTGGTGGACGACGCCCTGCGCGAGCGATTGCGTAAAATGGATCGGCGCGGCCTGGCCCGTCGTTACATCAATCCCTGGTCGGTAGAGGAACTCACCTCCCGTAAAGACGCAAGTGATATCCCCTACATCCTCGACCGCCTGGAAGCGGTTTTTGACCCCGTTGCTGCGGAGGAACGCAAACAGCGTAATAAAGCGGGGGAGAAAACCGATTTTGCCAGGAACCCCTTCGATATTGTATTGGCCACGAATATGATCTCGGTGGGCGTCGATGTCAGCCGGTTGGGGTTGATGGTCGTCGCCAGTCAGCCCAAAGCGACAGCCGAGTACATCCAGGCCACCAGCCGTGTTGGGCGTGCTTTTCCTGGGATTGTCTGCACCGTCTATAACTGGGCCAGACCGCGTGATCTCAGTCACTACGAAAGGTTCGAACATTACCATGCCACATTCTATCAGCAAGTGGAGGCGCTTTCAGTGACGCCGTTCTCTCCAAGGGCTCGAGACCGCGGCCTCAGCGCCGTGCTGGTTGCCTTCCTGCGCTTGTTGGGCGATGCATATAACGCCAATGATCGTCCGGGCGAATTGGATCGCGCCCATCCCTATGTGCGCCGCGCCCTGTATGCCATCGTCCGCAGGGCGGGTTTGGTCAATGCCAGCTGCGATACTGAGGCCCAGGTGAAGCAGGAGTTGGATGCGCTTCTCGACCAGTGGCTGGCGCGTGCCGCGACCACGCGAGCGCCGGGAAAGTTAGGTTACAAGCCCAAGAAAGATAGCCTTACACTTCCATTGCTAAATGCAGCTGAGGGTGGCAGCAGGGATCCATTTACCTGCCTGAACTCGCTGCGCGATGTGGAGCCTGGGGCCCCACTGGTATTGCTGGATTATGGTATGGATCGGGAACCCGGCGAGACGGTCGTCGAGGAGGTGGCACGATGACAACGCTTGATAAACCCCGCGTGGGTGATGTCCGTCCCAGCCAGTTGATGTTCACGTATGGGATTGGCGCCATCATTGACTTGCCCAAGCTGTCTGTGATCGTCACCGGCCTCGAGGACTGGCCAACGGATCCGCCCAACGTTCACCAGATTATCGAGGAGCGCCTGCTGCAAGCCGTACGCTACACCCACCCCGAGGTTCAGCGCATGTATTCCCCTCCAACTGATCCAGACTCGGAGAACCCAGATCCGTTCTCTAGCGAAGCGCGCATCGGCGTACCGGTGGCTGCCTTCCCGCGCTGGATGGTCTGCCCTGTATGTCGTTTGCTGGCCCCTCTGAAGAGTACCCTGTTCCACCTGAAATCTAATCCCTATCGCCAGGATCGCAATGCTTACTACCATATTAACTGCCAATCCACCCGCAGCCGTAAAGATCCCGAGGTTGTCCCGGCCCGCTTCCTGGCAGCCTGCGAGAAGGGGCATTTGGATGATTTTCCCTGGGAGGTGTTTGTCCATCGAGGAGAAGCATGCCAGACACCTGTGCTGA
>Ga0233437_1007222_pt1 | contig 10851 bp, 10 predicted proteins | sample SI_122_August201_FD_182714 | JGI IMG/M metagenome (GOLD analysis project Ga0233437, IMG submission 182714) | Seawater microbial communities from Saanich Inlet, British Columbia, Canada - SI_122_August2016_200_MG | ecosystem: Environmental > Aquatic > Marine > Inlet | place: Canada: British... | reverse complement strand
TTGATAAAGTAATTGAAAACGTTCCTGGAGACTACACTAAAGCAATAAAAGCGGTCAGCGGGAATGAATGGTTTTTTATGGGACACTTTGAAAAAACTAAAGTTATGCCTGGAGTTTTAATCGTTGAATCAATGGCACAAACAGGAGGCATTGCACTTCTCACTATGGATGAGATGAAGGGCAAGCTTGCTTTTTTAGCTAGAATCAAATCGGCTAAATTTTCAAAGAAAGTTGTCCCTGGAGACAGCTTAGAACTCAAAACGACAATAACGAGTCTTAGAGATACAATAGGCATCGGCGAAGGAGTAGCAAGAGTAGACGGAAAAGTTGTAGCAAAATGTGAACTCGTTTTTGCAATCGGTGATTCTGATAGCTAATATATATATACTAGCTATCGATTAATACGCATTCACGCCTTTTAGCACCAAATACACATGATCATAAAGAATCGAAAACGCCACATAAATCAACAGCAACCCCATCAGTTTGTTAAAGAGATTGAGTACCTTGGGTGCCGTCACAAATCGACTAAGCAATGCGCCGATGATGCCATAAGAAAACGGCGCAAAAAACACGATGATCGCAAAAATCATCGACATCCAAAGGATGTTGATTCCCATAATGCCATTGACCACAAAATGGATCGTGGCAATAGGCAGAACCGCCACAATTGCCTTGGGGTTAAAAAGCTGCATCAAAAATCCATTTTTAAGCGTAAGCCTACTGCTGCCTTGTTCGCTTTTAATATCAACCTTGGATTTTAGAACTTTATATGCCAGCCACAAGATATAAAGCCCGCCAGCGATGCTGATATAGATCAGATATTCTTTTTTAACAATCCGCTCACCTGTATATCCAAATACTACAAACAAAACAAACATTGCAAGCGAAACACCTGTGCAATACTTGGCAGAATCACGCAGTTTTTGTGTCATCCCCATATTCAGTGCCACAATATTCACAGGCCCTGGAGTGTACATAATCGCAACGCCATAAAGAATCATCTCCAGCATAAATTTCTCTCCGTTCTTTGTTATATGCTATCCAGTATAATATAGCCGAAATCCTGCGTCAATTTAAAATCACCTACATTTGTTGTTAACTGCAAAAAATACACTAAAATTCTTCTATATAATACCGTTTCAAAGCCGCTTGTCTATAAAATAGTTAAATATTATGACTTCTTAATATTTAATATGATTAACAGACCCCGTATCAAATACTGAATTCAACGCATTTATATTCGATTACATTTAACTACGCTTTAACCGCATGGTTTTTTTACACATTTTAATTGACAGCTATGCTATAATGGGTGATGCTTAAACCAAATACTATTAGATGAGGCTTAATAAACATGATAAAAGTTAGTGTTGATGCAGGAACTTGTGGATTTAATTCTTTAGTTAAGGTTGAGTCAGACGATGGACAAAATGCTAAAATTGGGGATACAAAAACGTATGAACTAGCAAATAAATATTGTGAGCATCCAGCCTGCCCTGTGCCTTGTGCAATAATAAAAGGGATAGAAGCGGCCTGCGGGCTTGCGCTGGTAAAAAATGCAACGATTAAGATTATAAAGGAATAGGGATTAATGGATTTAATCATAATAGATTTAAAGCGTAGAGGATATAGCGAAACGCTTGAAATCCAAAGAGATTTGCAAAAACTTAGGATTGATGAAAAAATCGGCGATGTGCTTTTAATAGTTGAACATGATGCTGTTCTAACCATGGGAACAAGAGGCAAAGACAGCAATGTTTTAGCAGACGAGCAAATATTAAAGGAAATGGGCATAGATATTGCTTGGGTTGAAAGAGGCGGAGACGTAACATATCATGGACCGGGTCAGATGGTTGGATATCCTATTATTAATCTTGAAAACTTCGGCAAGGACATAAGGCGGTATATTTCGAATCTTCAAGATGTTATTATTAATGTTTTAAAGGATAAGTATGACGTTATAGGAGAAAAACAAACAGGAGAACAGACAGGCATTTGGATTAAAAATGAGAAGATAACGGCGATTGGGATATCTATTAAAAAGTGGATTACTATGCATGGATTTGCGTTTAATATAAACACAGATTTATCACATTTTGATTTAATCGTGCCATGCGGGCTTTCTGGTACAGGAGTCACTTCTGTTGAAAAATTAACAGGGCAAAAAGCAGATTATGGACAAATAGTAAAATTAGTTATTGATGAATTTTTAAAAGTTTTTGGTTACACTGCAAGATATATGAGATTAGATGAACTGATGGAATCAATAAATGAAGGATAAAGAATAAAAATTATGAGAGAGATAAAAAGAAAGCCAGAATGGTTAAAAGCTAGAGCGCCGATGGGAGAAAAGCACGACAATGTGCGAGAGCTTTTAAAAAAATATAATTTAAATACAGTGTGTGACGAAGCGTGTTGTCCTAACCGAGGAGAATGCTTTAACTTAGATACTGCAACTTTTATGATTTTAGGAAGGCAGTGCACCAGAAATTGTATGTTTTGTGCTGTTTCAAAAGAAGATCCAGAACCGGTAAACGAACAAGAACCTTTAAACGTTGCAAAAGGAATAAAAGAGCTTAAATTAGAGTATGTTGTGATAACTTCGGTTACTAGGGACGATTTGCCTGATGGTGGTGCGGCACATTTTGCAAGCACGATAAGAGAGATTAAAAGGCTGAATCCAGAAATAAAGGTAGAAGTTTTGATTCCTGACCTTAACGGGAATATAGACGACTTAAAAACGATTGTTAATGCAAAACCCGACGTTATCGGACATAACGTAGAAACTGTTCCTTCATTATATAGTAAAATCCGGCCTATGGCAGAATATTTTAGATCGCTTAAAATTATCGAAGCTGTAAAAAAAATGGATAAGAACATCATATCTAAAACAGGGATAATGGTAGGGGTTGGAGAAACTGTAAGCGAAGTAGAGAGCTTGTTTGATGATTTAATTAAAGTCGGATGTGAACTTATTACAATCGGGCAATATCTTGCTCCAACTAATGAACATTATCCGATAAAAGAATATATAATACCTGAGCAATTTAAAAAATATAAAGAAACTGCCGAGAAAAAGGGATTCTTATATGCTGCATCGTCGCCCTTTACCCGCAGCTCTCATCTTGCGATAGAAGGGTATAATGCCGTGATAAAGAAGTTAGAGAAATAGAAACAAAATATCAATTAAAACTTTAAACAATGCTATTCTTAATTTGTTTATAAGAGCCTGTATAAAAAGCACAATGCTTAACGCATAAGGTACACCCATAATCGTTAGAAAAAGGAACAGCACATTTTTTATAATCAATATTCCGTTTTCCACCGATTTCAACGTCTTTGGGACTGTTATAGATTGCTCCTGCCGGACATTTATTTACGCACATTTTGCACTTTTTACAATAGCCTAAAATCCATTCATGGTCTTTGTTCGATGTGAAAGGTAGGTTATCTATGTCTGTATATAGGGCAGCAAGCCTAAGACTAGGACCAAATTCTTCGGTTATTAATAGCCCGTGATTTCCAATCATCCCTAAATTAGCATCACATGCAGTCATAACATAATTTATGTCGCCGCCAAGCGCAGGCCCTGCTTGTGCGTTAAACCCTAGTTCTATTAAGAGAGAAGCGAGTTTGTTGACGACTTTACCAAGCTCATGATAGGTTCTAAAAATCTCTTTGTTGGTTTCAAGAGAAGGAGCCTGGTCTATTTTATCTCGTTTCATCTCCATAACCAATACAATCGCATTTTCAAATAATATTTTTCTGTCTTTAAAAATATAATCGGGATTAACTTTTGTATAACCTATTTTATCGATTCCCAAAGATTTTGCATATTCCTCAAATTGGGTTAAAGTTTCTTTATCAATTATTTTATTGCCTAAATATTGATTGTTCTTTACATTCCGATAACTTTTCAACATCTCGATTATTGAGCCAAAAAGTCTATCTCCGACTTTTAAAAAAGTTTGGGCGATCCGCTTTGGGCTGGCATATTTTCTTACGATGCTTGGAACAAAGTGACCTTGGTGAGAATGTTTGGTCGATATGAATGGGATGTCAACATCCCTTAAATGTTTTTCTATCGTTGGGGCTTTTAAATCTCTCATTTATTAACCTCTGCTGATTTGTCTAGGCAATTATAACACTACCTGTTTTTCTTAGCAACTAAGGGATGAAAAGAAAGATATATACTATCATATTGTATGGCGAATATATGCATAAATACTCATAATTAACACAAATGAAAACTCGAAAATTAACTATTGTATTTAACCCTTGAAAGTTATATAATTGGCGACAAAGGGTTTTTTTTAAAAGTTTTTAAATATTTAATAGAGGAGTTAAAAATGTTAACAGTACTAATTTTTACAGCAGTGTCTATCGCACTTTTGACGGCCGTATATAATTTTTATAAGGTTAAAAAGCGTGATGCGGGCACAAACGAAATGAAGGAGATAGCGAAAGCTATCCAAGAAGGAGCTAATGCTTTTATTGCACATGAGTATAAAGTTATATTTTTTGTTGCGATTGGGGTATTTGCATTATTATCGTTGGTAGTCGCTTGGTATGTTGGAGTAGCATTCATCATTGGAGCATTAATGAGCGCAACAGCAGGATTCGTCGGTATGAGAATTGCTACTATATCAAACGTAAGAGTATCTAATGAGGCTAGACTTACTAAAAGCCTTGGGTCAACATTAAAGGTAGCTTTCCAAGGTGGAAGCGTTATGGGCCTTTGTGTTGGAGGCTTTGCTCTATTGGGGCTGGGAATAATTTATGTTGTATTTGGAAACCTAATGGGTCAGATGGAAATAGCAAATATTTCAATCCAAAGCAATTGGATAGGCATTAACTTTATACCTTTCGCTATGACAGTATCAGGTTATGCTCTTGGTTGTTCTTTAATAGCTATGTTTAACCGTGTTGGTGGTGGTATATATACTAAAGCTGCAGACATGGGAGCTGACCTTGTTGGAAAAACAGAGGTAAACATACCTGAAGATGATCCAAGAAACCCAGCAACCATTGCTGACAATGTTGGTGACAATGTTGGAGATGTTGCAGGACTAGGCTCTGATTTATTAGAAAGTTTTGTTGGAGCGATTGTAGCTAGTATTGCATTAACATGTTATAACTTTGTAATAGAAGGCGAAGGAGTTATCTCTAAGCTGATGGCAGTAAAAATGATGTCATACCCAATTATGTTTGTAGCAATCGGACTTATCGCATGTGTTGTTGGGATTATGTACTTAGTGTTTAAAAAAGTATCGGACAAGCCTCACAAAGAGCTAAACACAGCAACATGGACAGCAGCAGGATTGACTATAATAGCAACAGGAATATTTACATACCTTTATTTTTCTAAGGTTGATCCAATTGAATTGCAAAATGCAGGATTCACAGCAGGTGCACTTTCTCCATGGATAGCAGCAGTTCTTGGTGTTGTAAGCGGAATAGCGATTGGTGCTATTGCAGAATATTACACAAGTTACGATTTTGCACCAACAAAAGGTATCGCAAAATCTTCTATTGAAGGATCTGCTCTAACTATCACAGAAGGTTTAGGTGTTGGAATGAAATCTACACTATTTCCTGTAATGATTCTTGCAGCTTCAATTTTAATCTCTTACAAGATGGCTGGAATATATGGTGTTACAATGGCAGCTATCGGAATGTTATCTTTTGTTGCAGCAACAGTAGCAGTTGATACATATGGACCTATTGCAGATAATGCAGGCGGAATTAGTGAGATGGCTAAATTAGAGCCAGAAGTTAGAGGGATAACAGACAAGCTTGACTCTGTTGGAAACACAACAGCAGCAGTAGGAAAAGGCTTTGCAATAGGATCAGCAGCACTAGCAGCGCTTTCATTGCTTGCATCTTTCTTACATTCACAAGTAACAGTAGGCGGCGAACATGTTGAACTTATGCTTAATATCATTAAACCATTAACTCTTGCAGGTGCAGTAGTAGGCGCAGCAATTCCTTTCTATTTCTCAGGAATCTTAATAGATGCTGTTTCTAAAGCAGCAAGAAGTATGGTTAAAGAAGTAAGACGTCAGTTTGAAAAGTTTCCTGGTATTTTAACAGGCAAGCAAAAACCGGATTATAAAGAATGTATCGAAATTTCATCAGCAGGCGCACTTAAAGAGATGAAAGTTCCGGCACTAATTGCAATCTTAGCACCATTAATCAGCGGTTTTATATTCGGAGCAGAATTTGTTGGGGGACTTTTAATAGGTACTACATTAACAGGTATAATGCTTGCATTGTTTACAGCCAATGCTGGGGGTGCATGGGATAATGCTAAAAAGCTTGTTGAAGCAGGCGAGATTGAAGGACATGAAAAGGGTTCACCTACACATGCGGCAACAGTTATTGGTGACACAGTTGGAGATCCGTTGAAAGATACTGTTGGACCGTCATTGGATATTTTAATAAAAATTATGGCGACAGTATCACTTATCGGTGTTTCTGTTTTCGGGAAATATAACTTGTTTTCATTGTTCTTTTAAGTAATAGTAATTATATAAAAGTGCTAATACAGCATTATAATTATGCCTCGAGATTTTTTTCTCGAGGCTTTTATAACGTTGATTTTTAAAATTTAGAAATCTATATTTGAATCCTAGGATTTAATAGAATATAATATAAGTTATCATGAATAAGAAAAAGAAAATTAGCAGAAAGAAATTAGAAAAGCGAAAAAGGGTAACTGGAATTGCCATAATTGTGGTTGTCCTTGGTCTTATCTGCACCTATGCTGTTATGGAATCTAATTTTAATGATGTAACAAAAGTGGCAGCTGTAGCGATAGAAAATACCCAAGAACCTAAATTGGATGTTGAAAAAACAATTGCACCTGCAATTGATAAAGAAGAAGATAAAGAAATATTACCATATCTAGCGCCATATTATGAAAGAAACGAAGACACTATTGGATGGATTAAAGTTAATAACACTTTTGTAGACTATCCTGTAGTTTATTTTGGAGATAATGATTATTATATAACCCATAATTTTGAAAAAGAAATATCAAAAGAGGGCGCAGTATTTTTAGACTTTAGATGTGATATTGAAGATTTTTCTAAAACCAGGAACATAATTTTATATGGCCATAGAATGAAAGATGATACTATGTTTAAATCTTTAATAAACTTCAAAGAAAGAGAGTTTTTTGAAGAAAACACCACTATTAAATTCGATACGATTTATGAAGAATATGAGTGGGAGATATTTAGTGTATTCAAAACAAATATTGATTTTTATTATATAAACACTGAGTTCTCGACAGATAAAGAATGGCTTGATTTTATGAAAAAATGTCAGTCACTATCCTTGTTTGAGAGAAATGTTAAGTTTTATCCGACAGATATTATACTAACTCTATCTACTTGTACAGTGAAAAACGATGAGAGGCTTGTGGTTATGGCAAGGCTTAAATGATTCTCAAATGGAAAGTGTAAACTGAGAAAATGACCTAGAGGGAATATTGTAGAAAGCATATTTATTTATATAAAATAAGCCCACAAAGGATTATCTATTGTGGGCTGCTGTTTAAATTAAGGCATATTAGAAAATTATAATGAGGTGAGCTATTAAAAAAGCAACAGAAATAATGCCGAGTATACGGTGAGGTATTCTCCACTTTTCTACATTCTCATCCTTTAAAAATGCACGGCTGATACCGAGTAAAATTATAGCAACAAAAGATGCAGTACCCCAATTAAAAGATAAAATTTTAGCAGAGGATAATATTCCATGAACTAAAGCAGTAATAACAAGCAAGGCACCTAGCATTTCATGAGGCTTCTTCATCTTTTCATGAAACTCATATAATTTACTTCCTTCTTTAAACCATTTTTTATCTGTAGCTATCCTGATAAGCCATAAAAGCATTGTTAAGCCAAGCAAGATTACACTTATCCAAGCGAGAAAAGAACTAATATTCATTTAAAGAACCTCCAAAGTTTTTCTATTATTTTTTATCATTATGAATAGTATAGTATTGTTTTTATAACTTGTCTATAATAAAAGTCTAGTAAAAATCATTATCTTAAGAATTCAACTTAACTTTACTAAAACTGAAAATATATAAAATCTCTTGATGAATTGTTGCCCACTTGAATAAGAGCCATTAAAACAATTATTACCGTTATGGTTAAATAAACTGTCCATCTTATAGTTAATTTTTTGCTTGATATGAAATTAATTATGTCTATTTTGAGGGAATAACCATCATATAAAAATAACAAGACTAAAGAGATAGCGATAAATGAAAAGTATTTTATATTCATATTAATATAACCTAGTACAGGCCTTATTTCTAATACAGTTAAATAATTTGTTGTAAAGATTTTTCTCACAATAAACCATGCATCTGATAATGAGTCGGCTCTAAAAAAGATCAAGGCAAAACAGACAAAAGAAAAAGTTATAAATATATTCAAAAACTTAAGCTTTGATTGTTTTTTTCTAAATGTTTTATAAACAGTATAAACTATCAAATATACACCATGAAGCAATCCCCAGAAGAAAAATGTCCAGCTGGCACCATGCCAAAGACCACTGGCTACAAAAGTTATAAGGATATTTAAATAGAATCTTGGTACACCCACTCTATTGCCGCCAAGAGGTATATACACATAGTCCATAAACCATGTTGACAAAGATATGTGCCATCTTTTCCAAAAATCTTGAATGTTTTCTGCAAGATAAGGAGCATTAAAGTTCTTCATTAAATCGTACCCCAACACTCTGGCACATCCAATTGCAATATCTGAATAACCGCTAAAGTCACAGTATATTTGGACTGCAAACAATACAGCCATTATAATGAAAATAGATGCTGAAGTTTCTGCAACGTTATTATAAGCAGCATTTACAAAACGAGCGATAGTATCTGCGATAACTATTTTTTTAAAAAACCCCCATGCCATCAACTTAATCCCATAAGCAGCATTACTATAACTGAATTTTTGCTCTTTTTTAAATTGGGGCAGCAGATGCTGTGGCCTTTCTATCGGGCCTGCTACTAATTGCGGGAAAAAGCATACGTATAAAGCATATATTCCGAAATGCTTCTCTGGCTCAACTTTTTTCCTGTATACATCTATTACATAGCTCAAAGTTTGAAAAGTGTAGAAAGAAATACCGACAGGCAATAATATATCGAGGAAAGGATCTTCCATTGGTATAGATATTGCATTTAATAATACTTTTAAAGTTGACATAAAAAAGTTTAAATATTTAAAAGAAAACAAGAGACCCAAACAAATAATTAAACTTATCGCTAACAGCAATTTTGTGTGTTTGCCTTTTTTCATAAGTCTGGCACAAATATAAGTTACTATAGTCGTAGATAATATCAAAACAATTAATGCTGGATTCCAACTCATATAGAAGTAATAACTTGCTACTAAAAGAACCACCCATCTAAATTTATGTGGCATTGCATAGTTTAAAATAAAAACGATAGGTACAAATATTAAAAATTGAAAAGAATTAAATAGCATTACAGCCCTAGCTTTCTGATGTTATCGGTATTATATAGATTTAATAATATGACTTAGATTAAAGCGCACAAAATTCAAGCATATTCAAAAGATTATAGCATACATATAATTCCTTTTCAACCTATACAAAAGCATAAAATATAATACTAATAACTATCAATTGATTTACAAAAAAACTCAGCCTATGCGTTGACAAGCTAAATATCTGATGATATCATTTAGTAAAATTATTCAAATTACGCCTTTGTAATTTATGTTTTTACTCTAATTAAAGGATAATATAATGAAAAAATTTGTCAAAAGAATACTTATAGGAATACTTATATTTATTATTATATTAGTAATATTGATTCTGCTTATACCGGCACAGTTTGATAGTACATATCAAAGAGCATTATCTGTTCAATATGAATCATATAAGCAAATGGATAATAATAAAATAGTATTGCTTGGAAGCTCTGGATTTGCTTTTGGATTAGATATTGATACTTTAGAAAAACTATCTGGAAGAGATTGCAGCTTGCTGGCATTACATGGAGGTATAGGGCTTTCATATATGATTGAAATTGCAAAACCAAACATACAAGAAGGGGATACTGTGATTTTTGAGTTTGCTGATAGCGATGTTGATGAAATAGGCGCAGAATTAGTACTTTCAGGGATTGAAAACAATTATGAGATGTATAAGTTTTTTACTTTAAACAATTATCCAGAATTACTAGAAGCATATCCAAAGTATATTGGAAAAAGATTAGAATATTGGTTGTTTAAAGATTATGTTAAACAAGATTATTCTATAGACTATTTTAATGATAAAGGGAATTTGATATTAAAGAGAGAAGAATGCACATTGCCTGTGGATTATGATGAAGAGGTGTATGGTATAGGCAGCTGGAATACAACCTTCAATCCTGAATTTATTGAGATTGTCAATGATTTTGATGAGTATTGTGAAAACCTTGGAGCTGATTTGCTGATAACACGCAGATTATATATAGACGAATCGGTCAAGTCTACCGAAGAAGAAATCATTGCTAGTGACAAAGCTTTGGATGATTTGCTTAGTGCACCGTTAATCACCAACAGCTTGGATATTATTTTCCCAAGAGAACTTATGTACGATACTATCTTACATACTAATTCAAAGGGAGCTACGCTAAGAACTGAACTTCTTTATGAGGATATGCTATCATATTATGAAATAAGCAAGTAAGAGCTAGAATGTTATAATATCTGACTAAATTTTTGATTAACTAAATCATTAATTTAAGAATGATATCATCAAAAACAGTTTTCCTTTTTTGAAACACCCCAATAAAACACACCCTTG
>Ga0233437_1007220_pt1 | contig 10853 bp, 13 predicted proteins | sample SI_122_August201_FD_182714 | JGI IMG/M metagenome (GOLD analysis project Ga0233437, IMG submission 182714) | Seawater microbial communities from Saanich Inlet, British Columbia, Canada - SI_122_August2016_200_MG | ecosystem: Environmental > Aquatic > Marine > Inlet | place: Canada: British... | reverse complement strand
GAAAATATGGATAGAAAAATAGATTATAAGAAAACAAAGAAAAGACTTGATGGAAGAAAAATGGATGAAACTCGTCCTCTATCAATTAAAACAGGAGTTATAGAAAACGCAGATGGATCTGCATATCTTGAATGGGGACAAAACAAAATCTACGCGGCCGTTTATGGTCCAAGAGAAGTTTTGCCTAAACACTCAGCTGATCCTCTACGATCAGTAATAAAAGTAGAATACAGAATGACTTCATTCTCTGTTCCACAAAGAAAAAGACCTGGTCCAAATCGACGTGACCAAGAAATCTCAAAAGTTTTAGGAGAAGCATTAAGCAGAGCAGTATTTGTAGAACAATTCCCTAACACCGAAATAGGTGTTTACGTTGAAGTTGTTGATGCAAACGCAGGTTCAAGAGTAGCTTGTCTAACTGCAGCAAGTGTTGCATTAGCTGACGCTGGAATGCCAATGAGAGATATGGTTGCAGCAACTGGTGTAGGAAAAGCATATGGTGAATTAGTAATCGACTTAAACAAAGACGAAGAAGATGCACCTGACGCAGTAGATATTCCAATAGCAATTCTACCAAATAGCGAAGAAATTGTTTTGCTACAAATGGATGGCCTATTAACACGAAAAGAATGGGATGCTATTGCAAAACTTGGAATCAAGGGTTGTAAACAAGTTTACGAAATTCAAAAGAAAGCTTTAGTTGAAAAATTTGAGTTAAGTGAAGCAAAAGGAAAAAGCCAAGTAGCAAAAGAAAAAACAGTTAAGAAAAAAACTGTTAAAAAAACAGTTAAGAAGGTGAAAAAATGAGAGACACTGTAATGGAATACGAAACATCTAAGGTTCTAAAACTTGCAAGAGAAGGAAAGCGAGTTGATGGTAGAGCACTTGATGAAATGCGAGAAATAACTATTGAAACAGGAATGTCTGAAAACGCAGAAGGTTCAACAATAGTGACTCTTGGAAAAACAAAAATAATTGCAGGACTAAAAGTAGATATTGGAAAACCTTATCCTGATAATCAAGATGAAGGATCAATTTCTATTGGAGCAGAAACACTGCCTCTAGCACATCCGGATTATGAATCTGGTCGACCTAGTGCACAAGAAGTAGAATTAGCACGAGTAGTTGATCGAGGTTTGCGAGAAAGTAAAGCAATTGATTTCAAAAAATTGTGTATTACTAAAGGTGAAGCAGTTTGGGTAGGTTTCTTAGATTTCTATGCTCTAAACGGAGACGGAAATTTATTTGACGCAGGTTCAATAGCGGCTTTAGTAACATTCAATAATGCAAAATTGCCAAAACTAGATAAAGAAGGAAAAATAATCCTACACGAATATGATGGAAAAATAAAATTGGCACGACAACCATTGCTAACAACGTTCGCAAAAGTTGGTGGAAAGATAATGCTTGATCCAACATATTTAGAAGAAAAAGCGTCTGAAGCACGTTATTCGGCAGCAACAACTGACGATGGATTCATATCTGCGATGCAAAAAGGAGTTGGAGGATCATTTACTCTAGAAGAAGTAGATTATATGATTGACAAAGCCTTTGAAGTAGGAGATAAAATAAGAAAACAAATCAAAAATGCCTAAAATAAGGCATTTTAGCTTTGTGTGAAATCTGTGGAGAGAGCTTTTAAAAGCTTTCTACCACCAGAATTTATAATTAGAGCTTTAAAACGAAGAATTAAAGGTAAAATGGTGAGCAAAAATGGCAAATACGAAGAAAGTAAAATCAACTGGACGATATGGTTCTAGATACGGTGTAGGAATCAAAAAAAGGGTTCTTAAAGTAGAAGAAAAACAAAAAAAGAAAGTAGTTTGTCCATTCTGTGGTTTTAAAACAATAAAGAGACTAGCTGCAGGATTATTCACTTGTAAGAAATGTGAAGCAAAATTCACGGGTGGAGCTTACGAAGCAGAAACACTTATAGGAAAAACAATTAAAAAAATGGTTAATCAAAAATCGTTTGTTGCACAAGCAGCAGAACTAATCAAGGTTACTGAAGAAGCAGGTAAGAGTTCTTATTCGGATATAGAACAAGAAGTAGCAAAAGCAATGAATGAAGATGAACCAGAAGAAAAGATAGTTAAAAAAACTATTAAAAAGAAAGTAGTTAAGAAAAAAGCTACAAAAGCTGTTAACGAAGAAAAGGAAGTAGAAGAAGTAAAAGAGGAAAAAGAAGAAAATTCTAAGGAAGAATAATATTTAGGTGGTATAATGGGTTATGTTTGTGGACAATGTGGAGTAGAAGTGCAAAGTATTGCAGAAGGAATGGTTAGATGTCCTAGTTGTGGATACAGACTTTTATACAAAACAAGAGATCCTATCGCAAAAACAGTTAAAGTAGATTAATTTTTTTAAGGAGGAATAAAAATGAATGATGATGAAAAAAGAGAATTGATGACAAGTTTTGAAAGAAACAGACAAATGCTTTCTAGTATTATGCAACAAAAACAACAATACAATATTCAAGTAGAAGTAATTAACGCGTCTCTTGAAGAAATAAAAGAAACTAAAGACAAGACTGTAATGAAAATCGTTGGAAACATAATGGTTTCAAAGAGTATTGTAGATATGAAAAAAGAATTAGAAGAACAAAAATCTAGTTTCGAATTAAGACTAAAAACTTTAGTAAAACAAGAAGAAACAACTATGAAAAAATTAAATTCTCTAAAAGCTCAAATCGAAGGAAAGCCTGCTAGCGAAGAGAAAAAAGAAACTAAAAAGAAAAAGTAGTTTAGTTTTTTAAATAATTAATGATAAGGCAAGTCACAACGATTTTGTCTTATTTTTTTAATATCTGCAAATTTGCTTATGGTGAATGAAATTAAATTTTTTTATATTTTTATCGCGCGTTTGCCTGATACAATAAATTAAATAAATTCTCCGCCTTCAGCTTTTGAGTCCCCATTTGAGCCTTATTTTTTGACGGGCTTCCTTACTGTGTATGCTTTGTTTTTCAAGTGTATTAGAACTTTGAGAAAGTGCGTTTGCATGGGTAATTGCAGTTTCTGCGACGTGTTTAGCGGATTCGGCATCTATGTAAGTTTGAGTTCCATGATAGCCAGTTGCACTTAAACGGGTTATTTCTCGTTCTAGTTTAGTTTTGTCTTGGGTAGCTTGTTTAGCAAAGTGTTTGGCAGCCGCTCTATTGGTTCTAGCTGCTTTCCTAGAAACGCTACGTAATCTTAATGCTTGTCTTCTAAAATCAGAATCTTTTAACTGTCTTAATTCGCGTTCAGCCAGTTGCTTCCTGAGTTTAAATGGTAAGGCCTTGCGTACATTCATATTAATATTGGAAATAACTTCAATTTAAATGTTATGTTTGATTACGGTATTTTCAAGTTTATGCAAGTCAAATACTAAATTTTAAATATACCAATTGCATTAAGTAATTGGTGTATTGATTTGAAACCACTAAATATAATCGATTTTAAAGGCAAGAGTATTCTATTACTTTGTCATGAGAATGCGGATCTAGATGCATTTTGTTCTGCAGCAATTTTATCACGATTTTTAAAACAAAAGAAAATAAAATCAAGTGTGGCAGTTCCATCTCATATAAACGAACAAACACTTTCTTTTGCAATTAGCGAAAAGATTTCTTTTAATGTAAATCCTGCGCTAGAACAATTCGATGTTATTTGTTTATTTGATTTTAATGATTATGAACAACTAGGAAAACTCAGAAAAGAATTTACAAAGAAAGTAAAAAAGAATTGTGTCAAAGTATTTGCTTTTGATCACCACGAAATCGAAAAGAGAAGTATTGATACTAGCAAAAAGTTTGTTAACGCAGGCGCATTTTCAACAACCGAAATCTTATTTGATTTAATTGGAAAAAAGTTTGATTCAAAAATGTCTTTTTATGCGAGTCTTGGAATGATAGAAGACACTGGTCGATTTTTAGTTGGTTCAAAAAAGTTTTTTGAGTCTTTTTCAAAGTGCCTATCTAAATCAAGTGCTAATTACACAAAAGTTTTTGAATTAGCTAAACACAAAGCACCGGATGGAGAACGAATTGCTTTTCTAAAAGCAGCTAAGCGTTCAAACATAATCAAAATGAAAAAAGCAATTGTTGTTACTAGTACAATCTCGTTTTATCATGGTGCTGTTTCAACTAAGTTACTTGATTTTGGAGCAGACATCTCTTTAGTTGTAGGAACAGAAAAAAAAGGCGGGTCTAGCGGGGTAACTCATTTAGCAGCAAGAGCCGAAACTGGTTTTAAAGAAGAAAAAGATTTCAATTTAATGCGACATTTATTCGTCCCATTGCAAAAAGCGATTGGCGGTGATGCTGGTGGCCATTCTGGTGCAGCACATTGGAAAGGAAATGTAAACGAGAAAAAAGTTCTTAGTGAGGCAATTAAAATATTAAAAGCAAGATTTGATTAGTTTTCTCACTTCAAATAAATAACTGTATTTCCTTTTTTGATTTTTCCTCGATCAGCGTATTTCAACAAATAATGTATTGTTGATTTTGGTACGCCTGTAACATTTTCAATTGATCTAATACTTTGATAGTCTTTTCTTAGTTCGATGATTTCAAGCATTTGTTCCATTGTAATGTCTAATGCGCGGCCACGTCGTTTTTCTTGTTCGAGTTCGATTCCTTTTGCTTTGATTTGTTCTTGTGCTTTTTGAGGTAGTCGTTTCAAACAAGAAAGCGAAACCGTCATTCTTTCAATTTGTCTGTTATTTAATAGTTCGGTCAAAGCTTCTTTTTTGATTGGCCTAACTAAATGAACTTCAGTAGTATCTCGCGGAATTCGCGAAATAGTTGTGTGTTCGTCAACTGCAACTTTCATTTTTTATTCCTCCTTTTAATTTTTGAAATAATCTTAACTTTGCCCTTGATTTTTGTTTTCGTAGACTTCTTTTTCCCTTTTGTAATCTTCTTTTTTATCCGATTCTTTGTAACATACTTTAATCCTTCGAGTAATTCTTTTTTCTTTAATTTGTCAACGGGTAAATCAGAATAAATATTGGGTCCGGCCCAAAGAATTTGTTTGCGGGTAAGCATCTGCAAAAAGTCTTTAGCGTTTTTTGGTTTTCGTTTTAGTTCTAACACGGCGGTTCCGATTGTTCGTGGATAATGCGCATCACTACCAACCGTAATAAAACTTGCTTTTTGACTAAACTCGATTCCACCTTTTACTCTTTTGAAAGTTTCTTCGCTAATCTCTTCTAAACGATTTTTTATTCGCAAACTTCTTTTTTGTATGCCTAAGGCTTTTCCAAATTTGCTTTTAGAACTAAAATCAAAAAAGTTATATATTTTTTTTATCCATTGTGTCCCGAAAACAAAGTTGTTTGCACTACCAAGCATTCCGTTGTAATATTCGGCACCAACTTTGTATTTTTTTAATAATTGTAAACTCTTTTTTTCTCCAAGAACCGAACAAGTTGCATCTGTTTTGTAACCGTATGGGTGTGCAAAGCTTGCAACTAAATTATTGTCATTCACGATTTGCAAGGCTTCTTCAATCGGAACATTGTGAACTTGTAATCTTGGAATATCATAAATAGAAATGTCTTCTCCTAAAATAATTACGTGTCCGGCACTAGTCTTTGCTTCCATCCCGGGAATGAGTATTATATTATCTGGTTTTAATGCGAGTACTTTTTCATATGCGTTACGAGAATCGTGTTCGGTGTGTTCAGTAATCGCGATAACACTTAGTTTTCTTTTTTTTACTCCGCCCCACCAATCGCGAGCATCAATGTTTTTTTCGTTTAAGTGTGTATGTAAATCTGCTAAGTAATGTTGGTGTTTCATAATAAGTTAATGACTAAACTTATTTAAAAAACTCACGTTTTCTAGGACACGCTCCTTGCGCCGAGCGGGAGCGCAGAATTTGGCTATCTAAAGATAGCCAGAAAGCAATAATGAACTCAAACTGTCCTACAAATTGTGTGTTTTATTCATTGGTCATCTGATTGGATTTTGTGCTGAATTTGGGCTGCCAAAGGCGCCCAAAGCGCTGCCCGATTTTCCGGGCACTGCATAGCCAGATATGACAAACTTTATATACAAGCTATCACTTGTTTTAGAGCATTATGGAAGACAATCATCCTGACATGCCAGATTTAACTGGTTTATCTGACTTTGAAAGAGAATTATTTGAATTCGTTCTTGAGAAGTGGCCTACGTCTGCTCTGGAAGTAGCAGAGAATTTCAATGAAGATATCTCTGACAGAGAAAAAAAGAAGAGAATGAGTACTAAATATGCCTATTATTTGAAAAAACTAGTAGAAAAACGCCTAATTATATCAAAAAAAGCAGGTAATTCATTGATTGTGTGGCCAGTGATTGTAGAAAAGTACCGCGTAGTACATGAAATCCTAAAAGGAGAGAAATTTGATTACGCCTCTGATTTCATAAAATTATCTTCAAAGAAGGTGATTCGCGATGCTTAATCAGTTCTTTGACAAATACATTTTCACTAACACTCTAAAATACAAGAACAACAATTTTTTCCTAGTAAATATCCCTTTTCTAATAATCCCGGTTGACATTCTAGTTGATTTAGTAAAAGACAAAGATGTTATCGAACACAAAAAGCTTTATGAAAAAGTTAGATTGAGTGTGAAAGACTCACTTGTTCCGCGATTTGAAGCAATGGGTCTTGAAAAAGGAAAACAATTAGAATTAATAAAAACTTTTTTTGTTGCATCTGGTTGGGGTGCATTACAACTAGTGGATCTTGATGAACAAACAAAAAGAGCAATTGCAGTTTTAGAACATTCTCCTTTTGCAATCGAATTAAATGGCAAAGCAAATTTCCAAGTTGACTTTTTTATGAGAGGGATCTTAGCCGGATTGTTTTCAGCAGTTTTCAAAGAAGAAATCGCCTGTGTTGAAACAGAGTGTGCCGCAATGAATAGTGAGCGATGCAAATTAATCTTAAAACCAAAAACAGAATTTGATTTTACAAAGAAAATAGTTCAAGACCAATTAAATACAGACTAATTATTCTAGTTTGTTGAGTGCACGAGTCAATTGTTCTTCTGCGTCTTCAACAGTTGTATAATGAATCTTTGTAATGTTCGGATTTCCATTTACCATTGCAGACATAGATGCGTCTGCATTAACATAATACAATGCAATAATCGGTGTGTTGTGTGCTTGGGCATAACCGATTTCAAATCCAACGCCTAAACTTGGTAAGGTAACATCTGCTACAACAACATCTGCGTCATCAAGCCATGCAATATCTCGCTCGTAAATAAAATCAAGTGCTTTTGTTTCTCCACTCTTAGAGATTGCTGGGCTCGCAACATGTTCACTCATGATTTCGTGTTCTTTTTTTAAAAAACTAATAAATTGCCGATAGTTTTCTACCAACAATCTACCTCCACGAATACTTCCTGCAAAATATATTTTCATTTGTTCACCGTAATTTCTTTTTTTCCATTCATGTATTTTTGCAATGCTTTTGGAATTACAATAGTTCCTTTGTCGGTTTGATAGTTTTCTATTATGACTCTCAAAGTTCGTGTTGTTGGAACCATTGTGTTGTTTAAGGTGTGAACAAATTCTTTTGTCCCATCTTTTTTACGGTATTTGATATTCAATCTATTTGCTTGGTACGAAGTACAATTACTGCATGAACCAAGTTCGATATATTTACCTTCTCTTGGAGACCAACCTTCTAAATCGTATTTTTTTGCAGCTACAATGCCGATATCGCCTGTACAAACATTAACGATTCGATAAGGGATTTCTAATGCATCCATTAATTCTTGTTGGTTTTTTGATAATTGTTCGTGTATCTTCCAAGAGTCTTGTGGTTTGCAAATAACAACTTGTTCGATTTTATTGAATTGGTGTACGCGAAACAAACCTCTTTCATCAATGCCGTGTTTTCCAATTTCTCTTCTAAAACAAGGACTCATTCCTGCAAGTTTAATTGGTTCAGTTAGTTCGTCTTCATCAATAATTTCGTCCATGTACATTGATACTAAAGGATGTTCACTTGTAGCAACTAAATACAAATCGTCGCCCTCGATTTTGTACATTACTGTTTCAAAGTCGCCAAGATCAGTTACGCCTTCGTATGCACGCCGATTCATCATTAATGGTGGTTGAACTGGCACAAAATCTTTTGCAATTAACAAGTCGAGTGCTAGTCTTTGCAAAGCAAGATCAAGCATTGCTAAGTCACCTTTTAGATAAAAGAATCCTGCTCCAGAAATTTTTACTGCTCGTTCAAATTCTGCAACACCTAACTTAACTGCTAGTTGTGCGTGGTGTTCGAGTTTTTTATTTTCTTTTGCTTTTCCAACTTTCTTAACTTCCTCGTTATCTTCATCACTTGCGCCGTAAGGGACACTTTCATGTAACACGTTTGGAATTCGCAAAGCAATTGCGCGCAATTCTTCTTCTAGCTTTTTTACTTTTGGCTCGTCTTCCTTGATTTTTGCAGGAATTGCTTTTGCTTCTTTCATTAATTTTGTAGCGTCGTCACCTTGGCCTTTAGCCATTTTTATTTTTGTAGTGATTTCGTTTCGCTGTTTCTTTAAATCTTCAAGCTCAGTTTTTAAGTTACGCCAGTCTTCATCTTTTTTCTTCCAATCGGCTAGGCGGGAGATTACGGATGCATCTTTCCTCATTTCTAAATTCTTTTTCACTTCGTTATAGTTTTCTCTTACATATTTTGCATCCAACATTTTAATTCCTCCATATAATTATCAATTAACAAATATTTTTAAATCCCACAACCGCCCAGCCGGTTGACGTCTGGGTGTCATCTCATTGTCGAAGCTTTTGCTTCTACGATGCATCGTGAATTTTTAATTCACAATGTCGCTGTTGCTCGACAACACGGTTATTGATATAATTAGCTCGATAGCGATGACTCTACTACGTCTTCGTCGAAAAGACCATTTAATTCTATTATTAATTCAATTCCTAGTTTAGTCATCTTACCACTATACTACTTCTATCGCGAAAATTATTAAAAACTCTTGCTTTTTAGATGGTACAATTTGTACACATTGCTAAGCTTGTTATATGGTTTATTTCAAAAACTAACTAGTTTGTCGTTAATTATTGAATTTACTTTCCGCGGGTTCCAGTTCGGTTAATTTGTGGTCGAAGAGTTGTGTCATTTTTTTTAATTATTGCCGGGTTATATGGTGTGTTTGGTCGATTTGGTTTTGCAGGAAGCGCACGGGGTATTTCTAAATCTTTTATTTGTTTAATAGCAGATCTAACTCCCTCAACCGAAAAATCAACTTTTATTGGAGTAACTTTAAGTTGCCAAAAGACATCTGATAAGTTTACGGGGTATTCAGTATAACTACCTTTATTTACTGCGTGTTGTTTTGAAATGCGCCCCCAACACCTTTTTAGGTATGCATCGATTACACTTGTTTGAAAAAAATAAACTGTGTTTTTCCCATCAAATGCCATCATCCACTTTGCATTATTTATTAATTCTCCGCGCTTTTGTCCGCGTATATTTTTTAATCGGGTTTGTATCGTTTCGGGTCCAAGTCCTCCAAAACAATATTTGAAATCAATTTTTACTGTCCGTCTAGTATTTTGTCGTTGAAACCTAAAAGTATAATCCGTTCCGCGTTTATGTTCGCTTTGTTGTGTTAGTCCTGCAGCTTCACAAATCTTTGCAACAACGGGTCTAAGTTTTTTTTGTTTTAATACGTGGGCTGGAAGTCTTGGATGCTTTGGTTTTGGAGGAGCTTTTCCGCGTCTTTCAAAAGGAATTTTTTGTTTTCTTCGGTCATATCCGTTCTTTTCTCTTTGGGTTACGCGGTTTCCTAATGGGTTTGGCATTTATATCACTTCAAGAACTTGATTTTTCCAATTGTTTTTCGCGCTTTAACAAATTTCTTGTCAAAATCATCGTAGAATTTGTTAGCGTAAGTGATCAAGTATTTTTGTTTGCATTCTCCGCAAAGATTTTTTCCACTCAAACAATCTTGATACATTTCTGCTAATGGTTTATCGTCTTTGATAAAATGATTTTTACAATACTCAAATGCAACACATTTTTCAGGGTTACCACCTTTCTTTTTTTGTTCGTCGGCAGTTACTCGTCCGCCCGTCAAAGCTTTTTTCAAATTTTTCTCCATTGCAGTCCGGTCTTTCTCAGGAATTTCTAGTTTTCCAACACTCTCGTTTTTACTCATTTTAAACGAGCCGTCAAGAGCTGAAGTATATTTGTTGTAACTAGCACTAGGCAAAAAGAAACCGTATTCGCTTCGTAGTCGTCTAGCAACATCGCGGCTCATACGAATATGTGGTGCTTGGTCTATTCCAACAGGAATAACCCCGGGCATTGGTTCGCCGAGCTGTGGTTGTAAGATATCTCCCAGCTGTGTGAACGCAGCCATTACTTTTGATGGGTGCACTGAACCATAAATCGCTCGAAACTCATTCTCAGTTATTTTTTGTGAACAAACACTCGCTAAGTTACTAACAACTTTGTTTTCACTTTGAAAATAAAACTTTGTTTTCTTTGGATCAAGTCCTAATGCGATGTAAGCAGGAATATGGAATTCGAGTGCACGTCTTTTTCCTTCTTCTATTGGAACGCCTCGAGTTGCTTGGCTTTCAACATCTGCAATTAGCACAAATGTTTCTGCACCTTGTTCTTGAAAATAACGTACATTGTCAACAACTGCAGCCGTTCCTAAATGAATTTTTTCTGCGGAAGGCATGATTCCGGTTAAACAATAAAATCGTTTCTTCTTCCTAATAGCTTCCGCTATCGCATTCAAATCTTGCCCGCCAAAAATAATTCCGCGTTTCATTTGTAAACTAGGATTTGGCATTGAGTCAACATCAAACTTTTGCATTCCAAAATTCTTGATTAGTCTTG
>Ga0233437_1007218_pt1 | contig 10854 bp, 11 predicted proteins | sample SI_122_August201_FD_182714 | JGI IMG/M metagenome (GOLD analysis project Ga0233437, IMG submission 182714) | Seawater microbial communities from Saanich Inlet, British Columbia, Canada - SI_122_August2016_200_MG | ecosystem: Environmental > Aquatic > Marine > Inlet | place: Canada: British... | reverse complement strand
GGATAATATTTTAATTATCAAATGGAGCACTGCCATTGAGCCTGATTTTTATTCATATGAAATTCTAATCTCAGCTGACAGCGACTTTACTATAGTTGATACACTGATTACAATTTATAGTGAGGACGAAACATCCTACACTCAGAATTTTGAAATGGGAGATGATCAAAGGTTCTACTTCCGAGTGCGAGTGAAAGACTTTTGGGAGCTGAGTACAGACGGACAAATTATGGTTTTATCGACATACAAAAAAATCGCATACAGCTTGCATATTGGTAGTAATGAAGATCCGACTATGCTCGTAGATTATGATGGAGGATATGAAGAAATACTATCTGATCAAGGAATGAGTCGCTTGAAGTGGGGTTATACTGGTGAAAAAATCTTCGGTAATTACAATGATTCTCTAATAAGTATAGATTTAAAAACGAAAGAAGTAAGGTCGTATTTCCGCTATGGACATATGGGTTTTGCAATTTCTTCGACTTCAGCTACAATTATTTATCGCAGTGAGATAGATGGCTATATACATCTCTTTGACTACGAGCTTGAAACTGATACCCCTCTCAGAATGCATTCTGGGTATCGGAATTTTGCAATTTCTCCCGACGAAAGGTATGTCGCTTTTGTTGGACAAGAGATGTATATCTTTGATATTGAGACCTCGATGATCGATACAGTATATGATGTTGGTGGAGTTGACACGAAGCCAAGCTGGGACTTATCATCTAATAAGATTTCATTTGATACTCGCGATAGCCTGTATATTTATGATCTAACATCAAAAGAAAATATTTTTTATTCGGGTACCTTTTCTAATCCAACCTTTTATGGTGAGAATGATAAAATATGTGCATATAATCATCAGGAAGAGAAATATCACTTTTTCGATGCATCCTTTAATCATCTAGGAGCGTCAAATCTTATAACAGGCGGGCATAACAATTTCTCATTAAATGGAGACCGATCCCAAATTGCAGTAACGGTAAAAGGGAATAGTCATTCATCTCTATCATTGTTCGTAATTAATACCCAGACGTTCGATTACCATCAAATTACGGAATACAAGGACATAGGCAGTTTTACCTGGCAGCCCTAGATGAGAAAGTCGCCTAAATTCATATGTGTTTTCACTTTGGCAGAAAAACCCGATAATGATCTGACAATAGAGAGACTTTCATGAGAGAAACGAATCACGGAGTAGAATATGAAGGTGAAACCTTCTTAACGGTCGAGCAAATCGCAATGATGCTGAGAATCAGACCTCACGAAGTAGAAAGCTATATCAACAATGGCGAGCTAATAAGCCAAGTGATCGACAAAGCCACAATGATTTCAGAATCAAACCTGGAAGCATTCTTGGAGACACACATCTTTCCAGCAAGGTGGATAGGTGGGGATGGGTATTAATTTAACATTGGATAACAGAAGTCAAATGGCATTGAAGGTATTGGTAATGACAGAACCAAAAAAAAAGGTGGGGAAATCATGATTATTATTCGTTTATTTGTTACTTTTGTTATTCTCCTTCTATCAGTTATCTCTGCTCAAACTATTGCCATAACAGGCGAGGGTAGGTTTGTCATTCTGTTTGAAGATGGAACATGGAAGTACGATGAGGGTAGAGCCACTATAGCAACAGAGAGCCCAGAAATAAGCAAACCAACTGTTAGTGATTTTTCAATAGTTTCCTCCAGCTATAAATGGGACAATGGGAGGTTTAGAATAATTGGAGAAATCAAGAATATCGGAGATAAACCCGCAGGTGTTCAAGTTGAAGCAATTGCCCGAGATGCCTCTGGAAAGATTGTGGATAGTGTTAAATTTTGGCCTAATTCGACCAATAATATTTCACCAGGACAATCTGTCGGTATTGGGTATACCGTTACTCGGGATAAAAGGGCAAAAAGAATTGGGCTCAAAAAGATAAGTGTCACGAAGTGGTGATCAATATCGACTGTGTCAAAATAGTGTCAAAGAATATGACGGGTGATGTCTAGATATGTCTCAATTTGTGTTGAAATGGATACTTTAAAAATGTCAGATACATATTGGTTAAGTAGTTGTAATTAATAGAGCGGAGAGGGAGGGATTCGAACCCCCGGTACCCTAAGGTACGCTGCATTTCGAATGCAGATTATGACTAATAATATCAACAACTTACATCAAGTGTGTCAAAATAATCCAAAAAAACCTCGGTTTGCCTAGTCAGATTTCAATGTTTTCAGCTACAAGGGGGTAATCGGAGGGGAGTATATCAACATAGTGATCTTGGGTCACTTTGACAGAGCTATGGCGCAGGAATTTTGATACTCGAAATATATCAATTCCTTTTTCCACCAAGCGGGCGCCACAGGTTCGTCTAAGATCATGAATAGTTGAAACAATTTTAGCCTTTTCGCATGCTTTCGCATATTCATATCTTAGTTGGCTTTCTGTGAAAACAAATGGACGAGGTGTAGAGTCGATATACTTTTCCAAAATGGTCTTGGCCTGTTGATTGAGATATAGATATTCTTTTTGCTTAGATTTTACGTGGGGGAGAAGTATTCGCCCATTTTGAAGGTCAATATGTTTCCATGTACAAAAGAGAAGTTCGTTCCTCCTGGCTCCAGTGAAAATATAAAGTCTTATTAAATCACCTAGATTCATAGGCGAATGTTCGAGTAGTGTTTCCATCTGTGATTGACTGAGCCAATTGATGGGTTTCTTCTGAGTTTTAATTTGCTTGATTGGTATTACATGGTCAATAAGCTCTCGCTCACGTGCCCAATTTAGCAGAACTTTAAAATGTCTGAGAATAGTATTAATTGAGTTAAGAGAGAGAGTCTTTAAGCTGCCATCGGGATTCTTTGAGTTGCCAACGGGAGTTTCTGAGCAAAAGGAAATCAACTTGTCCACGTCTGCCTTCTTAACTCCAGCTAGTGATGAGTGTGAGCCTAATGCTTCTTCGACATAATGCAGACCAAATCTATATCTTTCGATAGTAGAGGGTGATACCTCATGCTGCTTAGCATCAAAAAATGCCTTGATGGCCTGATTTAGACTTAAATCAGAGGTTTCTTGTACTAGATGGGGATTAACCTGAAACCAAGTATATTCAGCTTCAATTCGTTTGCGGATCTCATCAGCTTCTTCTCGTGTACAGTGTAAAAGCTTCTGTCTCCACTTTCCAGTTTGAGGATCTCTGTAGCTTAGCCTATAACATGGTTGTCGCTTAGCTTTCTTGTATAGCGTAACTGTTGCCATTTCCCCTCCAGGCTAATCTCACTCTTTCTTTTTCTTGTCCAAATTCCTGATTGAGTACAAAATCGCAAGCCATTGAGCAACAGTCCCATCTGAGTTTCTGGAATCTGCGATTGTTGCGAGCTCCATGGATTCATATGGTGAAATGTCATATTTTTCTCGATTGGAAGTATTCAGGAGCTCACCGAGACCCTTATCAGAAAACTCTACTTTACCCGAACCATCGTTTTCATCGTCCGAAAATCCGTAAGTGGGACCGTTACTCTCAAACTGAGGAATGCCATCCTCATATTGTACATGAAGATCAAGAGCCTTAGCTAACCCGTAAACGGATTTCCTTTGCATCGGGGTATTAGCTCGATCTGAACCAAATATTTTATAATATGAGTTTCTGCTTAACCCAGCTAGTCGGATAATTTCAAATTGTGTCGTTTGCTCAGCATCAATCTGGCTATGTAGAAACCGCTTTACTTCACTCCACTTCGTAAACATACCATATAATAACCCCAATATGTTCAAATGAAAATATAATTATGCATAATTACACTTGCGTTTAAACAATTCATCTTCTTATGTTTATGATATAAGGAGGGTGTATGACAACAAAACAGAACAAGCTTACACGCAATATCAGGATTCCCGTAAAATTACATTCAAAATTGAAAGGAATTTGCGAGCGAGAAGGACGAATTATGAGTGCTTTCGTTACTAGTATCCTTGAAGACAGAATCACTGAAGACTCTGTTGAGAAAAAAATAGGGATGAACTAAACAGATCATAAGCGTTACCAATGAAGTATCTATCCAAAAGAACCGTTGCCAATCAGTTGGATGTTTCCATTAGGACAGTGGATCGTTGGATAGCAAGACATTTACTCAAAACGAAGATTATGGTAACTGGAAGCGTGCGTATTCCAGAGACTGAACTGGAGAAAATGTTTAAACCTAGTATCCAGGAGTTTCTGGATGACAAATAATCAGCGCAGAGATTCGTTGCATGTATACCAATGTTACTTTTGTTGTCTACTATGCAACAATCCAAGCCTCAAAGTGAGATATGGAGCGTGAGTACAGTATGATTGACAAGATCGTTATGTACTCAAGAGATTTTCAACCCAGTAAAGAGGCTAGGCTTACTGTTGAGCCACTTGCAATCGATTATGTAACACATTCACCTGTGTCGAGTACACTTTTGTGGATGGATGGCAGTGAACCCGTGGAGGGCAAAGTGGCATATAACAATGATTCCGACATTTATACCACAATTAAACATGGCAAACTCAAGATCACCTTCAACCCCTCCACCATTATCAACGGAAACAACTTTTTCCCAGTAACACCTGAAGAGCTTGTGCAAAGTCTTGACATCGTCTCTGAGCATTTATCTGGCATCGGAATAGGTGTTAATACAGACTATGCAAAAATAGAGAGAATTGATCTTTGCAGAAACATTGAGACTGATCACCATTTCTCATGTTACAAGCCAGCATTAGACTTTATTAGTCCAAAATACTTGCGTGGGGTTGATCCAACGATCTTGGGTGACTATTGGCTTAAGAAGAATCGTACCAGGCAATACTGCTTTTACGATAAACTTGGAGAGTTATTGAGTAGAAAGATTGACCCTCTTACCCTAGGGGTTCAATCTCAGAATGTAATGCGTGGTGAGATACGGTTTATGAACCACAAAGGGACAGAAACTGCTCTTCACTTACATACTGCTGGAGAACTACGGAATAGAGAATATTATTTTCACCTCGCAGACACCTATAAATCTATTCTTACCAAGGATGTGTTTCGCATCCAGGATTGTGAACATACGATAGGGCTATTCGATTCATTGACGGAAGAGTTAAGTGCAATGCATGAGGATGGTATCTGTAATGCGCCTATCAAGCTTATGGCTAAATATGCTATTGAAGATAGAGGTGGAACTGAATGGTTTGTGAAGCTAATGTTGAATGCGGGATACGATAGAACGCACGCATGGCGCAAACGGAAGGAGATGGAAGACCTTATACGTACCAGAACATTGAGAGAACAGAGCACCATCCCTTTTCAGATATTGTTGGATGAGATGTACAACAAGTTTGTAGCATAAACACCCCCACCCAGCCCACGGGGCACCCCTGGGTCTCTATGTATTGATTGAGCTCTCACACACCTGAGGTTTTTCATGATAGGTGAGTTAATCAGTCACTAAATTGTCTTTCTGCCAATATCGCTTAACTTAGCTTCATTATAATCCCTAACACATAGATTGGCCTGAGCCAATTTAGCAATCCGGGGTACATATGAAATCTAGGTTATTCATCATCCTCATTCTTCTCTATACAATATCGGCATCAGCGCAAACGTCCGCTATTATAGTCTGGGAGGATCGAATTAGTGGCTCGAATGATATGGAGTTTCACAGTGTTATAAAGACATCTGATGGTGGTGTTATTACGGCAGGGAATACATATGGAGATGGCTTGGTTGTGAAATACAATTCATCTCTATCGTTTGAATGGTCTCACTATTATGGGAATGGTGGGAACACTATTGACATAATTCAATCAATTATAGAATGTTCAGATGGCGGATATGCCTTTGCAGGGACTGTGGGTCTATCTGGTAATAACAATGAACTATGGCTGGTAAAAACTAATGATTTTGGACAGGTTGAATGGGCTTATATAAAGTCAGAAATATGGAGTCAGGTCGGGATGGATCTGGTTGAAACAAATGATGGGAATATTTTAATAATCGGTCAGGGGGACAACCCAGAAACAGGATCTAGGGACTATATGGCATCATTGGTTGACCAGACCGGAAGCGAAATATGGTGTCAATATTACGGTATTACTCAAACTGAAAATGCTTGTGCAGTATCACGGGCAGAGGATAATGGTTTTGTTATTGCCGGGTATGGTTCAACGCCTGAAAACGAATGGGTTATATACCTTTTAAGGATAGATGAGAATGGTGATGTTGTGTGGGAAGACTATTTCGGGGGAGAAGCTGGGAGAGTAAGAGCCGTTGCAATGACTAAAGCAATAGATGGTGGGTATGTCTTGGCAGGAAATTCTGGTTCATCCTACGAAAATGTACAAATAGTAAAATTTGACCAATCTGGGAATGTGTTGTGGTCCAATTCTATACCATATGTGCAAGGTCACTACACCTCATCAATCACCAATACAATGGATGGTGGATTTCTAATATCTGGCTTCTCCCAAATTCAGAGCCACAACCAATGGCTATTAAAAATTGACTCCCTAGGGAATTTTATTTGGGATCAAACATTTGTTTCTGATCAAATGGATTACGCTTGGTCCGTAGAATACTTGGATGAACAAAACTACCTACTTGCTGGCAGTTCAGATTTAGATGCGTACATAACTAAAATTAGTCCAGTCAAAGGGACTGGCGAAGTGGTAGTAAATGAGATAATGATTAACCCTGATCAAGCAAACGATTCAGATGGAGAATGGTTTGAGCTGATGAATACTTCAGACACGATCGTAAATATTCATAATTGGCAAGTTTTAAGTGGTGGGGAAAATTACTTAGTTGAATCTGAAATATTCTTGCACCCTTCTGAATTTATCGTTTTCGGTGTAAATACCGATCCATCACTCAATGGTGGTGTCAACGTTTTCCATGAGTATTCAGGAATCAGTTTTAATAATTATGAAGACGAAATAGTATTGTATGATTCTTTATTAACTCTCATTGATTCAGTATCCTGGAATGGATCAAACGGATTCCCCCTTGCTATAGGAGCATCTTCCGCTCTGCTTAATCTGCAAATGGACAATGAAGTAGGGGCAAATTGGTTTCTCTCAAACTTGACCTTCGGGGGGGGAGATTTTGGGACCCCTAATAATCCGAATTACATCTCTATAATCGAAATAGTCGAACCGATAGATGAACTTCCCGTAACTATGGTTGGCGCATCAAATACAATATCGGTAATAATTAGTAATACGGGTAATGATACACTCAGCTTCGAGGGTGTAACATCAAGTAATTCAGAATTTGAACTAGTGTTAATCGATTCTCTAATTGACCCTTTCACAGAGTCTCAAGCTGATCTACTTTTCACTCCAACGGAGATTGGCGAAAGAAGTTCGACAATAACCCTATTTAATAGTGCATATGGCCTAGAATTGTACCAATTTGACGTTTCTGGTAACAGCATTCCAGCAAACCCTGATATATCGTGCGTTCCAGATACTATTAAGTTTTTGATAAATTACGACCTGGATTCTCTCATGCAGGAGGTCACCATTTCAAATGATGGTACACTTGACTTGACCATTAATGATATTGAATTGACATCATTCCCGAATGACTATTCTTTATCTATTCATTCAGGGGTTGTATCACGTGGAAGAAGTATACTCTTAGGGCTAGGTTACCAAGGCTCCTTAACTCCGATCCCTGGGACAAATTCTTTAGTCATTTATTCTAATGATCCAGATGAATCAGCCTTTACGATCCCAATAGTCTTTCAAGAACCCGTTCGTGTTGAACTTGAAAATATCCCTGAATCCTTTACTCTCAATCAAAATTATCCAAATCCATTCAATCCTACTACCACGCTAAGCTATGGATTACCCGAAGAATCTGAAGTTTCGTTGATTATCTATGATATTAGAGGAAAATCGGTAAAGACCTTTGTTTCACAATCACAAAACGCTGGCTGGTATGCTCAAACGTGGAATGGACTTAATGATAATGGCGAACCTGTATCAACTGGTATATATCTAGCAAGATTACACGCTGGATCATACTCCAGGACAATCAAAATGCTCTATCTCAAATAATATTGGAAGTTAGGAGCTTCAAGAGGGTGTGGAGGGGTGTGAATACTCGCGCACACTTTGCCAGTGTTTCTCATATTCCCTTTGGACATACTGCATTTCAAACAAAGTACGAATCAGCTTGATCAATTCAGCGAAACTTTCTTTTTCAAGATCTCTTTCTGCAAGAGTATCTAAAATTCTTTGAATCTGAAAATGACTTCTCAGGGAATTGACTTCGTAATGTTGCTCAAGTAGGCTGAGGGGAAGTTTGCGCTTCGCTCTATCAACGATGCTATCTCTATTGCCCCAGATGAATTGTAAATTCTGGTGCGTCATCCCCATTTCACGACCAATTTGACGAAACTGGGGTATTGGTGCCGCGTTGTCATTATACAGCCTCAGAGAGCCTATTAGACGTGTTATAGCGTCATATTTACGTTCGAGTGAGTTCCTTTTATAAGTCTTCTGTTCCATACTGGGAAAATAATGAATATGCGAGTATAAAGCCTAGTGGAATTAGTAGTTTATATCACTCTTATTACAACAAAATTAAATAATTCAACTTCTGTATGGTCAAGTTGAGTTGGATTATTTGTCCAAATTGCTATTTTAACCGAAAGAAGTAAAAAATTGGACAAGGGGGGGTAAAATTGGAATGAGGGGAATCATGAATATTGTCTATCGGTATACTTCTATTCTTATACTCGCTGTTTTGGTGTTCTTTATCTCCTGTGAAGAAACTAATACACCTCCTGAAGTAACAATCACGTTTCCACCAAATGGTTCCACCGTTTCAGAGCTAGTTCAGGTGACCTGTGTTTCTACTGACGATGAAAGTGTAGAAAAAGTTGAATTGTGGGTGGATGGAGTTTCCACTGATACAATCGACTCTTCCGAACCATATTCTCTAGGTTGGAACACGACAAACTACCTAAATGGTTCATCCCATACAATTACAGTGAGATCTTACGACACAAGTGGAAACAAGACCGATAGCAACCCAATTACTCTAACAGTCGATAATTCAAACGCAAATCCACTACCTGTAAATATTACTTCCATAACCTACACGCTTACGGAGTTAATGATCAATTGGAATAAATCTATAGATACTGATTTTGATCACTATAGCCTTCTAGTATCTGAGAGTGAAGGGGGAGAGAGGACAACACTTCTAGAGGTTACAGGAATTAATGATACACTCCACCTGCTCTCTGACTTCAATCCCTCTATTCCTAAGTGGTATTGGGTAAAAGTTTCCGATTCATATGGTTATTCAACAATTGGGAACGGTTATTCTGTAGTAGACGAGCCACCTACAGAGGTTGAAATAATATATTTGAGTCTTGAGGATAACATTTTATTTATCAATTGGAACGCCGCCATTGATGAGGATTTTTCTTCATATGAAATTCTAATCTCAGTAGACAGCAACTTTACTTCAGTTGATACACTAGCTACGATTTACAGTAAGGGTGAAACATCCTACACTCAGAATTTTGAGTTGGAAGTAGATCAAAGGCTATATTTCCGAGTGCGAGTGAAAGATTCTTGGGAGCTGAGTACAGACGGACAATTTATGGTTTTATCGACATACAAAAAAATCGGATACAACTTTTATATTGGTAATGGTGAAGGTCTGTCTATGCTCGTAGACTGTGATGGAGGATATGAAGAAACACTATCCGAACAAACGATGAGTCGTTTGAAATGGAATTATACTGGTGAAATAATCTTCGGTAATCTCCATGATTCCTTAAGAAGTATTGATATTAAAACGAAAGAAGTGAAATCGTATTTCCGCTATGGACATATGGATTTTGCAATTTCTTCGGCTTCGGCAACAATTGTTTTTCATAGTGAGATAGATGGCTATATACATCTCTTTGACTACGAGCTTGAAACAGACAGGCAGCTCCTAGCGCATTCCGGATGGCGAAATTTTGCAATTTCTCCCAATGAAAGGTACGTTGCTTTTGTTGGGCATGAGTTATATGTTTTAGACATTGAGACCTCAACCATAGATACAATATATGATGTTAGCGGGCGTGACACGAAACCAAGTTGGAACTTCTCATCTAATAAAATTTCATATGATAGTGGTGATGGTATGTTCATTTATTCTCTGACAACAAAAGAAAATATTTATTATTCGGGTACTTTTTCTGATCCAAGCTTTTATGGTGAGAATGATAATTTTTGTGTATTTAATTATCAGGAAGAGAAGTATCATTTTTTCGATGCATCCTTTAATCATCTAGGAACCTCAAGTCTTGACACAGGCGGATATAACAATTTCTCATTCAATGGAGACCGATCCCAAATAGCAGTATTGGTAAAAGGGGATAATCATTCATCTCTAGCATTATTCGCAATTAATACCCAGACGTTAGATTACCATCAAATTACGGAATACAAGGACATAGGCAGTTTTACCTGGCAGCCCTAGATGAGAAAGTTGCCTATATATGTACTCACTTTAGCAGAAAGCTCCCCTACTAGCTTGACCATATCATGAGAGAAATTTATCACGGAAAAGAGATCAACGGTAAATCCTTCCTAACTGTCGAGCAAATTGCCATGATGCTGAGAACCTGGCCTGTTGAAATAAATATGTATATCAAAAATGGCGAGCTAAAAAGCCAAGTGATCGACAAAGCCACAATGATTTCAGAATCAAACCTGGAAGCATTCTTGGAGACACACATCTTTCCAGCAAGGTGGATAGGTGGGGATGGGTATTAATTTAACATTGGATAACAGAAGTCAAATGGCATTGAAGGTATTGGTAATGACAGAACCAAAAAAAGAGGTGG
>Ga0233437_1007217_pt1 | contig 10858 bp, 7 predicted proteins | sample SI_122_August201_FD_182714 | JGI IMG/M metagenome (GOLD analysis project Ga0233437, IMG submission 182714) | Seawater microbial communities from Saanich Inlet, British Columbia, Canada - SI_122_August2016_200_MG | ecosystem: Environmental > Aquatic > Marine > Inlet | place: Canada: British... | reverse complement strand
TTGATCGAATTGGGGACGCAATCCGCAACATCCAGACCGAAGGAGGAGAGTGATGAGCAGAGAAACACAACTCGTCGAGGCTGAGAAGATGCTCACAAGAGGACGCGCAGGGATTCACGCCGAAGCCGTGCGGTGGGCCAGATCCCGCCTTGGCGACCTCGAACACGACAGAGCGAAAGCCGAGGAAAGCGCAAGATGGGCATACGAAACCATCGCCACGCTCAGGCTTCGCGCCGAGGGCTCCTCGTGGAAACGCGATGCCGGAGAGGGGCTCGGGGATTGGGCGGTTCGCCACATCGCCGCCCTCGAAACCGACCTCGCCGAGTGGCAGATGAAGGCGAACGGCTGGGGGGACCGCGTGATCGAACTCGAAGCCGCCCTGGCGAAAGCCGAGGGGGAACTCGCCATGAGGCGCAAGACCCATGAGGATGTAGTGCGTGCTGCGGGATGTAACCCGGAGGGCCTCGATGGCGGGGCCGAGATATCCGCAGTTGTCAGAGCCCTCCGCGCCTCCCTCGCCGAAGCGCAGGCGGAGACGAAGCGATGGAACGAGGCGGCGTTCCGTGCATGTGCCGGGCTCGTCTGCACCCCTGCAAACCCCTCGAAGCAACCGTGTAGCCCTACGATCCTGATCGAGCTTCGAGAACTGTGCGAGGCGCGGGGAGTGAATCTGGAGAAGGCGAAGGCCACAAGCCGCGACCTCCACATCGCCCGCCACGACATGGAGGTGGAGCGAGACGAGATGGAAGCCGAGCGCGATCAGGCGCAGGCGGACCTCGAACGGGTCCGGGGGGAGAGGGATGAGGCACTCGCCAAGCTCAAGGAGGCGGAGGGGCTGCTGAGGGACTGGATCACCCCCGACATCGGGACGACACGCAGGCTCGACCGAGTCACCCGCGAGTACCTCGCCTCCCTCGGGGAAGGGGGGGAGCCCGACGAGCCCGACAACTCGCCACCGGCTGTCTACGATCGCGCCGCGAAGTACTGGCACTGCTCCTGGTGCGGTCAGTTGCTCGCCAACCTCACCACCCCGCCCGCCGGGGAGGAGGAGTGAGATGGACTACAAGATGTCACACGGAGGCGGGTACATCGTCTACAAAAGCGACGGCACCGTAGCCAACGCGCAGAATCTCTTTGACCGCCTCGCCGCCCTGGAGAAAGTCGCCGAGGCGGCCAAGAGGTGGAGAGAGGAACAGCGACGTTTCGCCGACGAGGAGGGTGGATCGATTGCTGACTACAACGCACTCATCCGTGACTTCTGGGAGCAAGTCGACACCCTCACCGCCCTCGCCGAGACGGAGAAACCGAAGCCGTGAAGCGGACCCCCCTCAAGCGGAAGTCCTGGCTCCGGCGCGGTCGGTGCCTCGCGCGGAAGGTCCGACTCCGAGCGTTCGGATCTCGAGCCGCAAGCGAATGCGATCAGCGAAGAGCCTGGAGGGAAGCCGTACTCGCCCGAGCCGGCCACCGGTGCGAGCGGTGCGGGGATCCCGCCTCCGACGCGCACCACATCTGGCGGAAGTCCGCCGGGGGTCCGTTCGAGCTCTGGAACGGCACGGCACTTTGCAGGAAAGACCATTCAGCAGTTCACGACCACTCCATCCCCGGATGGCGGCAATGGTTCGCGACCGACGAAGCGACTGCCCGCAGAATCCGCACCTACATCGACGATCTCTGAACGAGAGGAGCCCCATGAACGCCGAGACCGCCATCGCTCGCTGTGCCGTCCTTCTCGGGTTGCCCCCCGACGCCACCCCCGATGCCGTCACGGAGGAGCTCGCCAGCCGGGTCGGGAGGAAGCTCCCCCCGCTCACCCGCCGGCAGAAAGACGTTCTCGACGCGATCCGCTCATTCATCGCCTGCGAGGGGATCTCTCCGACCTTCGAGGAACTTGGGAACGTCCTCGGGCTCTCCAAGGTCACGGTCTGGCACCACGCTCGCGCTCTCGAGAAGAAGGGCACCATCCGCTGGGGGGGCCGGAACACCCGCCGCAGCCTCTCCCTCGTCGGATTCGAGGAAACCGGAGGGGAATCACTCCCCCCCGGCTGAGAAGCTCGAAGCCCGCCCCCGGCCCCATCCGAGGAGGGAGGGCAAGACGGCAGGCCGCAAGGCGAGGGCGAGCATAGCGGGGGGCTCCGCGACGATCCATACCCCCGGACAGCCCGTGCCCGCAGAGGGGCGCACAGGGGCTCTCAGGCTACGCCCCGAGGATCACCACCCAATCCGTCGCGTCGTAGGCCACGAACAGCGCCCGCTTGCCCGTCGCGAGGGTCGTCGATGCGTCCACCGATCCCCCGTCGATCGAGTCCCCGGAGGCCGGGAAAAGCTGGAGGGTGTTCGCTCCGTCGTTCGCCACGATGACCTCGAGCCCCGCCCGAGCCGCCGGGAGGGTCGCGGCGTCGTTGGCGTTGGCGACCACCGAGACCTGGTTGATCCGGGTCGTGAGCGGCTGCTGCCCCTGGGTCTGCGTCGTCGAGGCGGTGATCCCGGCGGTCTTCGAGGAGGTCGAGACGATGCCCGCCCACGCGGTTCCCGTCCACTCGTAGACCGCCCCTCCCTCGTCCGCGACACGGAGGAGCCAGTAGGTCTCCGCCTCAACGTAGGTCCATCCCGAGAAGTAGACCGCGATCTCGTCGTCGTGCCCGACCCACGCGCCGGTCGCCCCTGAATCTGGGATCAGATAGGCATCCCCCTGAGCTGGCGAGCCCGGAGGGGTCACGGTCGATCGACTCACCACGACGAGGGCCGCGAAGGCCGCATCGAGGAGGTAGAGCATCTGCAAGACGATCGGCGTCTGCCCCGGCGCGTTCGCCTCGGGGACCTCGACCTTCGTCATCGGGAATTCGATATCGGCCATGGTGGTCTCCTATGTTTCGACGCGGCGGAGAGTGGCGGTCATGATGACACCGGTAATGGCGGTGCCTGAAGTGATCTTGAGTTGGATCGAATGCCCCGAGGTAACGAACCCTGAACTCGGTCCTCGTGTCGTTGCCTTCTGCGCTGTGGACAAACTGACAGCAGCACCCGTGACTGCCACGCCGTTCGACATAAGCGAGCCCGTGCAGGTCGAACTGCCGAAAGCATAGATGTTGAGTTCTAGGCAGGTCATCGCATAGGGCGCGGGAGGGCCGACCCCACCAGAAAACGGCGCGATGTTGTATTCGTAATACATCCACGCGGAGCAGTTCCCGTAGAACTTCCCGCACACGGGGATATCGGTCTCGCCCACCCATTTCGAGATGGTCGTGTTGTAGCGGTAGCCCTCCCAGTGGTCCGTGCGGAAGAAGAACTGCCCGTTGGTCGGGGAGCCGGGGAACGAGGTGCCCTCGGTCTCGGTGCGGAGTTCCGCAACAGCCGCAGCGGTGCTCTGGAAGTCGAGGTTCCCAGAAGACCCACGAAAGAGCCACTCGCTCAGCTCCGCACTGTGGATTGCAGGAGCCGCTCCACCACCAAGCTCCCCGACGATCGAGTGCGCCGTGAACTCCAAGAAGGTGATGGCCCCGAAGGCATCCTTGGTAATCATCTCCTCGTTGCCGAAGTCCGAGTTCATCACCGCGCCCGCAGCGTTCACGTTGGCGGCGTCGGTGACATCGGCAGCGGCTTCGATTGCCGCGAGCTTGGTGAATTGGGCGTCAGTGAAGGCATTGGCCTCCACTTCATAGAGCGCCTTGATCTCCGCCCCGGTCTGGTCGGCGGTTGCTGCGGCTTCGATCCCGTTCAGCTTTGTGTGATCCGCATCGGCGAACACGTTGGAATCGGTAGCAGCTTCCACCGCCGTGCGGATCTCGGCGTTGGTCTGGTCTGCCGTTGCCGCAGCCTCGATCCCGTCGAGCTTCGTCCCGTCCGTCGCGACATCGCGCCCGTCTACCGTTCCTGTGACGGTCAGGTTGCCCGCGAGGGTCCGCGTCCCGTCCGCGAGGAGATAGTGCGGGTGGGTGTCGGCTCCGAGGTTACTCAGGGCGCTGTGGTTCGTCGTCGAGAACTCTGCCCGCGAGATCGTCTCGGACCTCCAGTCGATGTAGTCGTCCCCCTCGTCCGTCGAGATGGTCCTGGCGTTGACCGCGTTGGTGTAGGTGAGCTTGGTCTGGAAGATGACCGTGGAGATCGCGTGGATCGCCGGGGCGAGGGTGGAGTTCACGACGAGGGACCGAATCTCCTCTTCGGCTCCGTCCCTCGCGTTGCTCTTGGTCGTGTAGGTCGCCTGCCCCATGATGGTAATCACGGGCGAGTCCTTCTCCGAGGTGACGAAGGTGTGCATCAGAACGAAGTCGCCGTTAGGCACCTCGGTCAACTGCCACGCGCCGCCCGTGTACTGGTTGTAGGCGAGCCGGGTCGCGCTGGTGCCGTCGAAGGTGCGGCAGCTATACCCAGCGTTGACGGTCCTCGTCCAGACCGCGCTCGCCCCGATCATGTAATAAATCGGAGTCCCCGTGGTCGCGCCAACCGCAGAGATCGCGTGGTATATGTCCTCGTCGGAAGCGGATCCTGCGTCTACCCCGAACTGAGCGTGGGCAGCGAGGGATCCGTCCTCGTCTACCGCCAAGGTGTTGAGCCCTAGTCCAGTGCTCCCGATGCGTAGCTTCTCGTGGAAGTGTAGATAGGCGTGCGTGACCGGCGACATCAGGTAGCCGTGCCGCTCCTCGCCAACGTAGATCCCCTCGCCCGTCGTCGCGTTCCAGTAGACAATCGACACGATCGCCATCGTGCGGATGACCAAGTCCACCGAGGCGTCCGTGGGGTTGTACGCGGTGGAGAGGGTCGCGCCGTCGTAGTAGACGACATGGATCCCCGAGGTGTTCGGGATCACGATGCTGTCCGGCGCGGAGACCGTGTACTTGACCCCAGCAACGTAGTAGTCGAACGATGTCACCGCAGGCGCGATCGTGAACGTGCGCGTCCCGTCCACGAAGGCGAGCGTGGAGTCACTCTTGGTCGGGAACCCGTTGGCGTCCCAATCCGCGCGAGTCAGATAGTCCGAGATCCCGTGGATGTGATCCGGCGTCGGGAAGTTGATGATGTGGACGTAGACCTTCCCCTCGGTCGCGTGGGAGTAGAGGCACTCCGCGACGAAGACCGGGTAATTGTCGTCGTGGTCAGGAAGAGTCGCGGTCAACGCCCCGGCGGTCGCCGCCGAGAGATAGAGGATGTCCGCGTCGGAGAATGCCGAAGTGTCTATGCCCCGCACGATCCCGCGCGTCGTGATGTAGCCAAACTGGTTGTTCGCGATGTCCTCGGTCGCGACCCCGATCGCGTGGAACGTCGGGACGGCGTCGGCCTTCGCGAGCTTCACGATCGGATTCTGCCCCACGGCATCGTAGATGTAGACGACCTCCCCATTGGAGATCGCCTCGCCCGCCTTCGCGCGTAGGTGCATCTCCTGCCCTACCTGAAGCGCAACGTCGCCTCCCGGCATTCCGATGGCGATAGTGTGATCGTCGTCATCCCACGACATCCGCCCCTCGACGTTCGCCGCCACGGTCGGGGTGAGGTCAAAGTCGATCGCCTCCACGCTGCCGAGCACGCCGTCATCGTCGAGCGTGACGGTCGAGGCTTGGATCAGCTTCCCCGTGGTTCCGTCGTACCTCGCGACCGCGTTATCCGACGCGCTCGAAGGCCCGACGACATCGCCCGAGCCGCCAGAGACGAGCGCCCACGCCGACCCCGTCCACTCGTAGGTCGCCCCGCTGTCGTCCGCTATCCGCACCTTCCAATAGGTCTGCGGCGTGATGAAGCTCCAGCCGTTGTACCAGACCGCGAGCGTGTTCTCATTGCCTGCCCACTCCCCCGAGACGGCAGAAGCCGGAACGATGTAGAGGTCGCCGAGAGTTGGCGCGGTCGGGGTCGCCGTCGTCGTCCGACTCTCGGCCACGACCGAGACGAAGGTGAGCTCGAGCGCGTAGAGGGTCTCGAGGGCGATCGATGCCGCCTCGCGGGAGCCGGGAGCGACCGTGTCGATCTGCGTCTTCGGGAATGCCGGGAGCCCCATTACACCGTCTCCTCGCGAGATCGACCCCAGTGGAGCCGCTTCGACCGCTGATAGATCCGAACGTCCACATCATCGCCGGGGGTCAACCCGTCCGCCGTCTGCTGCGCCGCCGTGTAGACCTGGGAGGATTCCGTCGTCTCGAAGGATCGGAGAACATCGGCACCGTCGAGGATCTCGACGCGATACCGCTCCTCGTCCTCCCCGAGCGGCTCCGCCTGGTCGAGCCACTGAGTAACCGCCCGCGTCTGCCGCTGCCATCGGAGGGTGAGGTTGTCCGACCCGTCTCGATCCCCGTGGACCTGGACGACCCGGTAGGGCTGCACGTTGCGCCCGTCCGCCGTGATCGCCGCGACGAAGGCTTCCTCCGGGTTCCCGCCGTGGGCCACAATCTTGAGCCGCCGCTCGTGTCCGATCGCCGCGACGTTCATCGGGACGAAGTGGACCCCCGGCCCGTCGAGCCAGACGACCCGATCGCCGACCGTCTTCGCGAGAACGTCCCCCGTGTCCGCCAGCCCGCGCAAGAGGCCACCGGAGAGATCGTAGGTCCGCCAGCCCGTCGCCTCGTCCGTGGACACCAGCGTCACCGTGGGCGCTCCGAGGATCTCGTCTCCGATCAGGAAGCGGTTGCGCCCCTTCGCGCAGTCCTGGAGGGTCACACTCGACGGCTGACCCCCGTTCGTGAAAATCCTCACCCGGTAGGTCGTCTGCGTGTCGGGGACCGTGGAGAGCACCCCCGTGATGCTCGGCGCGGTGACGAGGTCGCCGAAGCACCCCTCCTCCGCGAGCGTGGCGATCTGCCGGAAGGAGAGCCCGCCATCCACCGACTCGTAGAGGATGAACCCTCGGGGGTCGATGTCCTGGTCGGCGTTCGCCGCGACGATGTACCGCCCCGCCTGGTCCGCGTCCTCGTCTCGAAGCGCCGGGATGTCGAGCGCATTCCAGAGGACATCGGAGCCGGGGATCGTCACCCCGCCCCCGCCGGCAACCACGGGTTGCGCCATCGTCCCATCGGCAAGCCCCTCCTGAAGCAGCGCCTCGGGGTCCTCGTAGATCGCCTCGAACGTCGGGAGGAGGTTCGCCCCCCGCTCGATCGCGGAGATCAGCACCGGCCAATCGCGCCCGTGCACGTTCTTCAAGGTCGCGCCTCCGCCCTCCTTCACCGCCTGAATCATGCTCGGGAGGAACGTGCCCCGGAACCCCCGCCGGGTCGCATGGGCGAGAGCAAGGGATCTGTCGGCGATCTGCTGCGCCTCGTCCTTCGTCATCACCAGCGGAAAATCGAGCGTCGCCGTCTCCCCAGTGCCCGACCGGGAGAGCTTCGCGTGCCGGCTCCCCGTCTGGTAGTCGTTGTCGGCGTCGATGTACTGCACATCGATCCGCCGGGGGAGAGACCGCTCGGGGGAGTCCTTGATGATCACGGGAAGGGGCGTCTCGGAGTCCGGCTCATGTACCCCGAGCTCACTCGCGTCCGCATCGAGGTCTACGAAGGAGATCGCGTCGCGGTCCTGGAAGATCAGCACCCCGTTCTCGTCTCGCGCGGTGATCTGGTTCGCGGTCAAGAGCGGCTGGAGCGTCTTCTTCCCTGCCTGGGGTCCGCGCTCGGCGTACCCTCCCACGGTGCCAGAGACCCCGCTCACATCGAAAGCTTCCTCCTCCAGCCCCTTGTCGCGGAGGATCTGCGAGATCGCCGTCGCAAGGGAGTCGTCGTGCGGGCTCACCGAGAGGAGCCCCTCGAAGTTCGGGATGCGGTTCCCGAAGTCCGTGACCTCCATGTCTTCGAGCCACATCATCACCCGCCCCCGGCAGGCGTAGACCTGAGCCGAGTCCCCGACCCGCTGCGTCTCATGCTCGATCAGGAGCGCGTCGGGTTCCTGGTCGTCGGTCCCGGTCTGGAAGGAGATCCGCGCGATCTGCGTCTCCTTGTGCGTCGGCTGAGACTGAAAGACGGAGATCGTGTCGATGTAGATCGCCTGCGCGGCGAACGGGTAGTCGGAGGTCGCGTGGTGCCGCAGACGAATCGTCGTGATGTGGGTGTCGGGGTCATAGGCGGAATGCACGCACTTGAATTGCCCGTTATTCGTCGCCGTTCCCTTCTGGATCGTGACCGGCACGCCCTGCTCGTATTCTCGGTCGAGCGGATCCTCGAGGGGGATCGCCTTCGAGACTCCCGCCGAGAGCACGGTCGTGGTCGCGCAGACGTAGGGACGCGGCTCGCCATCGACGACGATCGTATCGCCTTCCGTCACCGTGCCGCCCGTAGCCGAAACGATGCGGAGGGTCGTCGATCCCCACGTATTGAACAGCCCCGAGGTCAGTCCATCCGTGAACGGCGGCGCGGTCCCAGTGAACCCCGAGACGAGAACGCTCTTTCCGCTCCGAATGTCGGAGAAGTCCGGGCCACCGACATCGACATCGGATTTCAGGAGGAGGTAGGTCGTCCGGTGCCCGCCGTAAAGCTCCGATTCATCCGTCTCCGCCCAGACCTGATCGCTTGACTCGTCGAAATCCGGGGCGACATCGAAGAACACCTTGCCGTCCGCCCACACCTTCCGCACCTCGGCGATCTCGCCTCGCGCGAACTGGATCCCCGCGCTCACAAAATACTTGTAGACGAGGAAGCTGCCGCCGCTCCCGCCCTTGCCGCCACCGCCGGAAGTGTCCTTCACCTCGCGGAGCCTGGTCGCCCAGACGAGCGTCCCCGCGACCGGAACCGTTGCACCATAGACGCGGTTCTGCGGGGAGCCCTCGGTATGGTCCTGAAGGTGGAGATCACCGAGCCGAGGCCCCTCCGACGCCGGTTGGCCGAAGACCTTGGGGAAGATGAAGAGGGAATCGATCAGCCCGCCCGCGACTTGCGCGGCGATCAGATGCCCCGCCGCCGCATACGTTGCTCCTGGCATGAGGGCTGTCGTCCCGAGGCCAGCAACGGCAAACGACTCGACCATCGCAGGGAGAAGTAGCGTTGCCATCTATCCAGCCTCCGGGTTGTATCGCCACGCGCCGAAGATCCGGCGCACCCACTCGTCGCTGACGATCTCCTCTCGAACGCACCCCCCCGTGAAACGGTGCCACGCATGGATCATTGAGAGCGGGGAGAGCTTCGAGACGATCGCGGCGTGCCACTGAGTCTGTCCGCGCTGGAATATTAGGATGTCTCCTCGGTCGAGGTCATCCGCATCGATCGGCTCGCAAGCGTACCGCAGGCATCGGTGAAGCGCCGAGCCGTCCGTTTCGCGCGGATAGGTCGTGTCGTCGGTGACTCGAAGCCCGCACTCCTGCCCGACCGCGATCAGCGCCCCCACGCAATCGAGACCGCAGCCGGGGACGCGGCCCTGGTGCGCGAACGGCGTACCGACCAGCCCACGCGCCGCCTGCACGATCTGGTCCTGGAGGGCTTGGGGGAGGGGGGTCATTGCTGCGGGGTCTGGAATTGCGCCTTGGCTCCCGGCATGAACGGATCGCCGCCGAAGTTTCGCCCATTGCCCCAGAGGCCGACGCAATCGGTTAGATACCGACCGCCGCACCCCGGGCGGAGGTAGAAGGTGTCGCCGCCCTCGATCGGGAACGCCGTCTCTTGCGTGAGTACGAAGCGCCGAGAGCCCGAGGTGTACTTCTTCACCTCCGATTCGAGCCCGACGTTCGATCCCGTGAGCCACTCGATCGTGCCCCACCGGAAGTAGTCGTCCACGTAGGACGCCGAGATGTCGGTTGATGCGGCGTCGAATTCGCGATATTCGCTGGAGACTCCAACCACCTCGACATCGTCGATCATGTCCGCCGAGATGTCCTTCTTGCAGTCGTCGTCGCCGAGCCGATAGGGGCAGTCCGCCGTCGAGAGGTTCCCAACCGACTCCTCGAGACGCTGCGCGATCCCGACCGGGTCCGCCTTCCACTTCGCGTCATCGCATTCGACATCGGCGATCCAGAAGGTCTCCCGATGGAGCGGTGCGGCGAAGGGATAGCGCCAGTCGATCAGGACCACCTCCACCCGCGCGTCCCGGTATCTGCCGGCGGAGAGATCCTCCGCCGTGATCCGATCGGACGAGATCGCACCGTAGGCCGAGAGGGAGTTCTCCTTGAGCCCCGATTGCGCCCGCGTCGAGCCGGACATCATCCCCGAGGTCGGGTCATAGGTCGCACCGCCGAAGTCGAGAGGCTCGTTCGCGTCCGTGAATCGGAGCGTGGTGCCGTCCGTGCGGAAGATCGACCAGAGCGTAGCGATCCTCGCGAGGTCGTTTCTCCAGACCGGCTTGCCGACGAGCGGCGCGGCGATCAGCCCCTCGTAGATCCCGAGGTCAAAGGGGGCGAAACGGCGCTCCCCGTCCCAATCCGCCGAGAGCCAAAACGAGAGGTTCCGCCCCGAGTCGAGCGCAGGCGAACCGGAGACGAGCCGATAGTCGCCGAAGTCGCCCGTGTCCGGGGCGTTCCATATCGTCGCCCTGGAAACGCTCGGCTGCGCTCCCGGCCCCTCTGCGGTCGCATCCGAGGAGAGGCAGTTCGCCTGCGTCACATGAGCGAACCCCGAGGGGTGGTTGAAGTCTCCGCTACCGCTCCCCGTCGCGATGCAATTCACGAACTCAACCCGCGAGACGTTCGACCCCTCGCGGATCCCGTACCCCGCGCCTCCCACCCCATCGATGAGGTCGGCGACGCACTGGAGCGCCCGCGACCGCTCCCCGTCGTGGACGAGGATCCCGCGCGTGAGCCCGGAGGTGCCGTTGCCCGCCCCAATCGCGATCGAATTCGAGAGGAGGCAGAAGCTCGCATCGACATCGATCCCGATCGTAGAGGATCCGGTGCCCGATTCCTGGATCACCGCGACCGCATCGACCAGCACCCGGTGCCCCGTCACCCGAACGACCGAGCGAGAGGATG
>Ga0233437_1007216_pt1 | contig 10861 bp, 9 predicted proteins | sample SI_122_August201_FD_182714 | JGI IMG/M metagenome (GOLD analysis project Ga0233437, IMG submission 182714) | Seawater microbial communities from Saanich Inlet, British Columbia, Canada - SI_122_August2016_200_MG | ecosystem: Environmental > Aquatic > Marine > Inlet | place: Canada: British... | reverse complement strand
GGGCTTGCGAAGATCAGCGTCTACTAGAAGAGTTTTCTTTCGTAGTTGGGCAAAAGCAATCGCTAAATTTGCTGTGGTAGTTGACTTCCCTTCACCCGGCTGGGAGCTAGTGATAAGTAAACTTTTAATTTTTTTGTCGATTGTAGAAGCATAGCTGATATTAGTTCGTAAGGAGCGATAGCTTTCTGAAATGGGAGACTTGGGGTCCTCATAGGTGATTAGACGGCGCTTAAAATCTGTACCACCTTTTGAAGGGGCGGATATTTTCTTGATGGATGACTTCGGGTTGGCGCCAAGCATATCGGGAATTATCCCCAATATAACAAGGCCCTTTCGCTCTAAATGTTCAACTGCTTTTACTGTGTTATCTAAGAATTCACGAATAAATGCGTAGCCTACACCCAATCCGATCCCTAGAAATATTCCTACTAAAATATTCATCTTTTTATTGGGTTTCACTTTTCTAGCAATCAGTGCAGGATCCAAAATGCTAACTTTACCCATCTGCCCCGCCTCTGTGATACGGGATTCCTCATATTTCTGTTTCATGGTTAGATAAAGTTTTTCGTTGAGTTTGAGGTCACGCTCCAGACGGGCGTATTGGAGTGTCTGTACGGGGAGTGAAGTCAAACGCCCGCTCATCTGATCCACCAGTTTTTTATATTCCCCCGCACGGGATCGGGCAGAATGCACTTCAACCTCTTGCTCGACAATTTTATTGAAAATTTCCTGGGAAGCAGCGAAAGGGTCCTCCTCACTCCAGCCTGATAGGATGAGTGATTCAGTGATTCCGGTCAGCTTCTCCTTCATTTCAAGAATGCGTCGTTCAAAATCACGGGCCTGAAAGGATTTATCATTCCAACCTTCGTCCACCATCTGTTGCACCTTTTGTGCTTCTAGCTCAGCAATCTTACCGCGCAAAGCTACAATCATAGGGTTATTGGTATTGGTGATTTCCTCCATGAGGGCCTTTTCACTATCTGAGAGTTGGTCATTAAGATAAGCCACTCTTTCTTGTGCTACTTCCAACTCAGCAATGTTGGTGTAATAGATACCCTCATAGTTAGTTAGGTCTTGCATCAACAATTCGGCTGAACCATCCAGCGAGTAGATCTGGAAATCTGATTGAAATTTTTGAAGCTTGTCTTCTACGATTGCCAATCGCTTTTCATATTTGACTATCTGACTATCTAGAAAGGACAGAACGAAATGTAACTCACCTTGCCCTCCAGCCAGATCCAAATTACGATACTTGTTTGAAACTCGGTTGGCCAGAAAAACTGCTTCTGCTGAATCTGGCGAACTGACAGAAATTTTGAGTACATCGGCCTCCCTTACCGAAGAAATAGTAGAATTTTCTCTCAGCTTTTCGACAATTCGAATGCGTTGGGAATAATTAAGATGCCTTGGGACAACCAATGAATCTGAAACCTGTCCAACCCAATCCAAAAAGTTATTTAGAATGCGATAGCGTTTGCGGATATACATGGTCCCAAAAAGGGACATCTCTTCGGCACTTCTGTCTTCAATCAGTGATTGTACTACCTGGTCATGGAGGTTGTAGCTTTTGAGAACCTCAATCTCATTTTGAAGGCGTTGTTTGGAATTATTCATTCCAAAATCAAATACAAAAGAACCGGGATCCGAACCACTATCTTTAATCATAACAATTGTGGTGGCCTGATATATGGGTCGGCTCGTTAGTGTTAAGTAAATTGTGAAGAAGAGAACAACTACAAATATGAGGACAATGGATTTCCTGTAACTACGGATGATTCGCCAGATCTCTTTGATATCTATTTCATCCTCGTGTGAGATCCCCTGATCCCTGTATTTTTTATTTTCCAACTTGTCCATATATTCCTATCCCAATGTGCCGAACGGTAGTCTCGGGTTTTCACACAACATTATCGTAATTTATTGTTTCTACTCAAGCACTCTTATGAGACTTGTTAGAGCTTATTAATGTAATCGAATTAGGACAACACGCAGGGGTTTTTTGTGGAAATTGATGTACTTCAAGTTGGAAATAGCCTAACAGTGGCGACTTAGGGTCATAAGTCGAAAGACACAGCCTGGGTCAAGGTTAGATACTTTTTTAGGATATTTGCAAGATTTGGAACTGATTAAAATAGCTTTGAGAGGCATATCTCTATCTACTTAATAAGTAATCTTCAGCATTTTGGGATGGTGTAGGGGTCTTTTCCAAATTTCTCGCAAGAGGTTTATCCTAAGTGAACAGAGAAAGTAGGAGGCCTAGAAATTGACCACCAAATTGCAGCCTGCTCGACTAGATTTCCTCATCAGGCGAGTATATTTTAGCACATGGGTTTTAAACAAATAATCTCAGCAGACTCTGTCGAATCAACACGAAAATCGTCCGATTCACCGAAAAGCCTACTTTCGACCTTGGACTTTGTGACATTGGACAACGCAAGAGCGACAATATCAATCACCAATATAGAGGAAGGTAGCCCACATCGATTCTGAACCTGCGGTTTCAAGGTCATTGACGTATCCCGCTACTACATCAACTCGCCATTTATAGAGGTGGTTATCCTCTAAGGAAATAGAGTCAGGAATCGTCCAATATTCAGTACCACCTACATAATTGGTTGGGCTCAGTACATCTCTTATGATTAATTCATTGGTTTGAGTTGTTATTGTAATACAATAATCTTCCATTTCCAGATGATATGAATAGCCCCAGCTCAACTGTCTTTTGGTGTTGAGAGTTGCTGTTGCACTATTTGGGGACATCAAATTTATTGAGATGGTTGGCAATTTAGAATAGGTTATGGAATCAGAATAACGACTTAAATTATTCGATGAATCTTCCGCTCTGAGCTTATAATAATATTGTATTCTGAATCTAGTATCTGCATCTAAATAGCTAGAATCATTATTTAATCCAGCTTCTTTCCGAGTTAATAATTCATAGTCTCCTAAAGTATCATTTTCTTCATTTAGTTCAGCTCGGTAGAGTAGATACGCCACAATACCTTGATTATCATTAAGCTCCCACTCAAGGAAGATTCCTCCTGATTCATGGGCATCAATCCCCAGCTCAGGCCACTCTTCGGGTGAGGATTTTTTAACCCAATGTGGTTTTTGGGGAGGTGTGGGGTTTTCGACGTCTAGACCACAACAATTAAAGCTAACAATCATAATTAGTGTTAAAATTGATGCCATTGAAGATTGATTTGATCCTAAATTGTGGAAAATGAGTCTGCTGTGGAGCAAATGGTTACTGGGGATTAACATGGGAGAAGATAGCAATTGTAGAGATTGATGTGAGAAATTTTGGGAATCAATAAGTTAATTGAATTATTGGCATATCATTTCTCCAATGATACTTTCAATATCACATTTTAGACAGGAAATTTTTATCTTTAAAAAATGATTGGGATAAATAAGGTACTGGAATATTCTTTGTGACAGCAAATAATTAAATTATTAATACCTTAGATCACTGGGATTTCATTCTAACCAAGTAACACTCTGAGGTTATTTACCGCTGCAGATCCCTGTCTCTCAACACTTTGATATGTCCTAGAGGCAATGTGGGGGGTAATGACCGCATTATCTAGGGACACAATTTGTTCATTCTCGTTTATTGGCTCTTCCCATAAAACATCACTATAATAACCCATCTCCTTTTTTTGACCCAGGTGGGATAAAAGGGCATCTTTCTCAACCAAATCAGCTCTTGCAGTATTAATGATAAGCACATTTTGCTTCAGCCTATGAATGATTTTCTCATTAATTATACATTTTGTTGATTTGGTTAGTGGCAGGTGTAATGAAAGAATGTCAAAAGTGTTATCTAATTCATCAATAGAATGAATCAAACTGATTTTATTATCAATTATAAATTGTTCATCAATGTCCAAATCATATCCCCATACATCCATTCCAAATGACGTGCACCTTTTTGCCATTTCCTTACCGATTCTGCCTAAACCAATAACTGCGATTTTTTTTCTCCAAATTTCGTGGCCAATTAATCGTGTCCATTTTTTAGATTTAACTATTTTTACTTCTTTGATGAAATTTTTATAAAATGCCAGCAACATCATGAATGCGTGCTCAGAAACTGCTACATGATTTACTCCTGGAGTATTTGCGATAGGGATGTTGAATATATTGGCTGCTACTAAGTCAATTTTATCCAAACCAATGCCATACTTTGATATAGCTTTCAGTTTCCCATTCTTTCCAGCTAATAACACTTCTTCAGTAATGTCATCATCGCCACAAATCAATCCATCATATTTACCAATGACGTCGATTATTTCAGCTTCCTTCAAAGGACCCCTTAAATATTCTACTTCCCAATTATTATTATTTAATAAATCATGATGATTTCCTGGTGTATCTTGAAATGATGTCGAGGTTAAGAGAATTTTCATAATTGCTCCAAAATAATGTCCTGCAAATTAATTAGGTCACTAGCTCGATGTATCCCGTTAACACCCAAAAACAGTTTTGAATTAACATCGTTCTCAATTAGCAAAAACCTTGTATCATTTACTAGTGCAGCCGTATAATCAGCTTTTGCATCACCAATAAACAGACAATCGGACCTATTATAATTGTTCAATCTTATGATATCTTCTACATGAATTTCTTTTTTCTTAGGTGATCCAAATATGCCCTTCATTTTATTTGTTAACTGTAAACTATTGGCTATCTGGCGAATCTCTTTTTGTGGAGTTCCAGAAACAATAAACATATCATACAAATTATAATACTTGTCGACAAAATCGAGTGAACCAGGTATTGGATCAGACTCAATTACCTTTTGAACAACCAATGTCGAAAAATTTTCTGCAAGAGAGTTTATTTCTGCTTCTGATATTTCGATACCAAGATAATTTTTATGATAGAACGAAAATTTTTCATATCTTGACATTCCTCCATTTTCCAAATGATGCTTTTTTACAGCACTTACTATTTTCTCTCCAAATTCACTGTAAAGGTGCATAAATGCCTTAGTTTTTACATCTACGGAGTCAAGCACCACACCATCAAAATCAAAAAATATTGTCGAAATCATTTTACCTCACCGATGATAGTAACTGGTGCACCCTCAGCTCCGCTGACATACAATGGTGCTACTATCATCTTATGTAGTTTTCTCTTCACATCTAGAGCTATTAGATTCATATCCTCAATTATCAAAATATCTTGCGAGAGGAATTCCTTATGCGCTATTCTCCCCAATGGTCGAGATTGATAACTTGATAGTGAAATTAGATCGAATCCAATGGCTCTGATATTGGGGTAGATTTCCTTAATCCTTTTAACAAGTTTAGGGCTAAATCCTGGGTTTTCTCGCCAATATTTCTCAGTATCTCTGTACTCGGAGTAACCAAATTTAAATATCAGAAGATCTATATCTCTTTGTTCAGTGTCATCATCAATTACATCGACGTCGATAAGGTAGTCAATCGGGTTGTAGTTTTGGGTGTCAATTACACGAATACCATTAAAAACAAACTCCTCTATCCTGTAGTCCGATAGAGTCTTGCCATCAACTAAAAAATGTCGTGGCAGGTCGATATGAGTACCAAAATGAGAATTCATTTCAAACTTTGTATTATTAGAGATGTCCCCTTTTTCCATAGATGTGACCTTCTCGATCTTAATTCGATCCCCGTTTCCGTAAGCTGACAAAGCCGGAGATAAGGGATGTGATAGTAGTAGATAATTAGAGTGTGCTATTTTTGACATTTTGAATGCACCTCAAGAGCCCTTGTCCAAGATCAATATATGGATTTGCAATTAATTTTTTACTTATAGACGGTTGATATTGATAAGGCGTATAATTGTAATGATTGTCATACCCATCTTGGCTTAGTTTGATAGACAAATCTTCCCCAAGAATTTCTTTTATCATCTGGAATATCTCAAGCCGTTTGAAACGCTCAGATCCTGTTAGTATGATATGCTGGCCTTCATATTCTTTGTCTTCTAAGATATTTATCGCCAATCTAGCAGCATCTTCAGCATGGATGTACTCACGAATTTCCTCCCCATTCCCCGGGTGAATTATCTCCTTGCTTTCTACAGCATCCTTAACCACTTTGAACAAATAATTATTATCACTTTCTTGTTCACTGTAGATCGATCCAAATCGAATTATTGTATATTTCAAGCCATACTGCTTATGGTATTCTTCGATTATCTTTTCAGAGGCCAATTTGCTAATCCCATAAAAGCTCGCTTTATTATTCATGGCGTACGCGCTACTAGCAAATAGATATCGGCTGATATTCGTATTCCTCACTCCCTCAAGAATGTTAATATTCCCCATAACATTGAGACTGATTGTATCGGAGGGATTTTTTATTGCGTTCTCTAAATTAGCATACCCAGCAAAATTAAAGACAATTTCAGCGTCGCTGACGACATCGTTTACAAGATTACTATTTAGTATATCACACTTGATAAAGCGGCTTGGGGGTATATTAATTGATTCCCTTATATCTGCCGCATAAGCATCATATCCTGCTTCAATTAATTGGTTTACTACATAGGATCCAAGAAACCCGGTTCCTCCAAATACAATAATTTTTCCCGTTATTTCATGGACGATTCCCAAACTTCACTTCCTCTCATTCACCAAATCATTTAATTGAGCCATTGAACTCCTTGCCATATCACCGAGGAATAGAAAATCTATACTGAATGCTAAAAAGCTACAACCCATTTTAACTTTCTCAAACAAAATTCGTGGGTCCGTTTCGATGACATGAAACCCGGATGATTTTCCCCTAATAGAGCATGAATTTAAGGCTATTTGAATGGACTCCTTTACAGCAACTCTTTGATATTCTCCTGGGAAGCCCATTGAGCCAGATAGATCATAAGGTCCAATGATTATGCCATCTATACCTGCTGTTGAGACAATCTCATCTATATTCTCTATGGCATCTTTATGTTCAATTTGTGCAATAATAACGAGCTCGCTTTCGAGCCAGGATTTGTATTTATCAAACCCATGCCCGTATTGTTGTGCCCGCGACAATCCAACACCCCTCTTCCCAATCGGTGGATAGTAAGCATAGTCAACTGCTTGACGTGCCTCGTCAGCACTATTTACCATGGGCACAATTATTCCATCCGCACCCATATCTAGTACCTTTTTGATAATAACTTCTTCGTTTTTACTGACTCGCACGAGTGCTGCCATATTGTTCGCTTGAATAGCAGTAATAAGTATTTGCGCTTGATATAAATCAATAGAGCTATGTTCCATATCAATTACGAGCCATTCAAATCCAGCTGTCGCCATAATCTCTACTATAGCAGGATTTGCGATTGTAACCCATGATCCAATTGTCAATTCGTTGGATTTTATTTTGCCCTTTAGAGAACTCATGTCAAATTTCCAGCCTTATGTAGCATTTCAGCTATTTTAAAATCATCTTCCTCGTCAATATCTGTTGACTCTATTTTGTCCAGTTCATACATCATGGGGTTAACTCCAATTCGATTATTGCCTGCCCTGTTAAATGAGTCCCTAGAAAAAAAATAAAAATTTGAATTTTCCTCGAATATCGGATCCAAGTCTTGAGTTCTTTGAAGCTCGCCCTGAGTATGATTAATAGGATTTCCAGCACTGTTAAACAACCTCGACTGAATGCGAGTTACCGCAAAGATTGAATCAAACCTCTCTTGATTCGAAATAAACTTAACTGCAGCTTTATTAATTGTTTGATAATTCAATAATGGATTTGTGCTATGGGTTTGCATGAAATAGTCACCATCAATAACAGACAGATCGTGATCAATGATTTCATTCATTGCAACAAAGTCACCAACAAGGTTATTGGGACGATCAACAACAATCACATCTTCCTCGAAACAATCAAGGATATCTCCCTTTATCTTTGTGCTATCTGTGTTAACAACAATGTTTTTAATATATTTAGACATTTTTAAGGTATTTATAATTGCGTGATATAATGGTTTGCCCGCAAAATTTCTCAAATTTTTATTTGGCACTCTTTCTGAGTGCCCCTTCATAGGAACTAGTGCAATAAATTTAATACCTTCCAAAACAATACTCCCTATCATCAATTATCATATTGACTCTTTAACCCCTATCTCAGTAGCACCTGTTTTCACATGTCTCATCAAAAGTTGGCTCTTTTTTTTTATAAACAATGGCGAATATAATAATGCTAGGGTTTATAATTACCAGAGTTCAATTATAGGAAAATCCTCGTAACCTCAACTTTTAATAAAAGCGACCCATCATTTTTTATAATAATTGCCCCAAAAGAAATAATATTCAACACATTGAGCATTATGTTTCCTATCTGAAACCATCTTAAACTAACCCAAAAGAATCTTGAGTAGTGGCAATGTTTGATCCTTGGCAGAAAGAAAATGGTCTTCATTTGAAATTGGCCATGGAATATTCAATTCAGGGTCAAACAGATTTATTCCTGACTCAAATTGAGGATTATAATAATTATCTGTTTTGTACTGTACAATTGCTATTTCACTGGTCACAAGAAACCCATGGGCAAATCCCCTTGGGATAAAATACATCGCATGGTTTTCAGCACTTAACACCGCGGAAGTGAATTGCATATATGTTGTTGAGTCAGGACGAATATCTACTGCCACATCCCAGATTGCTCCTTCTATAACACGAACTAATTTTGCTTGAGCATGAGGTGGCCTTTGAAAGTGTAAACCCCTTAGTACTCCTCTACTGGACTTGGATTCATTATCCTGGACAAATGTTACACCTGGGAGGAATTCCTCAAAATCCTGGAGGTTGTAGCTTTCTTTGAAATAACCACGAGAGTCGGCGAATACGGTCGGCTCAATTAATAGTACCTCAGGAATGCTTTGTGGAGTGACCTTGAATTTCATGTGTTAGTCCGCCGACTTGAGTTAAAAGTTATAAATAAAAAGTTAAAAGTTGTTTGGCCTGGATCAGTCTATTTTGACTCCAAGTTCTTCCGTGATGTTCTGATTATCGCACCTTCAAATTCAGCGATAGCGTTAAAGATTTTCTATATCTGCTATCTGGAGGCCCTGGCGTTTTTCGAGGGTCTGGACAAATTGTGAGGCTTCCAGCATGGAATCAAAAGTCCCAGTATCCAACCAGGCATAGCCTCTTTCCATGATTTGAACTTTTAAATCTCCCTGAGAGAGATAATGCTGATTCACCGATGTGATTTCCAGCTCTCCCCGTGCAGATGGTTGCACATTTTTGGCCACCTGAACCACAGAATTAGGATAAAAATAGAGACCCACTACTGCAAAATTACTCTTGGGGTTTTCAGGTTTTTCCTCAATGGAAAGCGCTTTTTGAGATTCATCAAACTCAACAACACCATAACGTTGAGGATCCTCAACATGATAGGCAAATACAACCGCATCCTTCTCATCAGCCACAATTCGCTTTGACTCTTTCAGCATGTCAATCAACCCATGACCAAAAAAGATGTTATCACCCAGAATCAGACAAACATCATCATTGCCGATAAATTCGTCACCAAGGATGAAAGCCTGAGCCAGACCATCAGGGCTGGGTTGTACAACATAGGAGAACTTGGCACCAAAACGACTTCCATCCCCCAGGAGTTCTTCGAATCGGGGTAGATCAGTTGGTGTGGATATGATCAGGATTTCTTTTATTCCTGCCAACAGCAGGGTTGACAATGGATAATATATCATGGGTTTATTGTAAATTGGCAACAACTGTTTTGATACGACTCGGGTTATTGGATGCAACCGCGATCCGGCACCTCCAGCTAATACAATACCTTTCAAAATTCCATCTCCATAATTTTTAGCTTCTTTCTACTTTTTGCTTGATCAAAAAGTAGAACAAAAAATCAAGGCTGGATTCATTCCCTGACGCTCATGAACTTGAATATCAGCGACAAAATAAACTCGGCTCTGCCTCAAACAGAATTTTGTCTGCACTGATCATCTTGCGTCCAATCGCTAGAATGAATCATGCCACTTACTATTTAGTACCTAAGCGTTCTTGTTCATAAACTTTTTTCTGCTGCAACGTCTTCCACCAATCCTGATTCTCGAGATACCACTCAATAGTCTCTTTGAGGCCGGCCTCAAAAGTATGTGACGGTTCCCAACCCAATTCCGAGCGTATCTTTGAGATGTCCATGGCATAACGGACATCATGTCCAGGTCGGTCAGTTACATAAGTGATCTGTTCTCGATAACTCTTGCCTACATCATTTGGTCGGATCTCATCAAGAATGCTGCATATGCTTTCAACTACACGAAGATTGGTGACTTCTTCTTCCCCACCTACCAGATAGGTCTCACCCAGACTCCCCTTCCGAAAAACCGAATAAATCGCATCACAATGATCCTCAACATGAAGCCAATCACGAATATTCAAGCCATCACCATAAATGGGCAATGGTTTGCCTGAGATGGCATTGATGACCATGAGGGGTATCAGCTTTTCAGGAAATTGATAAGGACCATAATTATTGGTGCAATTGGTGAGAAGTATTGGAAAGCCAAAGGTACGTCCCCATGCTCTCACCAGATGGTCTGAGCCTGCTTTGGAAGCGGAATAAGGAGAACTGGGATCATAGGGCGTATCAATTCTGAATAATTCATCTGGACCCAAAGAACCAAAGACCTCATCTGTAGAGACATGCAGGAAACGGAAGTCTTCTTTCTTTGTGCCAGCAAGTGTCTTCCAGTAATTATGTAGTCTGTCCAATACAATGGCTGTTCCTACCACATTGGTCATGATAAAGGGAATCGGTCCGTCAATGGAGCGATCTACATGGGATTCTGCAGCGAAGTGGATGATGCCATCAGGTTGAAACTCGTCTATCACGGACTG
>Ga0233437_1007215_pt1 | contig 10863 bp, 9 predicted proteins | sample SI_122_August201_FD_182714 | JGI IMG/M metagenome (GOLD analysis project Ga0233437, IMG submission 182714) | Seawater microbial communities from Saanich Inlet, British Columbia, Canada - SI_122_August2016_200_MG | ecosystem: Environmental > Aquatic > Marine > Inlet | place: Canada: British... | reverse complement strand
GGTCTAATACAGGTTTGCTTGTTGCAGCCACTTTTTCAATGTGGCAACGTCTTTTTGCTGGTCTTTGATATGAGCCTTGTACCAGTTGACATGCGTGTTGCCCGGCGTCGGGTACTCAAAGTGCATCATGATGGGGCCGCGATAATCCGACTTGGCCACCATGTCAAAATACTTCGGCGCGTCAATCATACCGTCGCCCAGTGAGCACCAGGCGGCGCGCCAGCCACGGTCTTCCGTGTGCGTCCAGAGAAAATCTTTGATGACCAGGCTCTTCGCCAGGGGCAGCGCTACTCGCGCGCTGTTTACCCAGTTATAGCCACCTTCAATAGTCGCATGGCCGATGTCAAAACTATAGCCGATGTGTTCTGTGTCAAGGTCGTGAATCAACTCATAAATATCCCACACGGCGGAACCAACATATTGGGCGCCGGAATGGTTCTGGTAGGCTGCTTTCAGCCCCAGTTCTTTGCTCAGGGCCACGATGTCTCTCACTGCGGGTTTGATTTCCCGTAGTTGCTGATGGATATCCTTGTCAAAGTCCCATCGCCAGCCATTCAAACGATAGTACTTGATGCCGTTTTCGGCCATGGTCCGCATAACATTCTGGTCGAGCTTGTTGTTGGCGTCCTTGATATTCGTGCAAGCCAAATCGATGGCAATGTCGTGTTTCTTGCAGGCTTCAACAAAGCGTGGCAGATCGTCCGCCGCCCGCTCGGGTTCCACATGGCCGCCACTGCGAAGTGTAACTTCCGCGCCGTCATAGCCGATAGTCTTGGCGGTTTTTGCAAAGGCTTCATAATCCAGCCACTGCAAATGCTTGGAGAAAATGTAAATGGGAAGCCGCTTTCCGGCGGGAGTCGCCTGGAGTGAAGGCGCCATATGGGCGGCGGTCAGCGCTGCGCCGACTGCTGCAGTGCCACTTGATGCCAGAAATTTGCGTCGCGATGGATCAGATTGTGCCATGGTCAATGGTCTCCTGCCGTTTGTCGACTGTGAACTGACAATTATTCGGTGATGGTAAAACGCGCGGTGCGTTCCGTCACCATATCGCTGATTAAATCTTTTACCCGCACCGTAAATTCATGCTCGCCGATGCCCAGCCCGATAGAACGAATATCCAGAAAATTATAGGCGGTTGTTTCCGTGCCTTCATATTGGAGCGAAGTGGTCACCGAAGATTGGTCGCGGTCATTCCCCAGCAGCTTCCGGGCCATACCGAACAAGCCCGTCTCATCCGGCAGCAGGCGCACAGTGTACGAAACCTCGTACTGCGCGGTCATATTCTCGCCGCCGGGTATCAGGTGATAAATTTCATAATACACATAGACCGGTTCATCGCCTGCAAATGTATTACCGACCCGTGGATTGAACATAATGCCGTCCCGGATGTTGAGCCGCTTGGTATCCACGTTCGCATAATCGGCCATCACAACATCGCTGATCATCAATAAGGCATCCCCGTAGCCGGGGACATTGATGGATTCGGTCATCCGGCCGACACGCTTGGTGCCTTCGTGCTGCAATTCCGTAATGAGAGCGTAGTCTCCGGGGGGAATTTCAGAGGGCCAGCGGATGGTCGTTTTTTGTTTTGCCTGCATGCGTCTTGGTGAGCCGGTTCGCTGTGCGGTGGCTGCCGAACTGAAAAATACTCCGGCAACAAGGTTCTGTGTTTGCGCAAGGGAATCCGCGACTTTATCCTCTTCGAGATTCGGTATTTTGAAGTAGGTTTCGACGCGTGTGTTACCGAGTTTGCCGCGAAATGTAGCAAACGTCATGGGGAAGGTCGCGGGCTCCTGTGCCAACTCCACCTGGGTGGCTTCGGGAGTATGGGCTTCTTCCTCTTTCAACACCTGTTTAAAATCAGTGTTATCAAAGGTTGCGAAGGTAAAATCATTGGAAAACCTGACTCCTTCATAGTTTTCGAACCGGAAGGAGTAATCCGGATACAACCAGTAGTCAATCGTGCGGGCAGGGGAGAAGTTGCTGGCTGCCCATCCGGTGACGCTGCCTTGTCGCTGCCGATTGCCTTGATTATCATAACTGACGGTTTCCTGCGACAGAATTCTCCGCACATCGCGACTGATGCGCAGTTCCCGTTCCGGCCGGCCATATTTGATAAACACCAGGCCCTTGTCTGATTTCCAACCGGCGGCAGCAGGTGCATCGCCGCTGAAGCGAAGATTGGCTTCCGCCACGCGGCACCAGTGCTCAATTTGCCGCTCATTCAAATTGGATATTAAGAGGGGATCCCGTTCATTCCAGAATGATTGATTTTCTTTCAGCCGTTCCGATGAGGACATTTGTAAGTATTCGACGCGCTCATCCGCCTGCAGCAGCCACTCAATGGACTCATAAGGGCGGCGGTCGGCTTCCGGCATCAATATGAATGCGGTGCGAAAATCCTGTTCTGCCTGTGCATCATTACCGAGATAGTACTGGGCGAGCGCATGGTACAGCAATACGGTGGGTTCGGGTTTGCGGCTTTTCAGAAAGCTCAGCGTGCCTTCATCCAGATCCTCCCACAGCCAAAAACGCAGCAGCAGCGCAAAGTAGCCGTCCCGGGCAGCGATATCATCGGGGTGGTAATTCAGCAATTGTATATAGGAAAAGCGGACTTCGTTCACCAGGGCTTCCACATCGCCGGTAAACCGGTCCAGCATGGAATCAAACCGGTGGCGTTGTTCAAAAGCGCGGTTGAGCATGCCGGGACTGCTGGTAAACGCCACATTGTTTTTGCTGATATGCCGCCGGATGTTGGGATCGAAAATGGCCGGGAGAGATTCTTCCGGCGTTCCGCTGTTGCCCGACATGGAACCTTCGGATTGAATTTTGTTATGATAGAATTCGATTTCGCCTTCCAGCAAGTCTATCAATGTGCGCCGGGCGATAGCATCCTCCGGCGCAAGTTTGACGCCCTCGCGGATGCGCCCGAGAGCCAGTTGTTTATGCCCCTGCGCCTCTTCCAGTTCGGCAAATGTTATGTAATAAGATGCATTTTTTGGATTGATGCGCACAGCCTCGCCAATGGCTTCACGGGCACGCATCAGGTTGGACATCTCACCTTTGGCGATGTAGGCTTGAGCCAAACACTCCTGACCGTCTCCGTAGTACCGGTTTTTCCGGACTATTTCCTTGGCCAGAGTCAGTGCTTTGTCAGCCTGCCCGTCTTCCAGTAACTGACGGGCCTCTTCCACCTTGGCGACCAGTTTGGGATCGATGTCGGCTGCCTGCATAGGTACGGTGAACATCATTACCGCAAATGCCAGGAACAGCATGAATTGTAATTTATGGTACAACATAAAAACCTCTTTTAAATTGAAAATTGAATGGCACAATGATATAAATTAACAAAGTAATATAGTAATAATCAGCAAAGCAAAGTATTAATATTATTCTGTTTCAAAAGGTGCTGTAAATAGATAATTGGAATGTTTTAATTATGAAATGGATCAATGCTTCCGCGGGGAAGACGCTAATAGGGTAGGGGAAACCATAACATTCGTGAAACGCAAAAAGGCCGGCTCAATAGAGTCGGCCCTTTTTATATGTAATGGCAGGAGAGAAAGCGGAATAAATTGAATCAGAAAAATCATTGAATGGGATATGCCGTGCCCTTATTGCTGCCCGCGTATATCTTGTAGAAATTCTTACCAACTTCAACTTTTATCATTGCTCCGGCAGCATCGGGGCCGTCATTGGCAATGTTTTCGGCAATCGTGTTTTCCTGGGGTGTCAGCCCTTCATTCCGGTTGGCCTGGTACACGGCATTCATGGAGCGCACTCCGCGTAACGTGCGAACCACCTCGCTTTGAGGTCCCTTGGTTTTGCCATTGGCATAGATGGCAACTTCCGGCGATAACGCATGATATAACAAGGGGTTGCTGCTGGCACTCAAGCCATGATGATCCACTTGCAGCACATCGATATCCTCTACTACATTCACCGGGCACACCAGGTTATGTTCAATATTCCAGGTGAGGTCTGCACCCATAAAAAACTGAAAATCTCCGTAGGACAGCATCAACGCCACACTGCGGGCATTTTCAGACGTGTCTTCCTTGCGCGGTTTATGGAGTTGGCACGTGCGATGTGCGCCCTTATTATTCTTCGCGAGGATTTCCAGATTAGAAGCCAGACAACGGATTTTTACCGACTGCAGGCCCGCGTTTCGCAGTGGCAGTGTGTCGCCGGGGCGGAGCGCTGTTAAATTTCCCGCGGTTACTATGAAATATTGGGTGACATAGTCCAGGTGTTTTTCATTAATTTGCGAGTCCTCCAGCTTGCCCCGGTCATAAAATTTCTTAATGGGGATGATTTCCATTAGCTCCGGCAGCGCCGCATAATGGTCAAAATCAAAATGCGTGGAAACAAAGTAGTCGATCGTGTCAACGCCCATTGACCGGGCGGCGTTGGCGATGCGTTGTGAAACCCGGCCCTCGCGACCCGGCCATCCGGGATCGATCAGAATGGATTCTCCGGTGGGCGTAACAATAAGGGTGCCGCCCGCGCCCTCGACATCAGGAAACAGGATAGTGAGTTTTGGATCGGAATCCTGCCCATACAACGAACTGCCAAATGTCGTCGTCAGACAGAAAAGTAACAATGTCAGTAACCGGACCATGGATTGCTGCCTTTCACAATATCATTTTCGTGACAAAAACAGAGACACATCAAAGTACAGTGTCATTCGTGGAATTGCAACGGAAAGTTCCGCGATTTATTCTACATGAAAAGCCTGCCTTGGTATGTCATGAAAAATTGAGCTTCGGACCTGCATTCGGCGAGTGAGTATCGAAAATCCGTTGATTTTCGGGTGTGATTTCTGTAATCTACAAATCTGCATACATTGGACTGTCACGCGTTAGGCGAAGGAACAGAGATATGTACGAAACGAATATGCACGAAGATGTTCGCCAGCCGCATGTGTGGATAGATGGGGAATTGGTTGCCTGGGATGATGCGACGGTCCATATCCTGTCGCTGGGCTGGTCCACCATCAGCGGTTTGTTTGAATCCATGCGCTGCTATTGGAATGACGATCAACAACAACTCTATGCCTGGCAATTGCCGGATCATTATAAGCGGTTCATCAAATCGCAGAAGATGGTGCGCAGTGAACCCGGCTTCACTGCCGAACAACTGACCCACGCGGCGGTGGAATTGCTGCGGGCAAATAACGCGAAGGAAAGCCAGGGGCTTCGTTGCTACTGCTATCACAAAGACGTCACCTGGTTCGGCGCCAATCCCGGCGAAGCGGTGTCGACATACATGCAAAGCGTGCCGGCCAAATCGATGATGGGCGCCAATAAGGTCGTGGCAGCCTGTATCAGCAATTGGAAGCGACTGAGTGATAACAGTATGTCGCCGCGGATTAAGTGTTTTTCCAATTATCAAAACAGTCGAATGGCCTGGCTGGATGCAAAGATGAATGGCTACGATCATGCTATATTGCTGAACGAAAACGGCTACGCCGCCGAAGGCGCTTTCATGTGCCTGTGCATGGTGCGTGACGGCGTGTTGATTACGCCCGATATTTCATCTGGGATATTGGAAAGCTGCACGCGACGCGCAGTGCTGCAGGTGGCGAGTGAAGCGCTGGGCATTACTGTTGTCGAGCGCCCGGTCAACCGTTCAGAAATGTATATGTGTGACGAATTGTTTTTCTGTGGAACGGGCGCGGAAATTATGCCGGTCGGCTCTGTGGACAAACATGAAATCGGGGACGGCGTCATAGGGCCGGTCTCACAGAAGATATATGACACATTTTGCGATTTGATGTTTGGAAGGGATGAGAGGTATCCCGAATGGCGAATTCCTATATACTAATATTGGATCATTTGTGTGACTAAGAAGACATGCGAATTTATCATGACACAACGCAATACAGTGTTGTTCATTGTGCTCCTGGCTGTGTCATTCAACGATGGGCAGGCAGGAGAACTGTCCGGGAAACCGGCGTTTGACAGTTTTCGTAAAATTGATATACATGCACATTTTTTTGCAGACATTCCCGGTCTTGCAGATCGTCTGCAAACGTTGCGCATGGATGTGATCAACGTTTGTTGGAGCGGAAAAGTCCCGAAAGAAATGCAACAGATGGAAGCAATTGCCGAAGAGCAATTCAGCAAGTACGGTCGAGTGTTTCAATTTGCCTCGACGTTTGATCTAACAAATCGGAATATGCTGGATTATGAACAAAAGGTGATAGACTGGCTCGATAAAAGTTATGCAGCCGGTGCTGTCTTGACCAAAATATGGAAAGAAATCGGCATGGAATTCAAAACTCCGACGGGGGATTGGTTAATGCCTGATGATCCCTTGTTCGATCCGATTTATACGCATATGGCAAATCAAGGCAAACCGCTTCTCGCACATCTGGGAGAACCGCTTGCCGCCTGGCGCCCACTGGATCCAAAGAGTCCGCATTATCACTATTATCGAAATAATCCTGAGTGGCATTTTTTCAACAAGCCGGGTGTTGCACAATGGGAAGACATTATCGCCGCTCGCGATCGGATTCTGGAAAAACATCCCGGATTGACGTTTATTGGTGCACATATGGGCAGCATGGCCCACGATGTCAATGAAGTTGCACAGCGACTCGACAGGTATAATAATTTCTTCGTGGAAACTGCCGCCCGCATTAAAGACTTGATGGGGCAGCCGAAACAGAAAGTTCGGAATTTTCTTATTCGCTATCAGGACCGGGTACTCTATGGCACTGATTTCGAGTGGTTTCCGCCGGAGGGTATAGAACTCTCCGCAGAAAAACTGGAAGCCTGGCTGCAAAGGATTGATAGGCTACATCGACTCAATTATGAATATTTCGCCGGTTCCGGTATGATGGATTATAATGGCCAAGTGGTTGAATGCCTGGATTTGCCGGTGGAAGTCCTGAAAAAGTTCTATTATGACAACGCCCGCCGGATTATACTTGATCTGGCGCAATAGCCACGTTGAGAAGGATTGTTGATACATGGTTGCCGTGTTGAATTATATTGGGCGGTTTTCCGGTGGAAGCCTGACCACAATTGGCGGCGTCACCCGTTTTTCCGGACGGGCAACGCTGGAAGTTGGCCGCCTGATGGTGAGCGGCAACAGGTCATCGTATCGTGTATTGCTCAATCAAATATGGTTTACAGGTATGCAGGCGTTGCCCTTCATTCTGTTTTTCTCGACGTTATTGGGCTCCATTGTCATTACCCAGGCACATCCCTGGTTGCAGGGCGTCGGCGCTGAATCCATGGTTGGGGAGTTGCTGAATGTTGTCGTCATTCGCGAACTGGGGCCGCTGCTGTTGGCCCTCATTCTGGTTAACCGGTCAGGAACCGCCATTGCGGGAGAACTGGCCACTATGCGAATGTCGCGGGAAATTGAAGCGCTTGAAGCCATGGGCATTGATCCGGTGGAATATCTGATTGCGCCGCGTATTGTTGCCATGGTAGTGGCCGGTATTTGCTTAACGGTGTATTTTAATGCCATGGCATTGCTGGGCGGCTTTGTGGTGGCCTCTTTCACTCTGCATATGTCCTTTGAAATATTTTGGCAGGTAATGGGGGAGGCCGTGACGTTTCAGGATTCCATGTTGTCGATTTTCAAAAGCGGCATGTTTGCGATCATCATCGCCATGCTGTCCTGCTATAACGGATTACTGGTTGGACGCAGCACCACCGATGTCCCCGTGATTGTCAGTAAAACCACGGTGCAGTCCATATTCAGCGTGTTTCTGGCGAGTGGCATACTTACATTTCTCGTGTATACATAAGGAGTTGCGGTGCCGATTCGCAGTTACCTGGAATTTGATCATGTCTATCTGGAGTTGAGCAACCGCCGGTTCTTCAACGATTTTAGCTTTCAGGTGGATGCCGGGGAGCGGTGGCTCGTATTTGGGCCCTATGGCTGTGGAAAATCTTTGATTGCCCGGACTGCGCTGGGTTTGGTGCCGATTGACGCCGGTCGATTGCATGTGCTGGATCGTGAAGTCACCAACATGCATCACGATGAACTCCTGCACCTGCGCCGTCGTATCGGGTTTGTCCCGCGGGATAATCATCTGATTCGCAATTCCTCGGTTCGGGAAAACTTGGCGCTGCCCCTGAATTATCAGGATGATGTATCGTCACGGGATGTTCGGCAGCGGATGCAATCATTATTTGAATTTTTGAATCTGGATTATTGGGCCGATATGCGACCGCTGGCGCTGCCGCCGCTGGTGCAGAAGAAAGTTGCCCTGGGGCAGGCCATTGCACGGCTGCCCGATATTTTGCTAATCGATGGCCTGCGGAGCCGGATGGATCCAGTGATGCGTGAGCACATGAATTTGTTGGTGTATGAAAGCTTCCCACGGTGGTGGAAGCAACAGCGGGGATTGGATGATACCGCCGCCGGACCGGTCATTGTGGAATTAACCACTACGTTGCAAGGTATTCGGGAGTATGTGGATCACGCGGCCATGCTGCATAACGGCAAATTTGTCTTCCAGGGTGAATTGGCGGAACTGCAAACGACGGATAATCCCTACGTGAAACAGTTTCGCACCGGCGCTTTGGAAGGTCCCATTACTTATCGGGATGAGGGTTTTGCATGAAACGACATGATTTTTGGATAGGCCTGTTCGTGGTCATTTCTGTTGGAATGATCGTCGGCTTTACAATTTATTTGCGCACCAGCCGTGTGCCGGAGTATCCGTTGTATGTCACCTTCGACGAGATGCCCGGTATTTCCAGCGGTTCGGAAGTTCGAATGCGGGGATTTCCCATAGGGAAAGTTCGAACTACGACTTTTAATCCATCACCCGAACAGGGGAAACCCTACATTTTGATCGAACTGGCTATCGAGGAGCAGTATCCGGTTTTCGAAGGCAGCTTTGTGGAGGTGCAGACTTCTCTTATTGGTCAGGCGCACTTGAGCATCAATACGGAAAGCGCCGGCGTGCAAGCCATCGAACCGGGTACATGGCTGCGCGGCACCATGTCCAACGATCTGTCGCGCGCGATGGAACGCCTGCCCGAAATGTTCGATAAAATTACCTACATGAGCCGACGTATCGGCGATGTGGAGTGGCGACGAAATATTCACAGCATCGGCGACAACGTAAAAAAAATCCGAGTCGGCTGGGATGGCATGCATCATCGGTTATCCTCAACACTGATGCATACCGATTCTGTTCTGTCCGAAACTAAATTGCTGATAGCCGGCATCAGCGAAAATGTGGATACAAACCTCACCACTTCCAATGCGCTGCTGGGGGATATGCGTGAAACGGTTAAGGGGACTAATGAACAGTTGATTGTCACCTTAAAAGAGCTCAACACCAGCTTGGGGCACGTTTCGGGATTTATGCAAAATCTGGATACGTTGACAACCGAAAATCGGGATGAAATTGGGCAAATATTACAAAACCTGAATGCCGCGACGACTTCATTGTCAGACCTGCTGAAACATCCCCTCAAAACATTTACAGGCGGAATCAAATAGGGTAATCCCATGAAACAAATGATAAAGCAGTGGACATCTATTTGTGCAATATTATGCCTGACTGCCTGTACCGGACAGACGCCGGCTGAACCCTTTTCTTTCATTGTTCTGGACGATGTGCACTATGCCGGGCATGATGATTACGATTGGGATATCATCGATACCTTTGATGAGACCGCCGCAACCCGTGTGAAGGCGACGGTTGAGCGTTCCGAAATCACTTTCCTGCCATTGATGGAGGAGTTGAAGTCACAGGCTGAAACATTCCAACCAAAACCACTTGCCATTGTGAACTCCGGCGATTTGATTCACGGAGCCGTTGCCATCAAACCGGATGCTCACTGCCGGAACTTTATCCAAAAATATACCAGTGTGCAGATGCCCATTCCATTGCTGAATGCCAACGGAAATCATGAAATGAGTGATGGCATGGAAGAAGCCTATGATCAATATTTCCTGCCGTTTCTATCCGAGCAACTCAATCAAACACTCACTGCCCGGTATTACAGTGTGGATATTGGAAATGCGCATTTCATAGTACTGGACGGTATGCCGCCCGACCGGACGGGAGGTGATCACGAAGAACGTAATTGGGAATTACAGGAAAAGCAATGGCAATGGCTGGAAGCCGACTTGGCCGAAAACCGGGATGCCGAGCACATTTTTATGTTCAGTCACGCGCCTCTGTGGCCCGTCAGTAATGGTGATGTACTCTACATTTTTAAACCGGAACGACGCCAGGCATTTTTGGACCTTCTGCTGGTAAATAATGTGCGGGCGCTGTTTGCCGGGCATCAGCACATGAACAGTGTGGTTGTGTATGAACAAGCAGGCAAACAACTGGTGCAAATGATTCCCAATAGTTCACTACCGGGGCTTAAAACAACGAAGCCGGCTGCCACACGCCGTGAATATACAGCGGACGAAGTGACGCCCGGAACTGAAAGAGAATGGGATATTCGGGGACGTGAACTGGTGGAGCGGGAAGGTAATGCCATTGTACATTTCGAAAAAACGCCGCAATTGTCCGGCTATTTTATGGTGTCCGTCGATGGACCCGTGATAACAGTTCGTATGTACCATGGGCTGGGCAAACAATTGTATCGAACCTATACAATTCGTGCAGATGAATTCACGGGATTTACCCGTTTTGAATAAGGGTATATTGGTTCGTTTTATCACATGCTATCACTGGAGACTTTCATCAATGCGAACATTTTCTGTTTGTGCCCTGCTGATTGCTTTGAATATTTCATATGCGGCCAATAGCCAGCCTTTGCCTAATCTGGATGAACCGGCGCAGCAAATGGGCGAGTTGATCCAAACATTGGAACAACACACCGAAGTTGTCACACTGGGAGAGCCGAACAGTGAAATGCTGGTGAT
>Ga0233437_1007213_pt1 | contig 10864 bp, 10 predicted proteins | sample SI_122_August201_FD_182714 | JGI IMG/M metagenome (GOLD analysis project Ga0233437, IMG submission 182714) | Seawater microbial communities from Saanich Inlet, British Columbia, Canada - SI_122_August2016_200_MG | ecosystem: Environmental > Aquatic > Marine > Inlet | place: Canada: British... | reverse complement strand
GATGCATGCGTCCCCCGTTTCGAGCCCCAGAGATGTGAGACCGCCGGCCAGTATGTTGACCTTTCGGTTCAGTTCCCGGTAAGTGATCTCTTCCCCTTCAAACCGGATGGCAACACGGTTCGGGATTCGCTTTGCGGTATTTTCGAGAAGGTTGGAAAGGTTCATGGGTTTTGCCTCAGTCCTTTTTTCGGGTGCCGTCTTCATTGTATTCATACCATCCCTTTCCGGTCTTGCGGCCCAGCTGCCCCGCCGTCACCTTTTTCCTCAGGAGCATGGGGGGGTACCACCGGGGGTCGCCGGTTTCACGATACATGGCCATCATGGCACCGTAAGTGATATCCAGGCCCACCATGTCCCCGGTCTCAAAGATGCCCATTTTCCGGCCGGAGGCCAGTTTTAATCCCTTGTCGATGTCTTCCACCGTGGCCACTCCCTGTTCCACCAGGCGCATGGCTTCCATGGTGGAGGGGAAATTGATGCGGTTGATGACGAAACCGGCCACATCCCGATTGACCATGATGGGCTCTTTGCCGATCTTGAGGGCGAACGCCTTGCCTTGTTGTGATGTCTCCTCATTGGTGGCCAGGCCCTTGATGACTTCAACGGCCTTCATCATGGGCACCGGGCTGAAAAAATGCAGTCCCAGGACCTTTTCGGGCCTTGTGGTGACCGCCGCCAGTTCCGTAATGGAGATGGCGGAAGTATTGCTGGCCAGGAGGGCATTGGGACCGGCCGCCTCATCCAGCTTTTGAAACACCTCCCGTTTGAGTTCCAGGTCCTCGAAAACGGCCTCGATCAACAGATCCGCTTCTCCGGCCTCGGAAAAATCCGACACGGTCCGGACCCGTTTCATGACGGTGGCGCCGTCTTCGGTGATTTTCCCTTTCTCAAAGAATTTGTTCAGGGACCATTCCATGTTTTTGACGGCCCTTTCGAGGGCCTCTTTATCGATGTCGTATAGCAGGACATCAAGACCCGCCTGGGCACAGACCTGGGAAATCCCGCTCCCCATAAGGCCGCTTCCCACCACAAATATTTTGTTTATTGTCATGTTACGAATACCCCCACAAAAAAATTTATCCTGCCCCCTGACAACTGTCCCCTGCCACCTGTAAAAATATCAATCTTTGGTCAATTCCCGGGCGATCACCATCCTCTGGATCTCGCTGGTGCCTTCATAAATTCGGTACAGCCTGAGATCCCGGTAGAACCGCTCCACCGGGAAATCCTTCATGTAGCCCATGCCCCCGAAAATCTGAACCGCATTGTCCGCCACCCGGCAGGCCATTTCCGTGCAGAAGAGCTTGGCCATGGAGGCTTCCTTGATGACCTTTTTGCCCTGGTCCCTTAACCAGGCGGCGTGATAGAGCATCTGCCGTGCGGCGTAGATCTCCGTTGCCATATCGGCCAGCATATTCTGAACGGATTGAAACCTGGCGATGGGCTTTTTGAATTGAACCCGTTCCTTTGAATAAGCCACGCACAGCTCCAGGAGTTTCTGGGCGGCGCCCAGGGCGCAGGCCCCCATGGTCAAGCGGCCCTTGTCCAGGACACTCATGGCGGTCTTGAACCCGTTTCCGATCATGGGTTCGCCGCCGATGACATGACTTACGGGGACCCGGCACTGGTCAAAGATCAGCTCGCTGGTACGGCTGCCGCGCAACCCCATTTTGCGCTCAATGGTGCCGGCGTAAAACCCGGGCGTGTTCTTTTCCACAACAAAAGCGGTGATACCCCCCCGGGCCTTTTTTTGTTTGTCGGTCACTGTGATGACAGTTGCCAAATCGGCAATGTCGCCGTTGGTGATAAAGTGTTTGAGGCCGTTTAAGACGAAATGGTCGCCGTCCCGTTCCGCGGTGGTCTGTACATTGGCGGCATCGGAACCCGCCTCCGGTTCGGACAGGGCAAAACAGGTGGTCCATTGGCCGCTGGCGATTTTGGGCAGGTATTTTTGCTTTTGTTCCTCGGTGCCGTCGAAAAGGATGCCCATGGAACCGATGCCGTTGCTGGTGCCGATGCGGGACCGAAAGCAGGCGTTGGTCTTGGTGAGTTCTTCATAGACCAGGCATTCGCCAAAGGTCCCCAATTCGAGCCCCCCGTACGCCTCGGGAATGGAGAGGCCGAAGAGACCCAGTTCCCGCATCTTCTGAACAATCTCCTCCGGGATATTATCCTCTTCTTCCACTTTTCTGGATATGGGTTCAAGATCCTGTTGCACAAACCGGATGATCGTCTCCCGCATCATTGCCAGGCTTTCCGGAATTTCAAAATCCACTTCAATCTCCCTGTTTTTATGGACGGGTCTTTGCTGAAACAAGTCCCGGATTTCCCAAACTCTCCTTGCAAGAGAGATGCCATATTGAGATGGCAATCTTATTGTATTGAAATGTTTGAAAAATTTATGAATGAACCTCAAAAAGGCGTGATTTTCGGAGCACCTTAAAAGAAAAGTGTCGAAAATTTACTACGTAATCTTGGCCGGGAATTCATTTTAAGGGTTAAAGCTCTGAAAAAGATGGGTTTGTTGAGGAAAGAATGATTTCTACATGTAGAAAAAATTATACATTGATGATGTCCTATGCATCGACACCGTACCGTTTCAGTTTCTGATACAAGCCGGTCCGGTGCATGCCCAGGAGTCTGGCGGCTTTGGCCTTGTTGCCTCCCGTAAAGCGGAGTGCCTCCACAATGGCCCGCTTTTCGGCATCGGCCAGGATGTTCCGCAGGAGTCCCACGGAGCCGGTGACCCCGTCCGCCTCACCGTAGAATTTTCGAATCCGCCCAGGCAGATCTTCAACGGATATCTGATGCCCCTGGGCGATGTTCATGGCCCGTTCCAGGGCGTTCTTGAGTTCCCTGACATTGCCCGGCCAGGTATACTGTTTGAAAAGTGCCATGGCCTCAGGGGAGATCCGGTTGGGTATGAGCCGCCTTTTTTCTCTCAGATTGGACAAGAGGTAATAGGCGATTCGTGGGATGTCTTCCGGCATCTCGCGGAGGCTGGGCGTCCGGATATGGAAGATGTTCAGGCGGTAAAAGAGGTCGGAACGGAAGCGCCCCTCTTTGATCATGCGGCCCAGGTCCTGGTTTGTGGCGGCGATGACCCGGAAATCCAGCTTCGTGGACTTTGTGGCGCCGATCCTTTCCACTTCGTGTTCTTGAAGTACCCGCAGCAGTTTCGCCTGCATGGGAAGGGGCATGTCCCCTATTTCATCCAGGAAGATGGTGCCGCGGTCCGCCAGTTCGAACTTGCCCGGTTTTCCCCGGGCCCGGGCGCCGGTAAACGCGCCCCCCTCGTAGCCGAAAATTTCACTCTCAATGAGTTCGTGGGGTATGGCGGCACAGTTGACCTTGATGAAAGGGCCGTCAGCGCGCCGGCTGTTTTGATGGATGGCCTGGGCAAAAAGTTCCTTGCCGGTCCCCGATTCGCCGGTGATGAGGGCCGAAGCGTCGCTGGAGGCGGCCTGAACCCCGAATTTTCTGGGTTCCTCCATGGCCCTGGACGCACCGATGATCTTTTCCCAGGCGTGACGGCCCTCTCCGAAGGAAGTGACCTCGGAACGGTAATACTGCACCTGCCCCTCAAGAATCTCTATGCGGCGATGCAGGTCCTTGATTTTGTCTGTCTGGTGAAACATGAGTTTCCCCAGAACGCCGATCACGTTTCCTTCAGGGTCTTTCAAGGGGATCCTGGCGATGATTCTCTGCCGGTCCCCGATGAAGAAGGCCTTTCCGATCTCCGCCTTTCCGGTCTTGAGGACCTCCGGCATGCGGGTCTTTCTGACCACCTCGGTGATGTGTTTTCCCACGGCCTCTTTGGGATCCATCAGATAGCCGATGTCCCGGGTGTTGTACCGGCTCATGAACCGAACAATACAGTCCCTGTCGATGACGATGGGACACTCGTACGGATTGTCCACGAAGGCATTGAGCAACATGCTTTCGGTTCGGGTGACCCATCCGGGGGGGGGACTATTTTTCACTGGATTGGTCCGGCAGATGTTTTAACTTCAGTCGCTGCATGCCTTTGATCCAGCGTTCGTAATCCGCAGCTTTCATCTGCAGATAATCTTTCACCATGGGGTGGGGCAGAATCATGAACTGTCCCTCGTCCAGGGCGGTCATCACGTCTTCCGCCACCTGTTCGGCTTCCAGCATCCCGTCAAGGGCAGCGATTCCGCCGCCGTTTCGGGTCATGAGGGAGCGCACCGCCATGGGACAGAGCACCGATACCTGAATACCTTTGTCACCGTAGTTGATGGCCAGATTGTCAGCCACCCCCACCGCCGCATGTTTGGTGGTGGTGTAGGGCGTCGAGTCGATCTGGTTGAGCAGTCCGGCTGCCGATGCCGTGATCACAAATCCGCCTGAACCCCGCTCCAGCATTCCGGGAATTACTGCCCGGGCCCCATAGATATGGGACATGACATTGATCTCCCACATGCGCTGCCAGTCGGCATTTGACACTTCCAGCAGTCCCTGGATGAGGATGCCGGCGTTGGAGAAAAACAGATCCACGGGCCCGAACCGGGCTTCGGTTTCCCGGACCACCTTGAAAATATCCTCTTCCTTTGCCACGTCGCACTGGACGGCCATCCCGCCGATTTCCCCGGCCAGGGATTGGGCCCCTTCAAAATCGATATCCGCCACCACAACGGCCTTTGCTCCTTTTTCGGACAACTTTCGGCACAGGGCCGCGCCGATGCCGTTGGAACCGCCCGTAACAATAGCCACCTTATCTTTGACCTGCATGGAATTTCACCTCGCGCTAAATCGTAAATTTGAACGGCCCTTAGGCCATCATTCCACCATCACAGATGATGGTGGTGCCAGTGGTATAGGATGCGGCGTCCGATGCCAGATAGAGTACGGCACCGACCATCTCTTCGGGCTGCGCGTGCCGCTTCATGGGAATCCGCTGAAGCGCGTATTCATAAATCTGTTTGTTTTCAATCAGTGCGGCCGAAAACCGGGTTTCGGTCAAACCGGGCAGCAGGGCGTTGGCACGAATGTTACTCGATGCCAACTCCTTGGCATAGGCTTTGGTCATGGCGATCACCCCGGCTTTGGTGATGCTGTAGATGCCCTGGAACATGCCCGGGCTGATGCCCCCCACGGAAGCCACATTGATGATGCTGCCCCCCTTTTTTTCCATCAGCGGAACCGTTTTCTGGATCAGGAAAAAAGGACCCCTGAGATTGACCTCCACTGTTTTGTCGAAGACCCCCGGTGAGGCGCCGGTCATGGGGCCCAGATAGGGATTAACCGCTGCGTTGTTCACTAGAATGTCCAGGCGCCCGTAAGTTTTCGCCACATGATCGCATAGCGCTTCTATCTGTGTCAAATCGCCCAGATGACAGGCCACCGCCTCGGCTTTTCCCCCCGCAGTCACAATTTTCTCCCTGACCACCTCAAGCCCCTCTATTTTTCGGCTCACCAGGATGCATCGGGCCCCGTGGGCCGCCAGGTTCATGGCAATGGCCTCACCGATACCCCGACTGGCGCCGGTAATCAATGCGGTTTTGTCTTTGAGTTCAAATGAAACCATTTTCTGTTATCTCCTTAATGTTTTCGAGTCAACAAAATCCTGCTCAGCGTTGCCCGCAAGTCGCGCGCAGGCATCCTCCAGCAGTGGAATGAAGTGGATCATGTCTTCCACAATGCATATATCCGCCTCGTTAAACATGGGTGCGAGCGGGTCGGTATTGATGGCGATGACAAACTTGGCGCCCCGCATCCCCATCACATGCTGGGTGGCGCCGGATATACCGCAGGCAAGGTAAAGTTTCGGGGATACGCTGGCGCCGGTAACCCCCACCTGTCGATTGTACCCAAGCCAGCCGCGATCGCAGATGATGCGGGTGCCGGCCACCTCGGCGCGTGGGAGCAATTTGGCCAGCCGGTGAATCAGTTCCATGTTCTTCTGATCACCGATACCGTTCCCCACGGCTACGATAATGGGGGCTGAACTCATATGGGAGGTATCGGCTTCACCCTGTTTAAGGCCCAGGAAACGGGTCCGACCCGCCGAACCGACGACTTCTTTGTGGATTGACTGGGCAGGGGGCGGTGATTTGGCCGGGGGATCAAACTTGAAAGTTCCCGGTTGTACGGTAATGATGGTGGTGGCGGCACTGGAACCATAAAGACCCTTCGCTTTTCCGCCATAGACATCCCTTTGAAAACAAATGCGCCCCCGGGATTCCACCAGACCGTCCACGCCGCAGACACACGCGGCGCCCGTGGAAGCCGCCAGCGCCGGTGCCCACTCCCATCCCCGAGAGGTATGGCCGGCGCATACGAAGGTCGGTTGAACGGCTTCCATCTCCCGGGATATCACCGCGCGAAACGTTTCGTTGAGGTAGCCGGAAAGACCTATCCCCTGGACCGCGGTCACCTGAACGCCGGTCCGACGGGCCACATCCCGGGCGGCCGGACCCACGTCGTCTCCCAGGATCCAGACCCCCATGGCTTCAGTTCCAATGCCCCGGGTTCCAATACCCTGGGCCCCCATTCTCTGAAGCCTTTGGCCAAAGGCGATCAGGTCGTAGATTTCCGAATCAACACGACCTTTTTGACAGCCAGCAACCAGCATGATCTCCACCGGATCAATCATGGTGTCTTCGGCAGAAGGGCCGCTTGCGGGATTCAGTTTCAAATCAGAGCCTTCGCTTTCAGCAGGGCCGCCATCTGTTCCGCTTTTTCGAGAGGTGAACCCGTGATCACTTGTGCCGCACGTGCGTGTGGGGGTGTTGAAAAACCCATACAGTCCACCTGGACCTCCATGGGTTCCAGCGTGTCGGTGGAGATGGTCGTAAAAACATGCCGGTTGGCCCGCAGCATGTTGGAAAGGGAGGGGTATCGCGGCCGGTTGATGCCGGGCTGCAACGCCAGCAGGGCCGGCAGGGGAATGTCCACCAACTCCCGTGTGCCGCCCTCGATCTCTCTTTCGATTGACACATCCGCCCGGTCCGGGGATATTTTCATGCCCATGACCTGGGTGGAATAGGGCAGATTCAGTAAAGCGGCCGCCATGGGACCCACCTGGCCGCACATGAAGTCCTCGCTCATAACGCCGCACAGAATCAAGTCATATTCCCCGGAACGTGCAAATTGGGCGATCCAGGCGGCAACCCTCGCCGGTCCCGGGTCGGCATTCGCGGTGGTCGCCAGGTGTACGCCATCATTGCATCCCATGCCAATGGCGCGTTTGAGGATCTGGACAGACCGCTCCGGTCCCACGGTGATCACATCAATGTGCACCCCGGTCATGGATTCCTTGATGGACACCGCCTGCTCCACTGCAAATTCATCGAAACGGTTCATGGCAAACCTGTCGGAAAGCGCCAGTGACGCTATTCCGTGCGCGTCGTGGGTCACCACGATCCTCTCCAAGTCCGGAACCTGTTTCACACATACCAGAATGTTCATAATCGAGTGCCGCCCCATAATGATGCGTACTTCCATTGATCCCTGCTTCCATGATCATCTAATTATTTAAATGTGCCGGGTCGACAATGTCAATAAAAAAATAACAAGTGTTCGTTATTTTTTTGTTGACTGGAGCCGAAAGCTTCGGTAGGTTCAATTCTACGATTCGCCAACCCGGCATGGATAGTGATGGGCTGGCAACAATAAACTGATGATCAAAAAACATGAGTGAAATAGTTTTTATCCGCCACGGTCAGGCCTCTTTTGGTTCAAGTAATTACGATCGTCTGTCCCCCATCGGGATTCAACAGGCCCGGGTTATGGCCGACCACCTTTTAGCCCTGGAAATCGGTTTCGACGCCATCTACAGCGGCCGCATGAAACGCCAGCGGGATACGGCCGAACCCCTGTGTGAACATTATTCAGAACGTTTGGAAGATGGTGATCTGCCCGGCATCCTGCCGGCCTTTGATGAATACAATGCAAGAGCGCTGCTGGTGGCGCGCGCCCGGATTTCCAGAGACCCTGATACGCTGGCGGCTGGCGATCTTGTCCGGCTTCGGCAGGACAAAAAAGCGTTTCAGACCTATTTCTCCCAGACCGTGGATCGATGGCTCGACGGACATTACGACGGCCAGGAAGGCGTTGAGCCGTGGCCTTCATTTTGTGCCCGGGTTCGCGGGGGCGTTGAATTTTTAAAAAGCCGCCACGGCAGGGGCCACCGTATCGCCGTTTTTACCTCGGGTGGTCCCATATCGGCGATCATGCAGATGGCCCTGGGTTTGAGTCACAGCAAAACTTTGGAAATCAGCTGGGAGGTCATGAACGCTTCCATGACCTGCATCAAATACAATTCGTCGGGGGTGTCCCTGTCAGTGTTCAATAATACCACCCCCCTGTTGATGACCGGTGATCCGGCATTGTTGACCTATCGGTAGGGGGAGACGTCTTGATCGGTCCGGCCGGGAAGCAGGTTGTGGAATATATTAAAATAGAAGCGCCTGCAGACAATTTTATGGCATAAACCCGTTGAAACAGGAGTCACCAATGGATTTTACAATTTCAGAAAAGATGCAGACCATTTTGGGGATGATGGACGAGTTCGTTACCAAAGAACTGATCCCCCTAGAAAAAGACTTTCTGGCCGACAACCTGGAGGATCTGCTTCCCGTCCTGGAAGAGAAGCGGGCCATGGTCCGGCAGATGGAACTCTGGGCACCGCTCCATCCGGCGGAATTGGGCGGCATGGGGCTGACCCTGATGGAGAGTGCATTGGTCTTCGAGGCGTTGGGTGGATGCCCCCTGGGCCTGTATACGTTCGGCTGCATGGCCCCGGATGCCGGCAACATCGAGATCCTGCACAAATTCGGGACCCCGTGGCAGTCAAAGGAATTCCTGGAGCCCCTGGTTGCGGGAAAAATCCGCAGTTGCTTTTCCATGACCGAAGTGGACATGCCCGGTTCCAACCCGGTCATGATGGAGACCACGGCGGTTAAGGATGGGGATGATTACGTGATCAACGGCCACAAATGGTATACCAGTTCCGCCGACGGCGCCGCCTTTGCCATTGTCATGGCTGTCACCGACCCCGAAGCCCATCGCTACCGTCAGGCCAGTATGATTATCGTCCCCACCGATACCCCCGGCTTTAACCTGGTACGGAATATTCCGGTCATGGGGCACGCGGGAAAAGGCTATTTCAGTCACGCCGAGATCCTCTATCAAAACTGCCGGGTGCCTCAAAAGAATCTTCTGGGCCAGGAGGGCCACGGGTTTGTTATTGCCCAGGAACGCCTCGGTCCCGGCCGCATCCATCACTGCATGCGCTGGATCGGTATCTGCAACCGGGCCTTTGATCTCATGTGCGCCCGGGCCCGGGACCGCGTCATCGCCCCCGGTCGAAAACTGGCCGACCGGCAGCTGGTCCAGGCCATGATCGCTGACAGCGCCGCTGAAATCCAGGCCGCCCGCCTGATGGTTCTCCATGCCGCCTGGAAAATCGAGCAGCTGGGAGCCAAAGGGGCGCGGAAAGAAATCTCCATGATCAAATTTACGGTGGCCAACACCATGCAGCGGGTGGTTGACCGGGCTCTGCAGGTCCATGGGGGCCTGGGCATGACCGACGACACCATCATCGCTTTTTTCTACCGGCACGAGCGGGCTTCCCGGATCTATGACGGCGTGGATGAGGTGCACAAGGTTTCCGTGGCCCGGCAGATCCTGAAAACCTACGAAAACAGAATTGTGAAATAAGGGCCTCGGAAAAAACTAAATACACAATCTGACTTGTCCTTTGGCCCGTCTACTGCGTTGTATCCACCGGCACATATCCACCAATATGCACTGGTGGATGCGCCTTGCATACGAACCAAAATACGGCGCCATCCTGCGCATTTATTTTTTGTCGAGGCCCTAACCAAATCGTGAAACCGATACCCATTGATGACTACAGACGCTTCAAAAGAGAGGTCGGTGCGCTTAAAAAAAGCTGCTATCTGGAGTTCTTTGCCGAAAACCCGGAGGTTTTTCAGATTAAGAAAGAGAAAACCATCAGCAAGAATCTGGAACGGATTTTTGCCGCCGCGCTCAAGATCAGCAATAAGAAGGGTTTTCATGCCATGACCATGCGGGATTTGAGCAAAGGGGCCCGCTTGAGCACCGGCGCCCTGTACAACTACTTTTCAGGTAAAGAGGAGTTGCTCGAAATGATGCAGCGCCACCGCCGTACCATTGCCTCGCGCGTGCTCAGGAGCAACATCGCCCTTCCAAAGGAACCCCTTATAAAACTGCGCGCAGCCATAAAGACCCATTTGTACCTCAGCGAAGCCATGCAGCCCTGGTTCTTTTTTTCCTATATGGAAGCCAAAAACATCGGGCCCAAGGAGCGCCAGGCGGCGGTTCAGGGCGAGTTGAACACGGAAAAGCTTTTTACCGACATTATTTTAATGGGTCGTGATCAGAACATCTTTTTAACGGACAACCCTCAGATGACGGCCAGTCTCATCAAAGCCATGCTGCAGGACTGGTACCTTAAGCGGGCCAAATATGCCCGCCGAAATGTTGAGGTGGACGTCTACGCCCGCTTCATGACCGCCTTTATCGAAAGCAGTCTCGTAAACCCCGAATCCGCAACCTGACGGGAAAGGGATATTACCCCATGAATCAAATGGATCAGATGGACCATGTGGATCGACCCACGGATGTACGCCAGGGCGAGGAACTGGCTGCGGATCGCATTGAACCCTACTTGAAGGAAACGATTCCAGGCCTGGAAGGACCGGTTCAGGTGCGGCAGTACCCCGGTGGCGCTTCCAACCTGACCTATCTCCTCTCGTTTACCAACCGGCAACTGGTGCTTCGACGCCCCCCCTTCGGCACCAAGGCCGCCACGGCCCATGACATGGGACGTGAATACAAGGTTGTGTCCGCCCTC
>Ga0233437_1007211_pt1 | contig 10865 bp, 22 predicted proteins | sample SI_122_August201_FD_182714 | JGI IMG/M metagenome (GOLD analysis project Ga0233437, IMG submission 182714) | Seawater microbial communities from Saanich Inlet, British Columbia, Canada - SI_122_August2016_200_MG | ecosystem: Environmental > Aquatic > Marine > Inlet | place: Canada: British... | reverse complement strand
GAAAGGTAGTATTTTTTTACAGATGTTGCTGAAACTGAAACATATGAAGAAGATAAAAGATACCTATTTGGAGGGGATAAGGAAAGGGGCGTTAGGTGGAGTAATACATCCAAGTTTTAACCTACACACAGTAGCTACCATGCGTAGCTCGAGCAGTAACCCCAATTTCCAGAACATACCCAAGCGAAGTAAGATAGCTAAGAAGATGATAAGAACCACGTTCATAGCAGATAAAGGGATGTTCATCGAAGAACTCGATTTCAAATCCCTCGAAGTAAATATTGGAAATTGCTACCACAAGGATAAGAACATGCTAAAGTACCTGTCATCTACTGCAAGTAACATGCACACGGATGTAGCGTACATGACATTCCTACGTGATAAGGACACATTGCTCCCCAAGGAACGAAATGACACGAAGCAGTACATGGTATTTGCTGAGTTCTACGGGGACTATCACGTACAGGTAGCTAAGAACCTGTGGGAACATATGAGTAAGGAAAGCAAGGCACATTTAAAATCAAAAGGGTACTCAACGTTAGAGGAGTATACTACGTTGATAAAGTCTGTGGAAGATGATTTCTGGAATGTACGGTTCAAGGAATACGGGAAATGGCGAAAGAATAATATTCGTGATTATAATAAACGGGGGTATATAGACACATTTACGGGATTCAGGACATCTACGGTTATGACCGTCAATCAGGCAAATAACATAGCTATACAGGGGTCGGCTTTTCACTGTCTACTTTATCTATTGATATACATTAATAACGAGCTGAAGAGAAAGAACATGGAGTCCTACATCATAGGACAGATACATGACTCAGTGTTGTTGAACATACTGCCTGCGGAAGAAGATCAGGTGCATGAGATAGTAAAGAATGGGCTATACAAATTGAAAGAAGAGTGGAAATGGATCATAGTCCCCCTGACGTTAGAGTACGAACAAACTCCGGTGGATGGAAATTGGTCACAGTTGGAGGAAAAAGGTTCAATCAGTGCTTGACAAACTGAGAATAGTGTGATACTGTATGGTAGGAGTAAGAAATGATATATGTAATAGTTTGTGGTTCGTATTCAGATAAATTTAATGAATGTTATTTTACGAATGAAGAAGAGGCTAAAAAATACATAGCTTCTATGAATGACGGAGATGCATGGATAGATTATCTGGATGAGGGAAAAGTAACAGATAAAGTAATGAAAAGTACCGTATATACAGAGTACAGATGTTATTACACAACAAAGTTCGGGGTTAAGAATATACGGGATATTAGGACAACAATCAATAAGAAACCAACTGAGGTGTATTATTCTGATTTTAGTTATACTAGATACATATCTGTGTGGGCGGTATCAAAAGAAATTGCAGAAAAGATTTGTTATGATACACTTGCCGAATTAAAATACAAAGTAGAGGTAGAACAAATGAAACCAGAAATTGCTTGTGAGTTGATATGATTTATGTAATAGTTATATTAATAGGGGTTCTTATATATTTCGCTAATAGAGTAAACTACTCACGGTATGTGTGTCATGCGATTAATTTCAGAACAAAGATACTGAAAATGAGTGAGAAGGATGATTATTGGTGGGAAGTGTATGAGAGTTTACCTGATGTAAAAGAGATGGCGAAGATAACTAAACGGTCAGGGGTAGTAAGTTGCCTGACGGAAGAACAGCAAGTTCAATATTTTAAACATGATATGGAGAGGAGATATGGAGAGGAAATGATAATAGTTTATGATTATGCGACTGCAAGATTTGTAAGAAACAGTGAAGGTGAGTTGTATCAGATAACACGGAGGGATAATCTACCACGTGCTATCACCCACAATACACGTTTTATTGATACTGGGAATTACAGTGCGATAGATTTAGCGTATATATACGTAGAGAATGGATTGGCTGAGGAAGAAGGCCGAGAATTAATAGAATTAGGGGAGTAGACAATGATAATTAAAATAGATGATTCTTTTTGTGAATGGGAATATGAGGTAAATGGATTGGAAAGGTATAGTATTGAAGATATAATAAATATCATAGCACGTACTACTGAGGCGTCTGTTATTAGTAGTAAGTGTGTGAAGGTGCATCCATATGGAATTTAATATTAGAAAAGGTAATGTAGAACTGAGGTCATGTGGAAAGCATTTACTACAGTCTGAAAAGCCTCATTACAGGGCTGAGATTGTTGTATGGGAAAAGGGAGCAGGTAAGTATTGCTATACAGTTGCTTATTTTGAACCTGAAGAAGAGGGATTTCATTTGAAAACAGTGTTGGATAGACCTGTACAGTTAGAGGAAGATAATTTTCAAGGATTTATACAGATGATGAAAGTCGGATTCTCACTTCTCTATATGTTTTGGAATGAGGAGTAAGTGATGAAAAGATTATTATGTTCATTAGGGGTTGTATGTCTATCAGTAGCGTACATTACCATGATAATACTATTACCTGAGATAGTTGCTTATTTTGTAATTGGGGGGATGTTAGTTATTGGTGTGTTCAGTTACGTGTATTTTGGTCTATTCAAGGATATGTAGATGAAGTATTTTTCAAGCGATTTACATCTAGGTCACAAAAGTATCCTGAAGTTTAGGGATATCCCATCAACTACATTAGAGGAGTACAATGCATGGGTAATCAAAAGAATATATGATTTGCCTGCGGGTAGTGATCTGTATCTGTTGGGAGATACTGCATGGGATAAAGGAAGTTTTATCCAGTTGTTGAATGGTAAACCACGGGGTATCCAACTACATATAATTGAGGGTAATCATGACCGGAAGATTAAGTTCAGTAATTTTCATGGATTCAATCATCTGCATCAGGCAAAGACAGTGAAGGACATGGGGCATAAGTTCTTTTTAAGTCATTATCAATGTGTTGTTTGGGATTGCAGTCATTACAATAGTATAAATTTATTTGGACATACACACAAAGACACGCCTACACCAGAGGTCAAAGGAAGACAATTGAATGTGAATTGTGAGTTCTGGGACTATCGGGCTGTGAGTAGTGAACGGATTATAGAGTTATTGGATGGTGTAGATAATTGGGATTATCTTGAGGTTAAAAGGAGAAGGGAAAATGAAAGTATATAAACTAGAGGTATTGATTATTGATTATGATGTGAACTCAGTAGATGAAGCACTAAATATAATAAACGAAACACGTTATGCTAATCACACTAATGTAGAAGCAATAACATGCAGGGAAGCGGATATAGGGGAATGGTCAGATGATAATCCATTAAACTATACAAGCAAAGTAGAAAAAGAAATGAATAGACTGTTTCCCGGAGTAAAAAATGACTAGAGAGCTAGTAACCGTAGACTTTTATAAAATTGTGGAAGAGGATGGGATTGAGTATGTTATCCTTGATGAAGAAAAAACATTGGCTAAGGATTTCACATTCTACCGATCAGCACTGACGGGTAAAGTAGTGTCGATGAAAAAGCTTGAATATCTATTCAATGTACTGGAAGATAAGTTTTTATTCGCTCAGTTACGTACAAACAGCATACAGAATGTAATACAAAGAAAGATATTGCAACCCGTGGTATTCTCTGAATGTCACTTTATAGACCGAGTATGATAATCGAAGGGTTATGTATTATCCTGATAGTTACGATAATCATAACTATAGGACTAAAACACAGGAGGAAGTGAGTGCAGAATGTACTACAAGTAAGTGAAAGACCATTGAGCTTTGATCAGGTACTGGGGAACAAGGCTGTAATAAAATCATTAACTGCTAAGATGAAAAAGAATGATACCCATTGTTTCATGTTCGATGGACAAGCAGGATTGGGTAAGACCACTATGTGCAGAATATGTGCATCTATGGTAGGGGCATTAGATATAGATACCTATGAATATAACATGGCAGATACCAAGGGAATAGACACCGCACGAGAGATAATCCGTAATATGTCTATGGCACCGTTGGGTAAGGCTACGGTAATTATACTGGATGAAATCCACAAAGCTACAGGCAATTTTCAAGAAGCGTTGCTGAAGCCTACAGAGGATGTACCCGATCATGTATATTTCTTTATGGCGACCACAGCTCCCTCTAAGATTATCCCAACACTCAAAAGGAGATTCACCCAATTTCATTTGACTCCTGTTGATGACATGGATTTATTTGTGTACCTTGTGACAGTAGCTAAGAAATATGGTATAAAAGTCTCGAAAAAGGTATTAGAATTGGTAGTAGAACACTCTCATGGCTCTACAGCACAAGCCCTGCTCTTACTTGATACCATATCCGAGGTTGGGGAAAAAGAGCAGGTGGAGCTGATTGAGAAGTCAGGTGACGGTGATGAAAAGACAGTCAGAGATTTATGTCAGGCATTGCTCAACAGTAAGTCGTGGTTCACTGTCGGAACGCTAGTGAAAGAAGTACAGCAGGATGCAGAGAGTATTCGGCATGTGGTATTGGCATATATGGCAAAGGTGTTACTGGGTAAAAACAATGCTGTACATTTACGGGCAGGACGGATAATAGAATTATTTATTGAACCGTTTTATACCCGTGCAGAATTGGTACTAGCTTGCTATAAAGCGAGTAGGAAATAATACCCTCTAGGGTATAAAACAAGAATATACCCTAGAGGGTAAGGAGTAAGAATATGCAAGTAGAGGTAGTAAATGACAAGTTAATTTTTGAACCAGAGAGTTTTACGGAACATTATGCAATTACCGAGTATATAAGACAAAATGTGCCTCCGATACTTGAAGTAAGTGATGATATTTTGGTGAAGGAGTAGGAGATGGTAGTATATTTATGTTATGAATCACATACAATTGATGATTGGTTATTGCATATAGCATCAAGCAAACAAAAAGCATGTGAGTTTCTAGCAGACAGAAAGAAAGAAATGGATCGTAATGGGTATGTTTATTGGTATAGGGAGATTGAAACAGATAAACTCTATAGTGAAAACCAATATGAATTTAATGGAGATACTTTTGTAAATGATTAAATTACCGAAAAAGTTTGACTACATAATAATGCATCCAGAATTGGAAATAGCACTTGATGCATTAATAAACACTGATGATAATCTGTGCATTATTGGGGAGGCAGGATGTGGGAAAACAGAATTTATAAAAATCTGTAGTGATAAACAAGTATATAACAAAAACGTCATAGTAGCAACACCGACAGGTATATCGGCAGTAAACGCATCTAGTGATGGAGTAAGGGCAACAACTATACACTCGTTGTTTCAACTAAAGCCACTGAGCATTATACCCCCTGAGCAACTTGTCACTCATGCAAAGCTTGCACCTATATTCAGAAACCTAGACTGTTTAGTCATAGACGAGATTTCGATGGTCAATTCTGATCTATTGTCTAAAATAGTATATTTATTAAAGTCGAATAGGAATGAGACACTACCTCGTATCATTGTGATAGGTGATCCTAGTCAGCTTGCACCTATAATTGAGACACCCGAAGAACAGGATTATATAAATGACATGTATAGAAGTAGATATTTCTTCCACGCAAGCATATTCAAGTCCATGAAGATATTGCAGTTCAGTAAGGTGTTCCGACAGAAGGATAAGGAGTTTAGTACCGTTCTAGGCAGATTCCGATACAAGAAAGAGACTGATGCAGATCGTAAGTATTTGAACAGTAGGGTGATGTCTGTAGAAGAGTTTAGAAAAGGTGGTGATTTCGTACACATAGCCTTGACAAACAGGACAGTAAATGATATAAATAGTAGAGAGATGAGTATGAACCCGAATAGGAGTAAAGTATATTACGGAAGGGATAACAATTTCAAGGATGCCCCTCCAGTGGAGGAAAGGCTTGTTCTAAAGGTAGGTGCCCAAATTATGCTGTGTATAAACAATAAAACACAGGGGTATTATAATGGGATGCTTGGGCGTGTAACTAAATTAAATCCAGAGACGGTAGAAGTAAGTACAGATCGAGGCACATTCCTGATAGAGCCTTTTACATGGGAGAAATACACCTATAAGTATGACAAGGAAACGAAAAAGATTAGGGCGGTAGTGACTGGAAGTTTCCGTCAATTGCCTATAAGAATTGCGTATGCACTGACCTCCCATAAGTGTCAGGGGTTGACCTTGGATAGGATGTATTTGGATTTGGAGAGGGGTACATTTGCATCAGGAATGTGCTATACAGCCTGTTCCCGTTCTCGTACAATAGAAGGATTTGGATTAAAGAGGGCCATTAAAGCTTCTGATAATAAACTGAGCATGGTGATCAGGAAGTTTTATGCCCGACATGGAATAGGAGGGAAGGAATGTTAATACCTTATGATACAGTTAGAATTACACAATACAAAGTAGATACACTTGTAAAAAAAATACCCGGTAAGGTAGTTATTCTATATGAGGGATTGGACTTTTTTATGGAGAAACCGAAACGTAGAAGTAAAATGGTAATAGGCAAAGTCTACAGAGAAAAGGCAACGGGTAAGATCGGGTACTATATATACAACACATATATACCAGCAGGTGCATTTGTAGTTGGAAGCCTGTATTTTTCATCAGACCCAAAATCATCTGATGGAGATTGGAGTGTATTGGTTGCTGAACATGTAGAAGAAGTTAAAATTGTTACCGAGGAGGAAAGTAATGGCAATAGGTAGTACCATGTTCGATAAATACATACCAAAAGAACATACCTGTATATGGCAGAAGACAATGGATTTAAGATGGGATGAAGGTATGAAAACATGGTGCGGTGCTGATTTTATAAAAACAAGTAATGGCCCACAGGTACTGCAACAGAAAAGTATCTGTACTGTCTGTGGGAAAGAGAAGTGGGAGGAAGTATGAAAATACCCACCCCACTCATTGACATGTACCTGTGTATGAGACAACAGATTATGCTAAGGTATAGGTATTTAAAGAAGGAGAAGAAGAATGAACAAACACAAGAATCGAAGGTTCAAACGACTGCACATAGGTGATTCGTTTGAAAAAGATGGGAAAAAGTATCAGGCGTATGTAACCGCAGAAGACGGAAGTGTACACAGGGTATTCGCAAAGACAAGCAAGAAATGGAGGAAGAACCGTGAGTTATTACGAAGACTTGGCAATAGACCCGTATAATCTACTAGAAGAGTGGCAATCACAGGCAGGGATGTATCTGTCATATGCACAAGAGGGTGTGGAACAGCAGGAGGTAATGGAGAACACGAAGGATGAGCTTGATGTACTGTGTGCGAAGATCGAACTATTGGTACGGAATGGGGAGTACGAGTTGGCACCCGAAGGACTGAAAGTGACCGAGAAAGCAGTAACAGCATTGGTTATAGCAGACCCACAAGTAATAGCGAAGAAAAGGGCATTGAACAAGGCAAAAAAGGAGGCTAGTTTACTAAAGAAAGCAGAGACGGCATTTGACCACAGGAAGAAGGCATTGGAGAATGCAGTAGTATTGACAGGACGGGAACAGTATGCTGAACCCCGTGATAGAACAAAAACAATCGAAAAGAAAAAACAAGAAAAAACGGTAGATGACATAGATAGTCAATTAAACCGAAGGAGAAAAAATGGGTAAAAGAAACTTAAAAGAAGATTTACAGGTAGATTTGAAGACAAACTACGAGAACAGAAACAGCGGGGGTATGCAGGGAGCGCAATACCTCAATATGAAAGCTGATGATCGCTCTTTCATCAAATTAAAGAAGGGAAAGAATGCAATTGACATCATTCCTTTTGTGCGGGGAACTGATTTATTCAAGGGAAAAAAGAAAGGTTCAGTTGCTTCAATGCTTGATGTATTCATTCATGGGTATTTCAATCAGGCATATGACAAATGTATTTGTATGAAACGTACATTTGGGAAACCCTGTGCTATATGCGAAGAACGATCTATTCTGAAAGATATGGAAGAACCTGATTCAAAAGAAGAGAGAAAGAAATTAGAGAAACGCATAAGATCACTGACTGCAAAACAACGAGCATTGGCCTGTGTTATAAATCTGAAAGAGGATGAGGATGATGAGAACAACGGACAGATTCAGGTACTAGACGAGAGTTATTTCCTTTTTGCTACACCGTTGTTAGAAGAAGCGTGTGCTGATGAAGATGGAGGGCCTGTTAATTATGCGTATCCTGATGGTGGAAAAGAAGTGCATATCCGTGGTGGAATGAAGAAAATGAAGATAGGAAATCCTTTTCTTGAATTTCAGAAATTTGACTTCGAGGACAGGGATGAAGAATACGATGAAGATATTGTAGACTACGACTACGAAGATGATGTGCTTGACCATGGTGCATTTTCTCTTGATTCCCTGTTAATCATCCCTACCTATGATGAGGTAAAAGCTATGCTTGAAGAAGGTGCTATTCTCCCTGAAAAAGAAGATGATGATGAGGAAGACGAAGCTCCTACACCCAAGAAGAAACGCAAAGGGAAAAAGGTAGCTAAACCTGAACCTGAACCAGAGGAAGAAGTTGAAGAAGCCGACGATGATGAACCTGAAAACAAATGTCCTTATGGACACGAGTTTGGTACTGACTTTACAGATAAAATTGAGTGTGATGCATGCAAGAAGAAAACACCTGACACATTCCGTAGTTGCGCTACAAATTAACATACGGGGGGAGAAATCCCCCCTTAAAGGAGAGAATATGGCTAAGGCTAAGAAGAAAACAACAGTCAAGGACATGGAGAAGGGTCGTCCTGTAAAAGAAGCTCAGTATATCACTACGGGGAACACCATTAGAGATTTAATGCTTGGTGGTGGTGAAGGTATGGGATACAAAGTAGGAAAAGCATATAATGTAGTAGCGTGGTCTAGTGTTGGTAAAACGTTTATTGAGGTTCAATCTATTGTCGGCAATTATTATGCACTGGGTAAAAAGTTTGTGTGGAATTATGATGATGGAGAATCAGGTTTTTCCTTTGATTCAAAGAAGATGTTCAACATGGATACTCCTTTTATTGATGAAAACACCCTGCGTTCAAGAACTGTCGAAGATTTATACAACAACATTCGGGCATTTGGCGATAGAAAAAAGAAAGATCAGATAGGGCTTTATATACTTGATAGTCTTGATGGGATAACCTCCCAAGACATGCTTGATCGTGGGGATAGTCGTTATGATAAGTATAAAGAAGGAAAGGACTTTACAGATGGAACTATGGCTATGGCAAAGCCTAAGTACCTGAGTGGTGAATTTTTCCCCTCTATAATGGCAGTCCTTGCACAAAAGGATATTGTTCTTGTTATAATCAGCCAACTACGTGATAATGTGGGGGCAGGTAAGTACGAGAAGCAAAGCACAAGAGCAGGGGGTAAAGCACTTGATTTTTATTGCCACTCTATAGAGGAATTAAAATTCTCGGATAAAACGGAAATGGAGGATGAGAAGTCAGGATTACGTTCAGGGGTATCCATACATTCAATAAATTCAAAGAGTAAGACCGCTAGACCCATGCGTAAAGCTAACATGGTACTCGACTATTCAATTGGTATTGATGACATTGCAGGAAATATAGATTTCTTATATGATTTAAGAACTCCATTAGGGAAATTAAGGGGTACAAAAGCAGAGGCAAATAAACTCGTGTGGAATAAGGATTCTGAAGATAAATACACTCGTAATGAACTCTGCGATTACGTGTATGACAATGAGCTAGAAGCAGAGTTACAGAAGAGAGTGGTAGACAAGTGGGAAGATATTGAGAAACGTCTTGTGAATAGACGGAAGCCGAGGTTTTAATATGATGAGACTAATTAGGATGAAAGACACGGGAGAATATGTTCTCGAATTATATGCACATGAAACACATACGGATGTGCTTGGGACGCGGTGTGTATATAATATGACTAGAGAAGAACTAGTAGAAGTACGTGATATTTTTAATAAAATGGCGGAAGAAAGATGAAAGGAATACAAGTAAACAGTCTTGGTGAATTTATACCCGATATGTATGTACTAGAATTTGATAAAAAATGGATGGTTGATGATAGCAATATGGTACTGACACGTAGAATGCTAATTGAATTAAGAGATGAGTTAACAGTGTTACTAGGGGAAGGGGAATGAAATCAAAAATATGGATCGGGGCGGATAATGGAGTCACAGCATCTTGGGGAATAGTAGGAGACATTGAGCCTATGTTTTTCAAGGTACCTGTGTTTAAACAATTGTCGTTTCAGAAGACAAAACCGAAGAACATCAATAGGATAAACACCGAAGCTCTTTATGAGGTATTAAAGCCTTTGTGTGAGAGATATACGATAAAAGCATTTTTGGAGAGGCCGATGGTCAATAGTGCAAGGTTCTCCGCATCACTTTCAGCAGTAAGAGCTTTGGAAGCAACATTAATTGTGTTTGAATTGTTGGCAATACCCTACGATTATATCGACTCAAAATCTTGGCAAAAGGCATTGTTACCCAAAGGTACATCGGGGTCAGAGATGTTAAAGAGTGCGAGTAAGGATGTGGGTATCAGGCTTTTTCCTCAATACAAGGTGTTGATAAACAAGCATAAGGATGCTGATGGTATCCTTATAGCAGAATATGCGAGGAGAAATGAATTATGATAATTGATGTAAGGGGAATAGCAACAGGAAAAACATATGATATAATGATAGATGCACATAAATGTAATGGATTGATAGTATGCTATAGGACTGTAATGAGAGGAATTGAGATAGCATCAAAGAGTTTGGGGATAAAAACTCCAACAATGATTACTCATGAAGCATTTATATATAGTTCTTATTTGCTTGATGACAGTACACCCGTGTTTATAGACAATGCAGAGGAAGTTCTACGTATCCTTGCAAGAGGAAGAGACGTACCACGGATAGTTTTGGGAGACTATTCAGAAATATTAACAGGGGAA
>Ga0233437_1007209_pt1 | contig 10866 bp, 9 predicted proteins | sample SI_122_August201_FD_182714 | JGI IMG/M metagenome (GOLD analysis project Ga0233437, IMG submission 182714) | Seawater microbial communities from Saanich Inlet, British Columbia, Canada - SI_122_August2016_200_MG | ecosystem: Environmental > Aquatic > Marine > Inlet | place: Canada: British... | reverse complement strand
GGAGTTGCAAACCAACGCCACCCTGCTCGAGCGACTCGGTTACAATCCGGACACCCATCGGGAACTCAGAAAGCGCCTTGAGGACCTGGAGGGGATCGTCGCCCAGAAAGAGCGCCTGCTCGCCGCTCGCCAGCGCCGCGAAGACAGCGAAAAAAGGATCGCCAGAAATCAGGCCGAACTCGCCTCTCGCCGCCAGCGACGCATTGAGCAGGAAGAGCGCCATCGCTCGCTACGGGAACGCCGCGACGAGTTGGAAGGGGTAGAGCAACAGTTTGAGCAACTGGCCGAGAGTCTGCACCAGTCCCGCCAGTCTCGGGACCAGTTACTCCAGCGCCAGGGGGCACTGCAGACCGAGTGCGACCGCTGCATCGAACTCGCTTCCGAGCGGAAAGAACTCCGGAAGAAGCAGACCGAAAGCCAGCGGGAATTCTGGGTCTATGAGGAATTGGACCAGGCATTTGGCAAGGACGGCATCCAGGCGCTGATCATAGAAAACGCCATCCCCGAGATCGAGAAAGAGGCGAACGCCATTCTCACCCGTCTTACCGACAACCGAATTCAGGTCTCCATCGAATCCCTGCGCGATCTCAAGAAGGGAGGGACCCGCGAGACCCTTGACATCAAGATCGCCGACGAGATAGGCGAGCGTTCCTATCAGCTCTACTCGGGAGGAGAAGCATTCCGCACCAACTTCGCCCTGCGCATCGCCCTCTCCAGGGTGCTGGCCATGCGCGCCGGCACCCGCCTGCGAACACTGATCATCGATGAGGGATTCGGCACCCAGGACAGCGAGGGATTGGAACAGCTCATCGAAGCAATCCACGAGATCAGCAAGGATTTCGACAAAGTCCTGGTAGTCACCCACCTCCCCGCTCTCAAGAACGCCTTCCCGGTGCAGATCGAAGTCACCAAACACGCCGACGTCGGCTCCCGATTTCAGATCATCGACGAGTCTTAGGCTCTGTTATACGCAAAGGTTGAAATTTTATTCTTGACATGCATCTCCAGAAGTGCCATCTGTATACACGATAACAGACGGCCGATAAGGGCAAACCACGCGAAAGCGTGGGACACAAAGTGAACGGATCCTCGTCAGACCGACCTGGGGTGACATAGTTTCGGGAACGGGTAGGCCGATCCGCACAAGATAGCCGCACTGCCGAAGAACGCTTGGGTAGGTGCGGTTTTTTGTTTGTACCTCCTCTTCTAACCCTAACCTTCCGCGGGAGGGATCGATCATGGCCATCCCCAACTCCTATCGTTCGATGGCACGGCCTTTTGTCTTCTACTGTATCCTACTGCTGGCCGTCCCGGTGACCGCACAAACCCTCTTCACTCCCCGCTGGAACAATCTGGCGGGGATTCTCTTGTGGAAGAGCGCCAGAATGCGTGGTAACGGAGCATGAAGAGTTCGGCGAAGGATTGCCGGCGAGCAGAGGAGCACCCCGGCACGGCGAGAACGATAGGGAAGAGCCGGCGAAGAAGAGGCGAGGGGAACGGGCGATTTACGGTAAAACATGAAATCTCAAGAGTCGTTTTATTTTGCTATACTGAGACGGAGACCCCATAGCCATGTCCTCATTCATTTTCGACTATGCCAAGGTATTTGACGCCATCCCCATTCCAGCGACTCTGATTGATGCCCAGGGCATCATAGTGGATGTCAATCCTTCCCTTCTGGCACATGCTGGCGAGTTTGGCTCCGAAATCCGCAAGGAGGACCGAGTCGGCCAACACATTCTCCGGTTTGCCTCTACCGAAGAGGAGCGAGGCCGCTTTGGAGGATTTATCGACAAGATCTTGAATACGGGGAAAGCTCAGCATATCGAGTGGTTATTTATAGATCAATCTGGACAGCGCCTCTGGTTTGACATCCGTGCAGAAGTGCTCAAGGATGCAACCGGAACCGTGACCGGTGCCCTCATCATCCGGGAGGATATAACCGAGCGCAAGCAGGCAGAAGAAGCACTACAGGAAAGTGAAGAGCGATACCGTCTTCTATTTGAACACATGGTCAACGGATTTGCTTACCACAAAATTATATTGGACGATAACGGCCAACCGGTCGACTATCTCTTCTTGGAGGTAAACGCTGCATTTGAGAAGCTGACTGGATTGAAGAGGGATGACGTGATGGGGAAAACGGTTACCGAAGTGCTGCCTGGGATTGATAAAGTAGACTTTGACTGGATTAACGCCTATGGTCGAGTTGCCTTGACCGGGGAAGGTGTTTCTTTTGAGGCGTTTTCAAAACTACTGAATAGATGGTGTACCGTTACAGCTCATAGTCCACAGAAAGGACGCTTTGCTGCCATATTTGATGACATCACCAAGCGCAAGCAGATGGAACAAGAACTCATCCGCTTGGAGCGATTCCGTGCCTTGGGAGAACTGGTCTCTGGCATCAGCCATAATCTCAACAATATTCTGACCGGCGCCCTACTTCCCGCACAGCTAGTACAGATGTCCGTCGATGGCCCGGAGATCCTCGAATCGGTGAATATGGTCGTTTCCTCTATTGAGCAGGCGCGGAGTGTGATAAAGCGATTGAATGAGAGCATACGCGGTCAAGAATGGGAAAAGCCATGCTCTGTATCGGTAGATGAGGTGGTGAGAGAGGTGGTGAAGATTACCCGTCCGCGCTGGAAAGACGAAGCGGAAGCAAAGGGAGTACCCATTGAAGTGGTCACCGAATTCGGAGATCTCCCTCCGGTCAAAGCCACCCCAACCGGTTTACACGACGTTTTGCGCAACTTGCTGCTCAATGCGATAGAAGCCATGCCGGAGGGAGGAAGAATTTCGATATACGCCCAAGAAAATAGGACGGGAGTGCAGCTCAGTATAGCCGATACGGGCATTGGGATGGACGAAGAGACTTGCCGGCGGGCCTTAGAGCCATTTTTCACCACCAAGCAGACGGTAGACACGGGCCTGGGGCTTTCGACGGCCTCTGGCATTGTGGCAGGATGGGGAGGTGCTATTCAGGTGGAAAGCACGTTGGGGCAAGGCACGACGGTCACTGTGAATTTACCGATATGGCAGGATGCACCAACGGAAGAAGCGGAGGTGAGAGAGCGTCACCGGAAACTCCTGATTGTCGAGGATGACGAGAGAACCAATAGCATTCTGTCTCGTCTGCTCTCCAAAGAATTTGAGGTGGAGGTGCGGGTGAATGGCCGGAATGCACTGGAACGTTTTGTTCCGGGACAATACGATGTCATCCTTATGGATCTGGGTTTGCCGGATGTTCCGGGTGACCGAGTAACGATGGAGATGAGGAAGAGAGACCCGGCCGTAAGCATAATACTGATTACAGGATGGGTGCTTGAGGAAGATGATCCTCGGTTACAGGTGTTCGATTTTCACGTGCAGAAACCCCTAAGGCTGGAAGAGATTACAGATACGATTTCTCAGGCCATTGAGCTACACGATGTCCGTGCGGGAAGGCAGGCGTAGGAGAGAAGGGGAGCGGAGAGAAGGGCATGATCCCAAATTCATAGAAGGATTCCGTGATAGAGGAGGTCCATCCTATGCATTGGTGGCGCGTGGATCTACTGAAAAAAGACCTATCCCCGATCGGCTTCACCTACCTGGTGATCATGGCGATTCTTATCGGACTGGCGCTGTTCAGGGCACTCTCCAGGACGGGAGACCCAGCTGATTTGGGAGTGCCTCTGGGTCCCCCAGGCTATGTACAGGACGGGAAATCTTCTGAATAATGCCCCTGGCATCCCGCTTCTAGAGCAGGTTCTCTTACGGGAGGAATCCATGACCGAAGAATCTCCCAAGCATTTCCTCATCATAGATGATGAGCTACTCGTAGTTCGGTTCCTGGAACGACTCCTGGAACCAAGAGACGTCCTTGATTCGTCGATAAATATTCTATATTATGAATAAATATAACATAGAGGAGAGAGAAAAACAATGTCAAAATCACGCAGTCCTTGACTAGGTATTACAAGCTTCAGATTATGTGCAGAAGAGGTAAACTGCGGGCGTATTTATGGTGCCGCCCCCGCCCAGCGGTAGGAACAGACAGCAAATGGAGGGGAAAAGGCCGAAGAAGGACTCGTGGGATTACGAGCGAGAACTTACGGAAGCGGGGGTGCCGTTCTGGGTGGAGAAGGACGCTACGTCGAGCGATCCCAATCGGACGCAGGGCATCCTGCACTTGGAATGGGCAAGTCCGAAGGAGGGCGCGGGGCTACTTCGGAACTTGCTGCGCGGCCTGCAAGCAGAATCCGGGGGAGCGGATGGATAGGCCCCGGGGAGGGCTGTATCCCTCTTCCCGGCCTGGTCAATTTCGGGGGGATGATCCCTTATTCCTGGAGCGCTCGGTTTGCTTTTTGAGGGGTTGGGAGTTGTAGGACGGCCATCTTCTCATCCAGGCTGAGAAGAACCTCCTGGGAGTCCGAGAGCCGGCTTTCCAACAGATCCAGGCGTTGCATTAGACGCTTTTCGGCTTCTCCTGGGATCTCTTTGGGTTGGTTGAATCGGCGTCGCACTGCTTTGAAATAGGCATATAAGGTGATCAGCATGATGCCGCTGGCGAAACATACGAGTACGAAGACGAAGAAATCGTCCATCTCTTATCCTCCGTTCGGGGTAAGTCAAGGGAGAGTGCACTTCCACATTATTGGATTGTTACCCGGACTAAGTCAAGGAAAAAAAGGGATAGTCACGATCCTGATCGCAATTTTGTCAAAGTTTTTATTTGATAAAACACTTAGCCGGTCCACATATTTTCGCGAAAGATCTGAAAAGGTGATCAATTCCCAGGAAATGCATTCGGCCGCAAATTTAATTTTCTGATATTATGTCAACATCAAAAACACCGTCTCCGGGGTCTCTCTGCTCTTTCAAAGTAAGTCTTCAGTCGAAGTCGAATCTCGCAATACTGGCGCCCACTCCCCATCCGCTCCGATCCAGGCGCCTCGTCACGTCGAATCGAAACAGGTGGTAGGCGAGCAGCGACAGCCCCAGTTCGTGGTGGAAGCCGTCCACGTATCGCGGCTCGTATCCGGGGACATCCCTCCTCTGCGCCGAAATCCAGGTCCGCCCGGAACCACCGTGCATCACCAACCCGAATCCCCTCCGGACCAGCCCCCACAGTCCCAATATCTCAAACGGCACCGTCTTGAAGTTGTGCTCCCAAAACAGGGCGACGTGTTCCTCTCCCTCGTAGGGCCGTCCCCGCACCGACCGGAAGCCACCGAAGGGGGTGAAGGGACCGAGGGCGACATCCAGCACGCCGAACCGCTGCAGCGGCAACTCCCCGGTTGCCCCTCCCGCCACCAGCCTCAGGTCCAGACCGTTGGGTGCCAGCCGCCTCCTGAAAAAGGTCGGCGCGTGCCAGTCCAGCGCCAACCGATAGCGGGTGAATGAGAAGTCCCCGCCCAGCCAGTCGGCGCCGTGTTCCAGTTCCACACTCAACCCCCGATTGGCCGTTACCCCGAACGGTCGATAGCGTCCCCCGAACTCGACTTTCGCCGTCAGCGATCGCAATCTGCCCTCCGCAACTGCGGGATTACCCCGCTGGTCTCCATCCCCTCGCAGACTGAAACCGGTGCTCTTTTTCAGGGAAGAATGTCGCTCGTCTCCCGCTCCCAATCTCACCCGCGCACCTATCCGCTTCAGAGGGAATTCCCCCTCGACCCGCAGACTCTCGTTCCAGTAGTAGTCGAAGTAGTCGGTAAACCCGAGCAGGGACAACGGGCTGGTGTAAATCCGCTCGTAGCTGTCCGAGCGGTAGCGCGTTCGGCTTCCCGTATGGTAACTCACCTCCAGCCAGCGACTGCCCTTCCCATCCCACGTCCGCTTCAATCCCAGGCCGTACGCCCAGCGTTCCAGACCCGTTTTATATCCCCCGCTCGCAGAGAGGAGAATATTTCGTGGCAGCCACTTCTCAGCTCTCATTCCCAGATGGGCGGCGTCCACTCGATCGAACCACAACTCCGGTTTGAAATCCGGCTTTAACCGCCGCCCCAACCCTTTCTTTTTTGCCACCTGGGAATTACCGCTACTCTCCTTCTCCCCCTCCTTCCCTTCCTTCGTGTCGTTCATTCCGATCCCTTTTTTTTCTTCCCTCATAAACCGGGTCAGAAAACCGGTCGGTTTGAACGCCTCTTTCATGCTCATGGTGCTGTCGATTGTCTCATACGCCTTTCGCTCCCGCTCCGCCAGAGGAATCCGGTTTTCCAACCGGAGAAACAGGCTGTCCTCCCTAACCGCCACTGAATCCACCTGCACCCGGTTCTGGTTCTCGAAGACCTTTACCTCCACGCTCACCGACGCCTGGGTCTGCTCATCTTTCCGTTCCTCCCCTTCACCTCCATCTGTTCCCCCCCCTGGAGTCTCTTCCCTCTCTACTCCTGCATTGAGTTCTATCTCCAGACCTCCGGGGTGATCTGTCTCCAGCGCAGCTTTTCCGTCACTCTCCATTTCTCTCTCTTCGCGCCCCTGGGATTCCTCAAGCTGTTCCGAATCCAACGTTCCTTCCCCAATCTTCTCCTGCGCAATTTCACTCTTTCCTGCAGGTCCAGTTTCTACCTGGTAGTTGGTCAATCGAGAGAGCGCTTTGATTTTTATTAGTGGAAAGTGCAGTCCAATCATGCCGATCTTGATTCCGATCTCGTAGCGAAAATCGACCGGCAACCACACCCCTTCAAACGGACGGAACTGCTGCTGGTATGAAATGTCGAATTCCTCGAAAATCGGGATCGGTATGGAAGCCGTGATATTCTCCACCGGGACGAGCCCCACTTCCAGCATCCCAAATTCCTCGTCGAGGATGGCAAGCTTGCCGACGAAGGCAGTCTGTAGCTTGCTCTTCGGTTTAAAGGTGATGTCGACAACCTTCTTGTCGTCCATCGACCGCTGTCCCACCAGTTCGAAATGGTAGTGGCGGAGCGCCTCCGGGTGCGTCGGCCCAATCGCCATATTCTCTACGATCTCGATCTCGTCGTCGTAGAGATTGATGAAATCCTCGGTGGAACCAAAGTCGAAACCCGCATCCTCGTTGTTGGCCGTTGCCCGTTTCGACTTTATCACCTCCCTAAATCCCTTCTCCCGATCCCAGTAAATCTCCGAGGCGATCTCGCCGATGACGACGATGCTCGTGTCGTTCTCCAGCACGCGACGGGAGTACGCATTCACCATGTAGCTTGCGATGCGGGGTCGCCACTCCTGCTTCCGCCGGATCACCTCGCGCATGATTCGCACCGCCGGATCTTCCCCCGTTACGATTGTCTCTTCCAACACGAACGGCACGGGCACCAGGCGCACCTCCAGCACATCGTCCGGCAGTTTGGAGAGCAGCACCTCCTCGGATCCGTAGCCGATGTAAGTCACCCGTAGAGTGGCGGGCAGTTGTGGCAGCTCAATGGTGAACGCCCCGTCGTCGTTGGCAATAGTCCCCGCATAGGTCCCCACAACCTGAACCGTGGCCACCGCCAGTCCCTCCTCCGTGGTCGCGTCCTTAGCCCGTCCTCTGACGAGCATCTGAGCGGGAAGCAGGTTGAAGGAGAGAATGACCAGCGCGAGGGCGAGCAGCGGTTGCATCGTGACAGCAGCTGATTTTGTATCGTATCTATCCATTTTTTGGGGACCGAGAAGTACCGCGATTTATGACTCCTAACACACGCAATTAAAGATTTTTCCGCCCGCTATCGGTGGATCAAAAGAGAGCAGGTCTCTTGCTCTCAATGTGAGCCATAATTCCTCAACAGAGACCGATGACATTCGACATCGGTTCCACAATTTGATATCAATCGTTCGGAAAAATGGGGGAAGCACTTCAGTTGAAGAGGATTTCGAACCGGGTTGGTTCTCCCGGTTCGCTCTCCAGAGAGAATTCGAAGCCGTGCCGATTGAGGATCTCCTGCACCATCGTCAGGCCGATTCCCTGCCCGTTCTCCTTGGTGCTGAAAAAGGGGGTGAAAAGCTGTGTCTTCACCTCCGAGGGAATGCCGCCCCCCGTATCCTCGACCACCACCCACCCTTTCTCCTCCCTCTTCCCCAGGCGCAGAGTGATCCGCCCCTCTTCTCCAATCGCCTCGATGGCGTTCTTCAGGATATTGACGAAAACCTGCTCCATCTGATTCCTATCCATCTCGACCGGCCCCGGAGCTTCCTCCTCGTCCCAAACCCACTCGATATTTCGCTGCTGACTCTCGACGCTCAGCAGTAGCTGGATCTCTTCCAATAAACTCTTCAGCGCTACCGGCTGGCGCTGCGGCTGCGGCAACCGGATCACCTCGGCATAGCTCTTCATAAACGCGTTCAGATCGTCCGTCCTGCGGATGGCGACCTGGAGCGCGTTCTCGTAATCTCGGCGATCTTCCTCGCGCAGCTGATCCCCGTAATTGAGGCAGGAGTGGAGCAGCGAATTGACCGCCCCTATCGAGTTGTTGACCTCGTGCGACAGCAGGCGAATGACCTTCTCGTAAGCGCTCTTCTCCGACTGCCGCAGCTCCTCGGTCAGTTCCTCTAACAGCACGAAGCTGCGCGGAAAACCCTGATCCAGAAACTGCGCCCTGTGACACCGCACCCGCCGCTGCCCGCGCAGCGGCAGCACCTCCGACATCCCCACCTCGATATCCTCGAGCAGTTGCACGAAAGGGGACGGAACTTCGTTCAACTTCTTGCCGGCCAGCTCCGCAGTCGAACGCTGCAGCAATCTCTCGGCACTCGGATTGACCAGGGCGATCCGAGCATCGAAATCCAGGGTGATGATGCCCGAAGGAGTGCTGGCCAGAATCTTGTCCATAAAAAAATGCTGTTCCTGCACCCGGGTGCGCTCCTCGCGCAGCTGTTCGATCATCCGGTTATAGATCCGGATCAGCCGGTCCATCTCCGGCTGCCCTACTTCCAGGAACTTGCTGGTGAAGTCCCGCTCCTCGATCAATTCTGCTCCTGTGCGGATCAGGTCCAGAGGCACCCAGAAGTGCTGGATAAGCCGAATGCCTACGAGCAGGGAAATCACAAAGAGGAGTTCGATCCCCAGCAACCAGATGCGCTGGTCGTCGAGCAGAACGGCGACCAAAGCAGCGAACACCAGGTGGACCAGGGTCAGGTAGAGGACGAACTTGGCGCGCAGACTCATGGTTCAATACCGTATTTTTCAAATCGGCGGTACAGTGCCGCGCGACTCAATCCCAGCGCTTCGGCCATCCGGCTGACATTCCCCTCGAAACGCTCCAGGCAGCTGCGGATCATCCCCTCCTCCATCTCGTCCAGGGTCATGCTACCGGGGGTCGGCAATGCTCTCTTCCCCTCCTCCTTGGGCTGCATATCAGAAGCCAGAGAAAATTCCTCGACACCCAGCTCGTCGCCGTTGCTCATCAGCACCGTCCGCTCCACCAGCTGCTTCAGCTGGCGGATGTTCCCCGGCCAGGCCTGCTTCTTCAACCAGGCCCGCGCAGGCTCGCCGATCTTCAACCCACCTCGCCGATACACCGCGCCGGCACTCTCGACAAAATGGTCGGCCAGCAGGGGAATGTCCTCAGGCCGCTCGCGCAGCGGCGGCAGGTGGATGGCGATCAGGTTCAACCGATATAGCAAATCTTCCCGGAACGCCCCCTTCTCCACCATCTCCAGCAGGTTGCGATTGGTCGCCGCGATCACCCGAATGTCGAGGGTCCGGGTCTCGCTCGACCCCAGTACCTCGTAGGTCCTATCCTGCAGAACGCGCAGCAGTTTGACCTGACAGTTCAAATCCAGATCCCCGATCTCATCCAGGAAGATCGTCCCCCCGTCCGCCCGCTCAAACCGCCCCTGGCGGTCTTGCCGCGCGTCGGTGAAGGCTCCTTTGACGTGCCCGAACATCTCGCTCTCAAATAAGGAGGAGGAGATTCCCCCAAGATTAACCTGGACGAACGGCTGTTCCCTTCGCTGGCTGTTGCGGCAGATCGACTCGGCGATCTCGTCCTTGCCCGTGCCGCTCTCCCCGGTGATCAACACCGAGGCATCCGTCGGACTGATGCGGCCCACCAGCTCCAATATTTTGAGCAGCCGGGGATCCCGGCCGACGAAGTTGCCGAAGTCGTATTTCTCGTCGATCTCTTCCCGACTCAAATCCCCGCTCGCCCCCGGAGCCCCCGCCAGCCCCAGCGCCGTCTCCACCGCCTGCAGCAATTGCTCGTTGTTCCAGGGTTTGGTGACGAAATCCGCCGCTCCCGCCTTGACCCCCATGACCGCCAGCTCGATCGAACCCCACGCCGTGATCAGGATGACCGGCAGCTCCGGCCGCCGCTCCTTGATCTCCGCCAACAGCTTCAGCCCCTCCTCGCCGGTCGTCTGCCGCGAGAAGTTCATATCCTGCAAAACCAGGTCGAACGATTCTCGTTCGACCTGACCCAACGCCTCCGCCGGCTTGCCCGCCGTCCTCGTCCGATATCCTGCCTGCTTGAACAGCAGGGACAGGGACGTAGTTACAGAAACGTCGTCGTCTACGATGAGGATCATGACAGAACTCATCCGGCTTCCCCGCGAAGAATTCGCTGTCGATACAAGCGTAAAAATCCGTTTTGGCGATCTTGCCTGCCGCCTCTTTCACCCCTCGATTCCTGGCGGATTCGAGGGCAAAAACCACCGCTTCCACGTCGAGTTCAGACGGAGCGAACCCCGCGCCATTTCCAGACCAGGGCGATAATCGGATCGCACCTGCCAGTATTCACTCGCGGTGCAGAGCAGCGGCCGGCTGCACCCGGGTCGCCAACCAGCCCGGGTAGAGCGCCGCGACGCTCACCAGAAGATAGAGAATACCCGCCGCGCACAGAAGACCGGCGGTGTACACCTCTGGTGCCACACTCGGGAAGAGATCGAAGAACGCAAATTGGACGATCAGCATCCCCCCCAGCACAGCGG
>Ga0233437_1007206_pt1 | contig 10871 bp, 8 predicted proteins | sample SI_122_August201_FD_182714 | JGI IMG/M metagenome (GOLD analysis project Ga0233437, IMG submission 182714) | Seawater microbial communities from Saanich Inlet, British Columbia, Canada - SI_122_August2016_200_MG | ecosystem: Environmental > Aquatic > Marine > Inlet | place: Canada: British... | reverse complement strand
ATAGCGGCATGGCATCACCGCCCCGCCCCTGCCGAAAAAAATTAACTTTTTTTCGTTTATGCAGGCTTACCGAAAGGACACCATACAACACCCCTTTGGTTGGAGCCCATCGACGAGGCACAACCACCAGAATCTCGTTTGGCTTGACAGATAGCTCTTTGCGTTTTGCTTTCCGTGCTGCAGAATCTGGCTTATAAATATTTTCATTGAAGCCGTTGAATATAGTACTCACGCTGGGATGCAGGCCCACGGGAGAAAGTTCCCGACTAGGCCCAATTATGTGTTTATACGGCCGCAAAAACTGCCGCAAAACTACATCAGGTACATGCTTTTTGAGGAGAAGGTATTCACCCAGATGATTGGTGAGAAGTACTGGGCGTTTGGCGTATGCTAACCATAAGGTCGTGAAATAGTTACTTGTCAGATCATGCTGGTGGAATATCTGTGCGCCAGAATTCAGGAGTGCCTTTACCATTGTTTTGTTAAATAAGAACATAGAAAACTTGCGGAAACCTTCACCTAAAAAGTTGCGGCTATTGACAATCCGTGGTACTGGCATGATTATGTAATCAACACCATTTTCGGTGGTAATAATTTCCTCGGTTGCGTATTGGCTATTGCAAAAAACGCGAACATGTACGCCAAGAGTCACTAATGCGGAAGCAAGTTCTCGGACGTGAACCTCTGATCCCCCACTGGTGAAGAAGTGTGAATTAGATGTGTACATTGCAATGAACATTACGCCTAATCTCCTATTAATTTATGTAGTTAACAACCGTTCTGCAAGGAACATCTCCCGATCGAGTCTGCTTTCAAAGAACTCTTTTTTTCTTTGTCCCCGCAATTGATTTGATAAAGAACTCCAACGTATTTGCTGCGCAACTACAACTACATCCCCACTTCTATCGATAAAATGATTCACTATGTTCGTGAAAGGTATAGGCTCGGGACTCCTAAACGCGACCTAACACCTCTCTTAATCTCGGCAATGGCCGATAGCTGTCCTTCTGGATTTCTGGAATGCGCTTGAACAAATAATCTCGAATCTTAAACTGGTGGTGTTTCATAGTTCGCACTTTCTCTCCCAGCACACCTTCTTTTGAGAACTCACTTAATGGGAGTAACCAATCGCCGCTGCCATACACATACTGACACATACCCACCGCCTTACGACTGTAAGCAACAAATATCGTCGGAACGTGAGCGGCAAGGGCATTTATGGCGCAGTGCATGCGCGCCGCTATGACCAAGTCACATTTTATCAATTCCTTCTTAATGCCGACAAATCCCAGATCCGCTTCCAACAATGTCAGCGATTCTTGGTGTTCAGGCGCAATCGCTCGCATTACCTTGCGGAGATACCGAAGGTCATCATCCCCTTCGTTGAAATCAGACACCACATGAGGAATCAACACAATACGCCCTCCCAAGGCTTTTATAAGTCCTTCTATAGTCTTTGCTTGCGCATGAATGCTTTCCTTTTCGGAATGGTCTGTATAGCCAATTGATAGAGGGCTGAGGTTTATTCCAATAGTAAACTTGTCCCCTTTACTTATGCCATTGGCTTTAATCCCAGGTGCAACCACATAAGCTGGATCCGAGCATGAAACAACATTGTCGTGAATTCCCAAGCTTCGCAAATAGTCAATTGTTTCAGTTTCACGAGCCGTGATCAGGCTCAGGCTTCTCAGATGCTTTGTAAAGGCTCTTTCGGCTTCAGGATTCTCGGTGAAAGGCCCCACAGAAGCACCCCACAGGATATAATGAATTCCTAACTTCTCGGCCGCATCACCGAACTTTGGGAAGGACATTGAATAGTTTGTGGTATGATTTAGGGTATAAATATCGCCTCCGATTGAAAAGACTGCATCCACATTCTCAAGTAAGTCCAAAGACTCCACCATGGGATTCCATCTTATGCGAACCAAGGAAAGTAATTTCCGACAAATATTCTTTGCCGAATACCGCCTAAGTTGGCCTCTTTCAATAACTTGTATTTTCGAGCCTTCTAGCCTCTTTAAATCATCGGCAACACGGCTCGAGGCATAAACAATGTCGGCGTCAGGGTATTCTCGCCGAACGATTGCCTCCGTGCCTCGTACGATGGCTTCACATCCATAGTTATAAGTACCACCTATACCAATCAAAAGAATTCTCGGGGTTTTCATATGCATCCTTCAATCACGCGCTATTGTGGGACAATATTCTTCTGAACTTTCCAACCAGGCGCTTGGGAAGCGAAATCATTTTCGTTACATATTTAACGATATTCTGAATAATCAGCACATCAGACAGCGCGAACCAAAACGCAAATCGGCCATATTTACGGCCATATCTAGACCAGGCGCTCTTGCTTCTCCTCTGAGCCCATCTTTCCAACCACCAATGTGTTCTCTCTTCCGTTGTTGGCTTCGCACTACTGCTGCCTTCCGATTCCTGTAAGCCTTGGCGCATATAGGTCAGTTCCCGTTTACGTCTGATGTGTCCCTTCTGGCTTAGGCACACTTCTTCACAACCTATCCCATCGAACTGTAATTCACCCTTGGAATGTCCCTGGAAAAGTAGTTCGCTCAACTCTCTGTTTCTTACCACAACCAGTGAGGTCCCTCTTGGCTCTTTGCGATATGCGGGCAACCAGGCGTCCATAAAACAGGCGTCAGCCGTCTCCGCGAAAACATCCATACAGAAATTGCAAGCGTTCAGGCGAAAAAAGGCATGCATGCCTAGATAGGAGGGCAAACCGTGATATGCGATCTGTCTGCCTGGGCCCCGATTATCGGTTCCGCGGAACCGATAATCGGACGGTGGGCCGCTATCCGATTTTCGGCGGTATTCAATATTTTCAATATTCTCGCGATCCACGCCACTTTCTGCAAGTAACATCTCTGTATAAAAGATATTCTGGTACATCCCACATGCCAAACCAAACACAAACGGAACTTTCCCTCCCAAACGTGGACTATTGCGAATTGCAGCACAAAGGCAGGGAACACCCACGATGGCCCAACATTCCTGTTTGCTGGATTGAATTTTCTTGATAATTCCTGATATCTCAACCGGATGATATGCACTCCCGGAAGATGCTCGCAGTTCCTCTACCGAAGAAGCAGCATAAAATTCAAAGAAACCATTGTTACGGTCTTTTGCAAACCGAACAACGGCTGCGCGTGTTATCATGCCCTTCTTCAGAAGAGATTCCAAACACCATGTCGCCAGACCACCTGAAGAACTAAGATTTCTAAGCTCCGCATTTCTCCTATAACCTACGATGCAGTTTAGATACCAACCAATATTGTCATGGAACCTTGTATCGCTAAAACCTCTGAATAACACATCATTTATCTCCCGTGGATTATGGAAACCTCTCGAAAAAGGACAAACATCAATGCATAGATGGCATTTTTCCAGGCAGCGAACAGCATCCACACGTGGCACAAGATTGCCATTTTTCTGAAATTCTATCGACAGTGCCCCTGGAGGGCAAAGACCCACACAAACACCACAACTGGAACAAAGGTCTTTGTTTACAATTTCAGTAACAACATTGGTCATATGCTGATCTGCTCCTTTACAATATTTCCCGACATTGCGATTCTTTTAAAAGCAAATCCTACAGCCAATAAGCACGGAATAAAGAGAAAAATTCGGTAGGGCAACATGACATCGGTGAAATTTAGAAATACCAAAACGGTAAGGATCAGCCATATAAGGCCCGATTCAAGAGAAAGTAGCGTTCCTTTGGGAACAAGATTGCGAAAGTAATACAACGGAAGAAGAACCACCGTATTCAGCATGTATGCGATCGTGAGGGCAGCTGCCAAGCCAAGGGCTCCCCAACGCACGAGAAAAAAGGTGGTACATATTAGGATGGCGGCCCACAAGACATTACTGAAAAATCCCCACCAAAGAAGACTATTAGCAACCAGAACTCGTGCAAGACCTGCCTTGAACAACATGATGGACGTACAGAAAACAAGCAGAGAAAATGTGAGCCGGAAACTACGCGTAGCATAGTCACTTCCAAATGCTAGCTGTACTACTTCCGGGAAGCAGAGTAATGGTATCGCGACAATCACGCCGAGAATCCACGTCGAGAGGATATTTACTGTCCCCAGTTTTTCGGAGATATTCAATCCCGCATTCGAAACCATTGACAACAAAGGCGCACTCAACGTGTCACTGACAAATATCAACAAACCCTGAAATACAAGCGCGGCAGTCAATATTCCCATTTCAGCATAGCCGTTTGGCTGGTTGGTCAACAAAGCGCGACACGCCCAGTTTGCCGGACCAACCATAATTCCAGAAAGCGTTGCGGGAAGAGCAAAACTCCAGAGAACAGGCAATTCCCGACTCCAATTCCTGAAACTGAAAGGGACGCTGTAGCGTCGGGCTTCTTTTCGCAGAGCCAGATGGTTGAGGAGCCAGTTGAAACAGAGATTGATCGCCAGTGCCCAGACTGCTCCGGTAAGACCGCCGAAGTATGCTCCGCATACGAGAATGGGGAACGAGATCAGGCCAACGAAAAGGTTAACATGAGCGATGGTCTTGAATGCCTCGAAACCGGCCAGGGCTCCGGTCTGAGCGCCATTGAGCCCATTAATGAACAGTATCAGGGAGCTGATACGCAGTACGCTGGCCAAATGCGGGGCGTTGATGGTGTGCTCGGCCAGCCAGGGGGCGAAGATCAACAGGCCCAAGGCCAATAAGCCCCCGGTTCCCGTAGCTAAAAGCCCAGAGAGACCGATAATACGTCCGGCACGCTCGGGATCGCTCTGTCGAAATTCAGCAACGTGTTTGGTGGCGGTCAGACCGAGGCCGAATCCGGCGAAGACGCCGAACATGCTGACGGTGGACTGAATCATCCCCAGTTCGCCATAAACCGTCTTACCCAGAATTCGGGCGACCAGGACGATGGCGCAAAACATAAGACCGCGCGAAATCACCGATCCGGCCATTGACCAGAACACGCCCCGGGCCAGACGTGACCCCACATTGGAAGCCTCTATCCTGTTAAGAAAAGGATGAAGCACAGAAGGGCTGTGGGCATATGCAATCTTTTTTAATTTTATTGATGGCATCAACTCTTTATAGTCTTTATGATTCTTTCAGACGCTTTGCCATCTCCGTAAGGGTTGATCGCCTGCGCCATTATTTCATAATCAATATTGTTTTCAAGGAGTGAGGACACATTATCCACGATAGCATCATAATCAGTACCTACCAATTTTACCGTACCGGCATCGACAGCCTCGGGCCGCTCGGTGGTATCGCGCATCACCAGCACTGGCTTGCCGAGGGAGGGGGCTTCTTCCTGAATGCCTCCTGAATCCGTTATGATGATGTAAGCTTGATCCATGAGATAAACAAAGGGCAGGTAATCCAATGGATCAATCAAGTGAATATTGGTACATTCGGATAAAATGCGCCGGACCGGCTCCTGAACATGGGGATTCATATGAACGGGATAAACAATTTGAGCGGCAGGGTATTTATCTGCAATTTTTTTGAGTGCCTGACAGATGTTTTCAAACCCCAGACCGAAATTCTCCCGGCGATGGCCGGTCACGAGGATCAGGCGGCTTTCTTTTGCCAGCTGCAAGCCACTATCAAAAACTTTAGCCAAGCAGGGAAAGTTTTCAATCGAATCACCAATAATTTTTGGCCCCAGGTTTTTCGATCGAATTTTTTCAAGGGTCATCAAGAGGGCGTCTATCACAGTGTTCCCCGTCACGAAAATGGTGTCGGCCGAAACACCTTCTCGTAAGAGATTATTTCGGGCGGTTTCGGTTGGAGCAAAATGCAGATCGGTTACAACACCTGCCACCCGGCGGTTAATCTCTTCCGGGAAAGGCGCATGTTTGTTATGGGTACGCAACCCGGCTTCAACATGGCCAACGGGGATGCCGATGTAAAACGCCGCTAGGCTGGCAGCCATGGTTGTGGTGGTGTCTCCGTGCACGAGCACAAGGTCTGGCCGATCTTTTTCTAGAACGGGTTTTAACCCTTGAAGTACATTACAGGTCACATCGAACAAATTCTGTCCCGGCCTCATGATATCAAGATCGTAGTCCGGCTTAATTTGAAATAGATTTAGAACCTGATCGAGCATCTGCCGATGTTGGGCTGTCACGCATACCCGGCTCGTGAAGTGCTTCGTCTGACGCTCTAACGCTTTGATGACCGGAGCCATTTTGATGGCTTCAGGCCGTGTACCGAATATTGTAAGTATTTTTTTCAAATGATATCCTTTTGTAATTCAGGGGGAGTAATGGGGGTCACTATTTCGCTATTCCAATTTTCGAAAGATGAAGTACCTATTGGTCAATAAAGGGCGGTAAGTATTCAGGATTCAAGTCTTTAAAGCGCGGATATTTCTCATCCTTATCAGAAAGGAGGGGATTATTTATTGGCCATTCTATCCCAATGTTCGGGTCAGACCAGAGAATGCCTCTTTCGTGCGTTGGCGAATAGAAATCTGTGCATTTATACGAAAAGAGTGCTGTTTCACTCAAAACAAGAAATCCATGAGCAAAACCTGCCGGTATGAATAACTGTTGTTTGTTGTCGGATGAAAGCGTGGTTCCAAACCATTGCCCAAAGGTAGGAGAACCTTTGCGAATGTCAACCGCCACATCAAAGACTTCGCCCATGAAAACTTGCACCAACTTGGCTTGGCTGTGGGGATATTGAAAATGGAGTCCTCGGAGAGTTCCCTTTGTTGAAAAAGAGGTGTTATCCTGCACAAATTCCGCATCCATACCGGCAGCCCCATACCTCTCTTTATGATATGTTTCCATGAAGAAGCCGCGACTATCCCCGAATATATCCGGTTCAATGATTAAGACGCCGGGGAGTTTAGTCTCTATTATTTTCATTTTATCATTTCTCTATTGGGTAAAAAGTCTGAAACCGTTATTTCAACTGTTAACCGGTAACTGTAAACCGTGAACGGCTACTAAAGACCTTCCCGGTTCAATATGCCCATTAAATACTGCCCATACCCATTTTTCAATAATGGTTTCGCAAGCGTTTCCAATTGGCTTGCATCAATATATCCCTGGTGATATGCAATTTCCTCAACACAGGAAACCTTTAATCCTTGCCGCTCTTCGATAACCTGCATAAAATTTGCCGCCTGCATTAGACTCTCCTGCGTGCCGGTATCAAGCCATGCAATACCGCGTCCGATTTTTTCCACATACAAAGCGCCCATATCCAGGTAGACACGGTTCACATCCGTGATCTCCAGTTCCCCTCGATCCGATGGCTTTAGTCCTGCGGCGATGTCTTTTACGCGGTTATCGTAGAAATAGAGTCCGGTGACTGCATAATTTGATTTCGGGTTCTCAGGCTTTTCTTCGATATTTACGGCCCGATCATCTTCATCAAAGGATACCACGCCATATCGTTCCGGGTCTTTCACCCAATAACCGAAAACAGTTGCGCCTCCCTTCTGGCCGGCTGCTTTTAAAAGCTTGGCAGTAAAACCGTGGCCATAAAAGATATTGTCCCCAAGCACCAGGCAAACATAATCATCGCCGATAAAATCACTGCCGATGATAAATGCCTGGGCCAGGCCTTCCGGTTTGGGTTGTTCGGCAAAACTGAAATCAAGACCCCATTGGGCGCCATTCCCCAGCAGTTCTTTGAAGCGGGGCAGATCGTGCGGCGTGGAGATAATAAGGATTTCGCGTATCCCGGCAAGCATGAGCAACGAAAGCGGGTAATAAATCATCGGTTTGTCATATATGGGCAGCAACTGTTTGCTGACCACTCTTGTAATGGGGTGAAGGCGCGTGCCTGAACCGCCGGCAAGGATAATTCCTTTCACTGTGTCAACTCCCTTGTTTTAATATAGAATTTACTGGACTTTTCAGCATCGTTCGCAACAACCCAAAAGTATTTTATGCTTTTTTTCTGTACGTCTGTGTGTGTCGGTGTGGGTCCGTGGCTAATTTTTTTTCGCAATATTGGTTCTTCCTTGATAATTGAGCTCAATCCATTTGCGATATTCCCCGCTTCGAACCGAATCTATCCATTCCATATTGTTCATGTACCAGTCCACCGTCTTTTCGAGGGCATCTTCAAAACGATATTTGGGTTGCCAACCCAGTTCCTTCTCTATTTTTGTCGCATCAATGGCATAGCGCCGGTCATGGCCTAAACGGTCTTCAACGAAATTGATCAGGCCCCGGCTTGAACCATTTCCGGACCGACCCAGACGGGCATCCAGCAGGTCGCACAGCCCATGAACGATCTCGAGATTCTTCATCTCGGCGCCTCCACCGATGTTGTAGGTTTCTCCGAGATTACCGCTTTCAAGAACGCTGATCAGAGCATCACAATGGTCAACAACATAGAGCCAGTCACGTACATTCTTCCCGTCTCCATAGATTGGAAGAGGTTTTTGTTCCATGATATTCAGGATCATCAACGGGATGAGCTTTTCGGGGAATTGATATGGCCCGTAATTATTGGAGCAATTGGTGATCAGGGTCGGCAGCCCGTATGTCCTGAAATAGGCCCGAACAAAATGGTCTGAAGCGGCTTTTGATGCCGAATAGGGGCTCGACGGATCATAAGGCGTCATTTCCGTAAAGTAACCCTCAGACCCCAGGCTCCCGTACACCTCGTCAGTTGACACATGCAGGAAACGAAATACTTCAGGTTTTTCCATGGTCTCCCAATATTTTTTAGCCGCTTCGAGCAATCGAAACGTCCCTGTAACATTCGCTTCCAGAAATGCCTCAGGACCATGGATTGATCTGTCAACGTGAGATTCCGCGGCAAAATGAACAACACCTCCGAATTTGTTTTCCCGGAAGAGCTTTTGAAGCAACTCCGCATCCCTGATATCACCATGAATAAATTCGTATCGTTTTGACATCGTCGCATCAAGATCATTGAAATTGCCGGGGTTTCCGGCATATGTCAACGCATCCAGATTTACAATACGCCATTCAGGTCTATTTGAAAGGGTATTGCGGATAAAATTCGTTCCGATAAAGCCGGCGCCGCCGGTGACCAACATGGTACTTGTCGGCATCTCTAAATTGCCCCCATTTGTTTTATGATTTGATTATGTCGTCGTGAAATGCGATGACCGGTTTATCTTACACAACGCCAAGGCCGTGGATTGAGGATACTGAACCTGGTTCTGCAGATCGTGAAGATCAAAAACAAAATACAGCCTGTGGCCGGTCAAAGCTTGATTACATCTTAAACAAGGTGCTGATTGCGCGTGAAAGACTGTCCTCCCAAGGGGAAGGGGTGATGTTAAACGTATCCGCAAGGGACGAACAGTCAAGAACAGAGTTTGCCGGGCGTTTGGCCGGAGTGGGATATTCGGCAGTTGTGATAGGCACTACCTTTTTTACTTTGAGCGAAAGATGCGGCCTTGCGAGTTCGACAATTTTCTCAGTGAAACCGTACCAGGTGGTTTTACCTTTTCCGCAGAAATGGTATGTGCCCCAAGGCGCTACACCTTCTTTACTGAGATGATTTGCAATTGTCAGGATAGCCTCTGCGAGATCGGCCGCATATGTAGGGCAACCATGCTGATCGGCAACCACCCTTAGTGTTTCATTCTCTTTTCCAACCCTTAGCATGGTTTTCAAGAAATTGGCGCCATGTACGCCGTAGAGCCAGGAAGTGCGCAGGATAATATGCTCGGTCAGCGTTTTCCTGACTTCTTGTTCTCCTGAAGCCTTGCTGTTGCCATAAACTCCCAGGGGAGATACGGGATCGGACTCCAAATATGGATACGGCTTTCTTCCATCAAAGACATAGTCCGTGGAAACATGAATAAGCGGCAAATCGTTTTCAGCACATGATAACGCAAGATAACCCGGGCCATCGCGGTTCACGGCAAAAGCAAGTTCAGCTTCCGACTCAGCCTTGTCCACGGCCGTATAGGCGGACGCATTAATGATCAGAGATGCGTTACATTTGGTTATTGTTTCCCTAACAGCATTTCGATCTGCTATATCGAAATTCGGGAGATCCCGTGCGATGATGTCGAAGCCATGCTGTTTCCCTATCCTGCAAAGTTCCCAGCCCAACTGGCCGTTTGATCCGATTACTATAATTCGCATTTTGTTAGGCTCTTTTTAGAATTGGAGGTCATTATGCTGTTGACTGTTTTCCTGCTTGATGGTGCGACTGGACATGCTTACCGCACATACCCCTGTTCTTCAAGGTATAACAGAATCTCCTGGGCCGCTTCGTCAGGGGTCAGCTCCGAGGTGTCGATGGTGATGTCCGGGTTGCTGGGTTGGATGTAGGGATCGTCAATGCCTGTGACACCCTTGATTTTGTTTGCCCTCGCTTTGGCGTAGAGCCCTTTGCGGTCCCGCTGCTCGCAAATCTCCAGGCGCGTTGAAAGGTAGACTTCTATATACCCGCCGTACCGGCTGATCAGGTCGCGGTTGTGGCGTCTCGATTCCTCGTAGGGCGCGATGGGGGCACAGATGGCGATACCGCCGTTCTTGGTGATTTCGCTGGCCACAAAACCGATCCGGGTGATGTTAAGGTTCCGGTGCTCTTTTGAAAAGGTCAGTTCGCTGGAGAGGTTTTTCCGGACGATGTCGCCGTCCAGCAGGGTTACGGGTCGGTCCCGCATTTCCATGAATTTCACCACCAGGACCTTGGCCACGGTGGATTTGCCGGCGCCCGAGAGCCCCGTTAAAAAAATGGTGAAGCCCTGCCTGGACCGGGGCGGATAGGCACGTCTCAGTTCAGCCACCACCTCGGGGTAGGAGAACCACTCGGGGATATCCAGCCCCTTTTCAAGACGCCGGCGCAGTTCCGAAGAAGAGATGCGCTTGACGTTCACATGGGGCTGCACCTCGTCTTCGGGCAGGTATTCG
>Ga0233437_1007191_pt1 | contig 10893 bp, 10 predicted proteins | sample SI_122_August201_FD_182714 | JGI IMG/M metagenome (GOLD analysis project Ga0233437, IMG submission 182714) | Seawater microbial communities from Saanich Inlet, British Columbia, Canada - SI_122_August2016_200_MG | ecosystem: Environmental > Aquatic > Marine > Inlet | place: Canada: British... | reverse complement strand
GGTGATGAATCTTTTTTTATCACTGATGCTAGATATGAAATAGAAGCTAAAACACTTGCTATTGTATCATCTGTAATTATTACAAATGATCTTATAAAAGAAGCAAGAAAAGTTATTAAAAAGTCTAGAATTAAAAAAATCAATTTTGATCCATATGATTTTAATTTAGCCACATATTCAAATCTTACAAAAAATCTTAATACAAAATTTATTCAAAAACCAAATTTTTCTAAATTAAAACGAATTATAAAAAGTGATGATGAATTAAAACTATTATCAAAAGCAATGAAAATTGGTAGAAATGGTTTTAAAGAATTTAAATCATATTTAAATAACAATACTCAAAAACAATCTGAAGAATTTTTAAATTTTAAAAATAAAGAAATTATGAGTTGTACTGGTAAATATGATTTAAGTTTTGATCCAATTGTTGCAGTTAGTGAAAATGCAGCAAAGCCACATGCACTTCCAACTTCTAGAAAATTTAAGAAAAATGATTTACTACTTGTTGATGCTGGTATTAAATACAAAAGATACTGTAGTGATCGTACAGAAACATATATTAATAAACATAATAAATTACAACAAAAAGTATATGATATAGTACAAAAAGCTCAAGATAAAGCTATTAATAAAGCTAGATCAGGAATGAAAGCATCTCAAATAGATAAACTTGCACGTGATGTAATTGAAAAAGCAGGTTATGGCAAGTACTTTGTACATAGTACAGGTCATGGTATAGGATTAGATATACATGAATATCCAAATATATCAAGTAGAAGTGATATAATTATACCAGATGAATTTGGTATTAGAATTGAAGATAGTATAGCTATGATTGATGGTAAGGCTATTATTTTATAATATAAGTGGCGACCCCAAGTAGATTTGAACTACTGTTCTTAGGATGAAGTCCTAATATTACAACATTCCTCATATGTCAATACACTTCCTTTGCCCTATTCTATAGGCTTCTTTATTTCTTTTAAATTCTTATTACTGTATAATAATTCATATATAAGTATGTCCCTAAGGTATGTCCCTAAAGATATGCTAATAATAAAGGAATTATTATGGCAGTAGATAGAAAGCAATTTATTAATAATATTGATACTGGTCTCAAATCAAATGAGGACTTTACAAAGTTTTATTTGAACTGTAAGATTGATGGAAAAGCGATACAAAAAGTATTTTCATATACCAATAAAGACTGGAACAAAAAGACATTAATTGATGAAGCTAAATTCGATACATTAAAGTATAAAAAAAAGATACAAAGTGATGATTCAGATATAGATGAAAATATTAAATTTGATATATTTATTACTCAATTCTTCAAGACAACACAAAGCAGTACATCCTATAGTAAAGACAGCTGGTTAAATATCAAAAAGAGCCATTATCAAAAGCATATCAAACCTAAAATTGGTAATAAAAAAGTTACTACAATAAGACAGATGCATATCAAATCAATTATTCAAGATATCAAAGATAAAGGTTTCAGCTCAAGAACACAAAAAACAACACTAGAAGTATTGAACCCAGTATTTAAAAGTGCTATTGCAAATCGAATAATAAGCTTCAATCCTTGTGATTCAATTGTAGTTACAAGACCAAAAACAAAAAAGAAGGTACAACAAGCTTCCTTATTATTAAAAGATATCTATGATGCAATTATGAATACATTTAAAGATGATATATTCTTCAAAGCATTATATTTATTTGCCCTTCAAGGCAGACGAAAATCTGAAATATTAACAATGAAGTGGAAGAATATAGACTTTGATAATATGCTATATACCCTACCCCAAACAAAAAACGGAGAAGAACAAACCTTTATGCTTCCAGATATTGTTGCGGAACTACTACTATCATTAGAAAGTAATCAAATAGACTATGTCTTTGAGTCACCATCAAATCCAAATGAACATATTAAAAATATTCAAGCTCAAACAAACAAACTAAAGAAAGCTTTAGATAATAAAGACTTTGGAATTCACTATCTAAGAAATGTTGTTGTATCTGCTATGGCAGAACAAGGGGTAAGTGCAGCACACCTTTCAGCTGCACTTGGTCACTCTAACTTATACACAATGGAGAAATACCTATCTATTAACTATACCAAGGGTTCACAAGTAGCAAACGAAACAATTAAAGCTATTACTGATGGACAATAAACCAAAAACAATACAAGATGCCTTAAAAGATATAAATGATGGATTAATAGCTTATGGTGAAAATATTCTTGATATTAATAAATTTAAAGAGATCTGTAATATATCTTTAACTTTACATGCACTTACAAAAAAAGGTATAACATCAAAGAATTATAAAAATAAAACAAAGCAGTATAATAATTTTGTCCAAAAAGCTTTTGATGAATATGGTATTGAAATAAATGATATATGTCCTTTTTCAAATCCAACAGAATTAAATAGAAAAATTGATGACATATTGGTTGATGCTGGTTTGACCCCTGAGCAAAAAAGAATATTTTATGAAGATACACAATTAAGAGGGAGATCACCTAAAACAATAATTCAAAAAGAATCTTTTTGGACAAAATTTGATGTTGAAATTTTTGAAGATAATACTCTTTCTATTGAAGAACAATTACTAAAATGGGAAAATGATGAGGATCACTGGAATGATTTATCTCAAGAAGAACAAGATAAAATTACTGGTATTACACCAGAAGATAGAGAAGCAGAATTCAAAGAAGAACAAGAAATTAAAAAATATTATAAAGCTAGAGACTTAAAAAAACAACAATTAAAACTTCTAAAATATACTCCTATAAAATAAAAAGTTATGCCTTTGAAAATAAAGGCATAAGCTATATATTAAAATCTCATAACATGGCATTATTCCAACAATAAGAAACGAAACTAAGCTTAAAATATTCGTTGATTATTATAAAGAAATCGATTTCTAATTTTAAAATTAGGAGACAGTAATGTCAAAAAATATTAGTGAAAACAGATGGTTAACTCCATCAGAATTAGAAGAAGAATTTGGCTTCAGTAAGAGTAGCCAATCTAAAATGAGGATGGCTAGTAATAGCTCAACAATTCCATTTAGTAAGATAGGTGGAAAATATATAAGATACGACCGTATAGAGATAGATAAGTGGCTAGAAGCACATCAAGTGCAAGGAGCTTGATATGATAGAGAATAAATATATCACAAGAAAGATTCAATCTAACAACACTACAGGTAAAGCTGGTGTTGTCTCAGTACCAAGTGGCAAAGGCTATATTGCAAAAATTAAGTTCTATGGTAAAGAGATATACCTAGGGACATTTAAAGAGTATGAGGTGGCTGTTAAAGCTAGAGAGAATGCTGAACTAATTTATGGTTTAGCTAAAGATATGGAGGTACCATTATATGGAATCGGTAAATAAAAAAGACTCAGATTTTATATCTGAGCCTCTTAACACTATTGATATTATAGCAGAAAATAATGAAGAGACAACTTCTGGAATACATGAAGAATTGGTGCATAGCATGAGGCTTCTAAGCTGGATAAATAATAGTGATGATAAGACGCATGCAGTTGCTTCACTATCAGCATTATTTACAATTGTAAGTGCAGTTACAGCTAGAGCATATTACACCAAGACAAGAGCATCTACTACATTATTTCAGATAGTTGTTGCTAAAACTGGTGTAGGTAAAAATAATGTTGTAACAATACCAGATAAAATAATGAGTTTAATTGGTCAAGAAGAGAAAATTATAACTGGCAAGATAAATAGTGAAGGTGCTTTGGATGATATATTTAAAGAACAGAAAATAGCTATTCAAGTTATTGATGAATTTGGAGACCAACTGGGACACATGCTAAATGACAAAGGTGGTTATCTAAAAGTTGTTGCTTCAAAATATAAAACACTTTATTCATTAACAAATGGTATTTATAAACCAAGTAAATATTCTAGTGCAGGTGGTAAAAATAAAACAGATGATCCATGGCAAAGAGAAAGACCGTGTTTTGGTATTACCGGACTTACTACAGAATCACAATTACTAAGTGTACTTGATGATAGTAAAATACATGATGGATTCTTGAATAGATTTATAATCATGAATGGTAATAATGTAAAGCCAACATTTAATGATAATCCACAGTATGATGTACCAGCAGATATTTTAGCACATATTAGAAGTATTAAAATGTGTCCTAATTTTGATGTAGATTATGAGGGTAATTATATCCATGAAGATGAACCAATTGTTGTACCACTATCAAAAGAGGCAGATAGGTATTATTACACTTTTATAGGTGATGCAGATATTGAGGGCACTGATATTTACAACTACTGCAAAGATGATACAGATGAATTAAAAAGAGCAATATCTGTGAGATGGAGAGAAAATACAATTAGATTAGCAACTGCACTTACTGCCTATGAAAAGCAAGATGAAGTTTCAGTTGATGTTTTAGAGTGGTGTTATAACTTGGTTAAAAATTCTAGTATCCAGTTTTTAAAAACATTCAATGAAAAAGGAGCCAAAACAAAATATTTAGAACTAAAAGATAAAGCTATCTACTGGTTTAAAAATAATATTGATAAAAATTGGATTCCTTTATCTTACCTTGCTCGAAGTGCTCATGTATTTAAAAATCTCAAATCAAAAGAGAGAAATGAACTTTTAGATGATTTATGTGAAATTGGTGTAATACAACGAAAAAGAGACAAAGATAGAACTAACTACTACAAAATTGCTAGTTAGATGAATTAGATACACCCTACATGTGTGTAGATATTTTATATTAATTTATTCACATGTATAGGGTACATCTAATTATCTAATTGAACCAAATATTTAAAGGAAAAAATATGAGCATACACACAGCCCCATTTAAAGACCCTAACTACATCTATCTAAATTATCGTGAACACGAATTAATCAATCCAAACAAACAACAAGGATTAAATACAATTGGCTCTGGATACTGCAATGTTTGTGCAATAGCTACAAAGTATAATAATCAACAGCTCTGTCATACATGCAGAAACTATCTGGTTCGTGGTGAACTATTCCCACAATATACGGGTGAACTTAAAATTTATGATAATGAACATAAACAATACCTACAATTAGTTACTGAGAATCTTGTAGATAAAATTGACTATGCTATGAGTCATAAATTTAAAACCAGATGTTATAAAAATAAAACTGCTAAGATGATTTGTATAATGAAACAGTATCTTGAATCTGATGGAGATATTGAGCCTGATGTTTGCTATAGAAGATTAAGATATTATGCTTTAACTTCAAGAAGAGATAGTCTTCAAAAAACTTTACAAGTAGGTCTTAAATTATTTAAAACTATATTTAATTATTTAAAGTTATCAGATAATATTTTAAGTTCATCTGCATTTTGTTGAGCTTTTTTAACTGCTTCCTCAAATGCAAAGCCTTTCATTACAATTTCATATAGTCTAGGCTTATCTTTTTTCCAGTTTCTAATAGTAGATGTTGCAACATTCAATTGTCCAGCCATATCTCTTTGAGTCATAATATTACCTTTTTTATTAAAAATTTAATATAAAAGTACCAATAACACAACATAGCAATAGTAATCTTATTTAAGTAAAATATAGAATATTATTAGCTACCATTTTAATAAAGCGATAATATTAATCGTAAATTTAATAAAAAGAGCCAATAGATGTATTTTTCACTCATTGTGTTATTGCAAAATTCTAAAGTAGTTACAGTTACGATTTAAATGAATAATATATATAATAAAAAATTTACTGCAAACTATATACAATCAAATCATAATTTTATAATTCAAAATTTACCAAAAATTGATAAACAAAATAAGCATTTACCTATAATTTATGTGCTAAAAAATATTTTACAAAGAGGTACTCCAACAAGACCATCTAAATTCCTTAAGGCTAATTTAGATTTAGATAGTGGTTCTAATGATTTATTTCCTTTAATCAGTAATAAGGCATCATATTGGTATAGAATTATTAAAGGTGATATAGAAAATAATAATATTCCAGCTAAGATTTTTTTGGAAGAAATTATTCCTAGTAAGCTTGGTGATTATAAATTTATACAGCAACTAATAGTTCCGGAAGTTCAAATTAATGATATTACACAAGTAAGTAATAAATATTTTGGTGGACAACAAGTTGATTTTTATTTACCTCAAGCATCACTAGTAATAGAAATAGATGGAGAGCATCATAATAGTAAAAAAGAGCAAGATAAAGAAAGAGATAAGTTTTTAGCAGAATTTGCCATTAAAACTATTAGAATTAATACTATAGATATTTATAATGATACAGACCAGTTAAAAGTACATATAGATGAAATCATAAAGAGACTAGAATTTGTAATATACCAACAAGATGGTCAAAAAAAAGAATCACTGCAAGCATCACCGTTAATTAAATATAAAGAAGCATATATTAAAAACCAAGATATTAATACAAATGATAAGTATAGAGCAGTAGCTATCATAAGATTTCAATTACTTTTACTAGAACTATTAGAAAATAATATATTAAATTTTAATGATGAGTGGAACTTAGAAATATTAAGTCACGATATAAAAGATTTTTGTAATTTAGCTATAGCTGATTTATGTATTTGGTTTTCTAATTTGTTTACACTAAATAGTTTAAAGTTCAATATTCCAAAATATAATATTAGCTATGTATCTAAATTTTCAGAATTAGAAAATACATTAAAAATAGATTTCAGCATATTAAAAAGATATACAGATGTGTGTCAAATAAATGATAATATTATATTTGTAAGAACAGATTATTTTGATGTGTATAGAGTTTTGGATACTGATAATCCAAATAATTTAAAGAAATCTTATTTTAAGCAACATGATTATTTTATGTTATCGACAGCAAAACTTATAAAATATAAACTAAAAATTTTTAAACAAGAAGTTTATAATAAAAGTTTACTATTTTTTGTTAAAAATATATTTTTATACGCCATAAATAATGTAACATTTAATTTGGGACAATTACAAATAATAAAAAATTCTTTAAAAGGATATGATACTATAGGGCTATTACCAACAGGTAGTGGTAAATCTTTGTGTTATCAATTAGCAACAATACTTCAGCCTACAGTAAACTTTGTTGTATGTCCTATTAAATCTTTAATGTATGACCAGAAAGATGAATTAGACAATGTACAAATAACAAGAACCAACCATATTACTAGTGATGTAACGGGGCATGAAAGGAATTTTATATTAGATAACTACTCTAGAGGTAAATATTTTTGTATATTTATCTCTCCTGAAAGATTTCAAACAAGTACTTTTAGAGATTATCTAACAACTATGAATGAGAACTTAGATTTTGGATATGCTATCATAGATGAGGTTCATTGTTTATCTGAATGGGGGCATGATTTTAGAACATCATATCTTAATCTTGCTAGTACAATAAAAAAATATATGCCAAATGCAAAATATATTGGCTTAACTGCTACTGCCTCTATAGGTGTTTTAAAAGATATACAAAGTGAATTTAGTATATTAGATAGTAATGTTAAACATTTAGCCTCACCAACTAGAGAAGAGTTAGAATTTGAAGTTATTGTAGATAAAAATAATGATAAATATGGTAATTTAAGAAATATTTTATACAAGGAAAAATATTTATTTAATGAAAAAGAAAATGACTATAAATCAGGTTTAATTTTTACACAAACCGTAAATGGTAAAAATAATAAAGGATGCTATAATCTTTCAAATCTTATTAAAAAAGATTTAGGCTTAGATGCAAGATTTTTTTCTGGCTCTATTCCTAAAGTCAATGGAGTACCAATTATGAAATTTGAAGAATTTGATAAATACAGAATAGAAGTACAAAAATATTTTAAAGAAAATAAATTCCCACTAATGGTTGCAACTAAAGCATTTGGAATGGGTGTAAATAAAAAAAATATTTTTTTTACTATTCATTACGGTATTCCTTCTTCAATGGAGGCACTATATCAAGAAGCAGGAAGAGCAGGAAGAGATAAAGAAAAGTTTAGTAAAACAAGCAAGGCAAAATGTATAGTGTTATTTACAAGTGAGGATAAAGATAATCTAAATGTATTTACAGAAAATATAAACTTATCTGACACAAAAGAAGCTTCCAAAAAATTAAAGGGTGATTTATCTACTAACTTTTTTATGTTCAATAGTAGTTTGGAATCAATTGAGAATGAGTTATTACTACTTATTGATATTTACAATAATAATTGCAGTAGTGAAAAAAAGAATATTGTGATTAATGGTTCTAGCATAAGGATAGGAAAATATCCAGAAGAAGATAAGAGCAAATTAGCAGGAGTAGGTAAGCAAAAAATAGAAAAAGGATTGTATAGATTAAAGCAACTAGGGATAATAGAAGACTGGACAATAGAAAATTTCTTTGGTAGTGGAAGATTTATAATATCCTGCTGTAAGTATGATGAAAAAAGTATTTCTGACTCTTTAATATCAATAATAAATAAATATGATAGTGAATTTACATCTAAAAGTTTATATGAGAATTCTAAATATATACACTACAAAGAGATTGCAAATAACAAAAATTTTTTAAAACAAGAGTTTAAATATTTTGAAATACTACTTCTGTGGTCATACGATTACTTTGCTGGACACAGAAAAAAGTCACTTAAAAATATTTATGAAAACTGTAAAGCATGTTCCTCTGAGAATGGTATATCTAACGAAAAATTTAAGCAACGATTAGAAAACTACTTTAAAATTACAACATCTACTAGTATATTTCAGAAGTTGGCGGATGAACCAGATGATTATATGCTAATAAAAGATATTTTTTTTCAGGATAAAAAGCTCATCAATGAAAAAAAACAAAATATATTAAGAGACCAGCTAAGTAGATTTTTAGAGACTTATCTTGATAATACATCCTTGAATATTGTAAGTGGATTAATTAGACTTTTGCTTAATGATTATTTTTGTGAAGATGGTAAAAATAGGCTTGATAGTGCTATGTTACAAATCAAAGATAAAGATAGTAATACAAAAAATGAATTACTAGATTTACTACTTTCCATTGGGAATAATTTACCTGTTGCTCAAAAGAACGAACTCAGTAAAACACTATTTATTGCATACAGTAAAGATAACGAATATATTTTTCATAATTTATATGATGAATATAGTTTATCCTATTGCATAGGGTTAAGACAAAGTTCAATAAGTAATATAAATAAAAAAATTAGGGGTTTAAAATGGATAAGCTAGAGAAATTTGACAATACAATAAAAGAATTGGAAGAAAGTTTAAATTCTATAAAGAACTTAAAAGAGTTGACTGATACACTTGTGAAAGTGCAAGAATTAAATAAAAAACTACTTGACAAGTCATCACAAAATAATAATATAGTTTCATTGAAGCTAGATAACCTAGAAAGTGCTAAAAATAGCCTACTGCAAATTACAACTAAGTTAGATGAAACTAATAATGAGAAACTAACAAATATTTCTAATATTCTTGAAAAAGAACTTAGTCAATTCTTTACAGAAAATAAAAAACAATATAGAGATTTAGATTCCATAATAGATACTAGAATTAGCAAACTAGAGTTAAACTTATCAACTATAATCAATGATGTAATAGTAAAAGAAAATAATTCTCAGACAAAAAGTTTTTTAGAAGAACTAGAAAGATACGAAAGTACTATTTTTATGCAGAAACTAATATTTATAGGTGTTATTTTTACTCTAATATCAATACAATTTGATATACCTAGTTTTGTTATAAAACTTTTAAATATGATTTAAAGGATAAATATTAAAAAAATAATAATTACAATTTTATTAATAGCTTCATTAGCTTATGTCTTTATATATAGTGGCTCATTATACCAATTTACAAATCAAATAAAGTCAGTAGTAGCAGATGAAAATATAAATAAACTTTATGAATTATTTGAAGGTGAACTAGATAATGGACCAAGAAGAAAACTTATAAATAAATATAGTTTTAAAGAAATATTTCCAAACGATTGGAAAGAAAAAGTTATCAATGGACAAGTTAATGATATGGGTTGGCAAGGTTATATGATAGCAAATGGGCTAGTATGGTTTGAGCATGGAAATAATGGCTGGTATATAAAAGGATTTAATAATTGGAATAGAAAACTAGATAACACAAATAAATATAATCTTTGGGATTTTGAAAACAAAATAATATCTCCCTTATGCTTTTCACATAAATGGTATTCAGGTGATAATTATGAAATGTATGAAGAAATATTTAATATTAGCAATTCAAGAAATTTTAAATTAAACCCTGGTATTTATTTTGGTAATAAAATAAATACATATGAACCTATTGACGTAGGATGGGATATAGAGCTAGCATTACCATATAACTTAAATAGATGTTTAATAGATAAAAATCTAGTAGAAAATAATGATGATATAAACGTGACATACAAAATTCTAGGGAAAATATCAAATAAAAAGTGTCAAGAATTAGCTCCAAACATAAAAGGTATTTGCCTAGAGTCATATATGGTTAATATAGTTGCTGATAGAAATAGTGCTATTGGACCTCATAATAATACATTGATTTATGGTCTATTTGAAATCATAAATAATAAATACATTATACCTCTTAAGTATTTTGAAAATAAAAATACCGGTTTAAATTATTTGGATAATAGTAATCCATGAGTGCAAATTAAAAAATATTGTATCACAAAATGACATACTTTTAAACTCAATAAGTTATCTATGATAATATCGGCTTAATGAAAGATTTGGGTGCATAAAAACCTAACTAAACTCAGGTACTATATGGGTTTAAAAAGGACTTTTTAAAATGGATTGTAAAAAAAGAGAAAAAAGTGTCCATATTGTGGATATAAA
>Ga0233437_1007178_pt1 | contig 10911 bp, 7 predicted proteins | sample SI_122_August201_FD_182714 | JGI IMG/M metagenome (GOLD analysis project Ga0233437, IMG submission 182714) | Seawater microbial communities from Saanich Inlet, British Columbia, Canada - SI_122_August2016_200_MG | ecosystem: Environmental > Aquatic > Marine > Inlet | place: Canada: British... | reverse complement strand
CGGCTTTTAGATTGACTCAATTTAAAAAGCCGTTATAATTTCAATTTCATTCCTCGATAGCTCAGTTGGTAGAGCAACGGACTGTTAATCCGTTTGTCGCTGGTTCGAGCCCAGCTCGAGGAGCCAAATTAATAAATCAAGACATCTTAGGGTGTCTTTTTTTATGCCTGAAATATCTACCTATAGCGGTATTTAACAATATAGTGTGTTTTTACTGTTTCATAAAATTCCGTAACATCCTGGTATAAAGTGAGTACAATTGTGAGTATAAGTTAAAAACTATGCTCAATAATACTAAAATTAAAAACTTAAAAGCCAAGGACTCCGAATATGGAGTTGCTGATAGTAACGGCTTATCTGTACGTATTACTCCTAAAGGTGTAAAGAAATGGAGGTTTCGTTATCGTTATGATAATAAAGCTTCAATGATTTCGTTAGGAAAATATCCAGCAGTATCATTGGCACAAGCTAGAGTGCTTAGAGATGAAAACCAAGCCTTATTGTCACAAGGTATTAATCCTAGTACCTATAAGAAGCAGCTAAAGATTAAACAACAGCAGAAGATTACATTTAGAGAGGCATTCGATAGGTGGTTTAACAGGCATGAGAGCGAATGGACAAAACGTACTGCTCAGAAGCAAGTTGCTACTTTTGAAAAACACATCTTCCCTTACATTGGCAATACTCCAATTGAAGATATTAAGACTCCAGATATGTTGCAAGTTCTTAGACAGATGGATGATAAAGGAATCTCAATTGCCCTTAAAAAAGTTAAGGGCTGGTCAAGTAGGGTGTTTAAAGATTGTGTTGTTACTGGATTGATTGAGTATGACCCAATAGCCAATATTTCTAATGAGCATTTTAAGAAGCATAAGACTAAACATCATGCCACTGTAACTACTGTAGATGATATTAAGGAGCTCCTGTTAACGCTAGAGAATTACAAGGGTCGAGGCACCTATCAAATTGCAGAAGCATTGAACTTAACACCTTACTTACTCCTGAGGCCTGGTGAGGTTTCTAAGCTTACATGGAAAGAGGTTAATTTTAAAGAGAAGCTTATCAGGATTAAGGCTGAAAACATGAAAATGGGTAGGGAGCATTTAGTGTTTTTAAGTAAACAAGTTCTTTCGAAGCTTAAGGAGATTAAGTCTTTAAGCTTAAGTGGTACATATGTCTTTCCAAGCCCTAAGAAAAGCTCATCTCCAATAGGTGCTGAAAGTCTACGAGCAGCTATTAGAAGGTTGGGCATTCCTAAGGAAAAGTTCACTACTCACGGCTTCAGGAGTATGGCCAGTACCAGATTGAACGAGATGGGGTTTAATTCAGATTGGATTGAAATGCAATTAGCACATGTTGAAGCTAATAAGATTCGTGGTGCCTATAACAATGCAGAGTATGTTGAGAAGAGAAGGGATATGATGCAGCAGTGGTCTGATTACTTAGATAATTTAAAAGGCAGTTCCAATGGGTAAACAGTCCTACCTCATTACGGAGCAAGACCTGCTTGAAATTGGATTTGATGAAAAGTCATACACTGATTCATCTATTGATGGAATCGAGAGCGACTTTGTTCAGCATATCAACATTGATCAAATGTCCTATATTCGTGATAAATCATGGAAGAAATCATCTGGACGTGAAATACACAAGACTGCTGATACGCTAATTAACTTGCTTTTATCTAATGAATTAGAGGCTGGTGAATTTAAAGCCAAGGCATTGAATGAGGTTAAACGGTACAAAACTACAAACAAGGATGACCCTATAACCCACTTCTCTGCATTTGCACCGCCACCTGTTAGTACACACAGTCAAAAGTTAGATATTATCAATAGTGAGCTAGTAAAGATTGACACCAGTTCAATCTCAAGAGAAATCTCAACATCACGCAAAGATATTATTACTTCGCTGCTTTTATTGCAAGATGTAATAGAAAGACTTGAAAAGAATGACGCAAATTATATTGAGTTAGAAGCAAAGCAAAGCAAAGTGAATGTTGATATGACCTTTATTAGAAATCTTTTTACTAACTATAAAATCTTCACAGGAAGCTCTAAAGGTAAATACACCACAACACATAAAGGTAAGGACGACGGCTACTATATCAATGAGACTGACGACGAGCTTATTGAGGGCAAGTTCTTTAATTTAGTTAAGCTTTGTTTGAACAAAGCAGGGCGTGATTTAAAAGATAATACAATAAAGAAATATATCTTTAACACTCTGAAACCCTAGTCATATCAACATTCTTCTTAGGTGATTTATTTTATTTTATAAAATCACCTTTTTAATAAATCACACGATATTTCATAATACTCCACAAGTAGTTATTACAACCTAATAACGCTTTTTTAACCAAGACAAGGAGTCTTAATGAAGCACATGAATATCATAAAACTGTACCAGGTACAAAATATAACCACCCTTAGTCGTACAACTATCTACCGTTTAATAGCGGACGGAAAGTTTCCAAAGCAAATCAAATTATCTGAACGCTCAAGCGGTTGGGTTGAGCAAGAGGTGATGGACTATTTGGATGAATGTATTGAGAAGAGGGCGGTGACGAAATGAATGATAATAAAAAAGCCAGCGAAGCTGTAGAGAGCTTAACTGGCCAGAAGGAATTAGATAATAACCTCAATGATAATTCTAACAAAAAACCAGAGAACATATTAATTGATTTTGCTAGGCTAGAAAACGGCCTGTTTTGCGATAATCAAGAAAATGAATATGCTGAAATTAATATCAATGGCCATACAGAGATATATCGAATAGGCTCAAAGAAATATAATGGCTGGTTAAGGCAGAAGTATTATTATCAAACTAAAACTGGTGCTTCAAAAGCGATACTTGATACGGCTATTGACACTATCAAATCCATTGCTGATTTTGAAGGAGAGAGAAAAGATGTTTATCTAAGGGTGGCCCAAGTAGATAACTCTATGTACATTGACCTGTGTAATGACTCATGGCAGGTTGTTGAAGTTGATATAAATGGCTGGAGAGTGCTAGATAAATCTCCAGTATGCTTTACACGTACTGGAAACATGAGGCCATTGCCTGCTCCTATAGAGGGTGGTGATATTTCATTGTTACTTAATCATATAAACATCGAGAAGAAAGACTTGCCTCTTGCTGTTGGGTGGTTATTAATGTCTTTGCAGGCTGGGCCAGGAGCCTACCCTGTTATGATTCTTAATGGTAGTGCTGGCACAGGTAAAACAACCGCTTCTAGGATGCTTAGAGAGCTTGTAGACCCCAACAAGGTAGACTTGCTCACCAAGCCAAGCATTAGTGACATTAGAGTAATTGGAACCAACAATCATGTGCTAGCATTTGACAACTTGAGTGGCATTAGCCCTCAGTTTAGTGATGCTATTTGCAAGATTGCAACAGGCGACAACCAGGCAGTTAGACAGCTCTATACCACCAACGATGAGATGACTATCTCTATTAAGAAGCCTTGCCTCATGAATGGTATTGATGAGATAGCTAAGCGTGGTGATTTAGTTAGTCGTAGTGTTAAGTTACCTCTTAGGAAAATCAAAGCTAGGAAAACTGAGAAAAAGGTTTGGGCTGACTTTATGGAAGATGTTCCATCTATCTTTGGTGCGTTACTAGATGGATTGGCTTGGTCAATTCAAGCTATGCCAAATATCCAAGTGGATGATTTAACCCGTATGGCTGACTTTTGTCGACTATCTACAGCAGCATCTGCTGCCTATGGATGGTTCGATGGTGAGTTTATGAAGGTCTACAAAAGCAACATAAAGAACACCCATGTCGATTCACTGGAGTCATCTACCTTTGCTTCTGGAATCGTCAGGATGTTTGAAAGAGAAAGTAACTTTTATGGCAGACCGATTAAATTACTGGAAAGGTTAGAAGACAAATGTTACGTATCTGAAAAAGTAATCAGGTCTCAGAAATGGCCAACCACCTCCAAGGGTGTGGTTAATCAACTTGACAGGCTTCAAGAGTCACTTGAAATGGTAGATATTTACTATGAAAAATCGAAAGATAGAACTAATAAAACCTTTATAACTCTTGATAAATACGTTAAGAAGACAGCTGAATATGAGTTTGAAGCGGAGGATGACGATTTTGATGACAGTCATATAGATTTAAATTTATTCAAAGACAAGTTCTAGCAACTTAACACTATGTGGGCTATGAAACTGCATAGCTTGCATAGCTTTAAAGCTTAACAAATTATTTGTGTGCATTCCTTAAAATTTGATCACCTTCAGGTTGAGAATCTTTAAGCATCAATCCATACACAATATCTGCAAATCCTTTTCTGATTCTATCTTCTCCTAGCACTTGTGTAGCTAAACCTTGATGAGCATCCAAACTATCAATCACAGCATCATTGAGTCTTTCTGCAAATCCACCCATCATCGCTTGTTCTTTTGTATTGTTCTTGACTTGTGACACAACAAGATCATTCTCCATCATCTTATCCTTGACAGTACGTGCATAATTAAGCATGTCATCGTCACTTAAATCACCTTCAAATAAAGCATTCATCTCACCTACAACTTCTGACAAAAGCTCCGTATCTGGGTCTCTTGGAACAGCCCCACCAGGATTGATTGGAGGCAGCTCATCATCTCCCGATAATTCGATGTCTTTGTCTTTTTGCTTATGCAGTTTGTAATGTGTTAGCTCTACTGATGATATATCAATAGGCTCCTTAGTTTCGTAAGTTTTAAGATTGGGAATTAAATGCTTAATAAACGCCCACAACTTCTCCAAATCTTCATCTTCATAGTTCACTATCTGCGATAGAAATTCATACATCCTAATAAAGGTAACTAGATCCTTTTTAAAGATGTCTAACTCACTCTTGCTTTCATTAAACTCTTTTAAATCCAATCCATAGTTATGTACGGATTTGTCGTCTTTATCTTTTTTAGCCGCCTTAATGAGTTGCTTAACCCTCGTTATACCCTCAACTGCTTCATGGTATCTAGACTTGTATCTATCTACCGCTGGCTTAATCGCACTAGTCATTGCAGCCTGAGTGCCTTTAGGGTTAAAGAATGCAAGAGCAAACTTCTCGACATCAGTAGATGAGAAAGTATCGTTGCCAGCTAGCTTAGCTTCTAAGTCATAAATAATATTAGGATCGGTAACATCCTCTAATTCTGTCGACTTATAATAAGGTTCAAATGCCTCTCGAATATCTTCAATATCATTATAAAAATCCAGAACAAACGTCTGGTCTTTTCCTGGGTAGGTTCTATTAAGTCTTGATAAGGTTTGTACACAATCAACCCCACCTAATTTCTTATCGACATACATAGCGACTAATTTCGGTTGATCAAATCCTGTCTGAAACTTATTAGCAACAAGCATTACTTGATAATCATTAGTATCAAACGCCTTACGCATATCTCTACCATTCAGCTCTGGATTCATACTTGTCTCTGTGTATTCCTTACCTTCATTAGTAATCTTTCCAGAGAATGCCACCATAGCCTGCATTTGGCTTTGTATTTCATGCTCCTGAATATACTTGTCAAAAGCTAATTTGTATCTAACCGCCGCCTGTCTACTTGAGGTCACAACCATTGCCTTAGCTTGGCCATCTAACATATGTGAAATATGCGTCCTAAAATGTTCACAGATAATCTCTATCTTCTGAGCGATATTATGCTCATGCAGATTTAGCCACTTAGCTATCTGAGCTTTAGCCCTACCTGTTTCTACCTCTTCGTCTTTATTAAGATTGCTATGCTCTAACTTATAATAAAGTTTATAGGTTGTATATCCTTTAAGTACATCTAGAATAAACCCTTCTTCAATAGCTTGCCTCATGGTGTAGAGATGAAAAGCTTGAGGCTTATTGGTATCTGACGCTGCTTGAGTCGGGTCTGGCAACACACCAAACATTTCCAGTGTTTTAGTTTTTGGTGTGGCTGTGAATGCATAATAACTTAAGTTTTCACTTGCAGTTCTCGACTCTAATGAGGCTGTGATAATATCCTCAGCACTTATTTCAACACCTTCTTCAATTTGCTCAGCACTTAGCACCTCTCGTAGTTGCTTGGCTGTGCCACCAGTTTGGCTAGAGTGAGCCTCATCTGCGATAATGGCGTATTTGTTGCCTTTAAGAGTAGTCCTTTCCTGTATCGCTTCTAATACAAATGGGAATGTCTGTATTGTGGTGATAATAATCTTTGCCCCACGCTCAAGAGCGTCTGCAAGTTGGGAAGATTTTGATTCACTAGAACCTTCTCTACTTATACTAGCGATTAATCCTGCCGCATGTTCAAAGCCAGAAATAGTCTCCTGAAGCTGATCGTCCAACACTGTTCTATCAGTAATAACAATAACTGAATTAAATACTGCACTCTCTTGTCTATGTAATGATGACAACTGGTGTGCTAACCATGCAATAGAATTAGATTTACCAGAACCAGCACTATGTTGAATTAGATAGTTATTTCCTGCACCATGTTCTTTAGAGTGAGCCAAGAGCTTCCTGACTGAATCCAATTGATGATACCTAGGGAAAATCAAAGTTTCTGTTTTGAACTTCCTGCCTTGATGATTCTCTTTATGCTCAACCTTTAGGTGGACATATCTAGCTATGATGTTCAGTATAGAGTCTCTTTGTAACACTTCGTCCCATAGGTAAGCCGTAGCATAGCCATTAGGATTAACAGGATTGCCAGCACTACCATCTTCTTTACCTTTATTAAATGGCAAGAAGGAAGTCTTAGGACCCGCCAGTTTAGTTGTCATCCAAGCCTCATCACCACTTACTGCAAAGTGAACCAAGGCTCTTTTATTAAACTCTAGAAGCTTCTCACCTTTGGGTTGTCGGTCATATTTGTACTGACTCTTTGCCACTTCTACTGCTTGAGTGAAATCAGTCTTTAACTCAATAGTAACAATAGGGATACCATTTAAGAATAGAACTAAATCTATAGAGTTTTGGCTCTTTGTTGAATAATAAATCTGGCGTACAACTCTTAATATATTGCTGTCATACTTAGCTTGAATATCTGGGTTGTGCAGCTCTGGCTTAAATTGACATAGCTTAAACTTGGCACCTTTGTCTTTAACTTCACCTCTAAGCATGAACAAAGAGCCATGCTTGTCTAACTCACCAGCCACTCTTTTGGCTATAGTTTCATCTGCCTTATCACCATAGTTTACAACCATCTTCTCATAAGCTTTGGGTGCTGTTACTTTGACATAATCAACCAAATCTTCTGGGTATATAGCCAGCTCTTTATCGTACCCATCAGAGCTGCCTTCAACATAGCCATTGGATTCAAGAATCTGAGTTACTTCAGTTTCAAATATATCTTCTTTATGCTTACCGTGAATACTCATTAAGCCACCTCTCTCACATCAATCCTACCTGTTACAGCTGAACTAATCAAGGTAGTTCGTTTTTCTTTTAACAATACTATTGATTGAGTTGCTTTAGTTATTAAGCTATCTATTCGTTGTGTTTTTTTATCTAAGAGATTTACTATAGATTTTTGCTCGCCTATATCTGGCAACCACACCTTGGCATCTTTCAATATAGCTTGTGTGATGCTAAATACTTTCACCCCTTTTACTGCCAATCTTATTTGACGTCTAAAAACTTCTGAATCAATTAAATAAGCTAAAAAACGGGAATTTTGCTTTGTTGTTTGTCGAGCTACAATAGTATGATAACCTGCGAAAATTTTCTTTTCACCAGAAATATACGTGAAATTGCCAGACCCTTTGATATCTTCTGATGTATCGGCAAAAACAAAATCTCCCATTGAGAGGAGGGATGATTTAGAATTACTCAAGTATGAGTTATCAACACACTTCAATTGATGCTTATTAACATCCACTTCAAATCCGAATTTAGAGTGAATTTCGCCATAGTTAACACAAGGCGTGCCTCCTTCGTCTATCAGATTGGCTTTTGTAATTGACAACCCGGTACAAAATGAAAATACAAATCTTAATCTGCTTAATTTCCAATGCTTAGGAATACCTTCTATCCATTCAATACCAATATCTTGTATAGGTACGTCACCATTCAAGCCGCTAACAACAATGGTTGAAACAACTGCTTGTCGTTTTTCTTTGAGTAGCTCTATTAATTTTGTCTGTTTTTCGAGAAGGATGTTTATCCTAGCAGTGGCCTTATCTAAGAAATTTACTATAGCTTGTTGCTCTTGATAGCTTGGAATTGATAACTGTATATTCATAAATGTGTCAGCTCTCACTACCTTTCTAAGACCTGTATAGAAAGGCCTTAGCCCTTTATATTCATCTACGGATAAATAATAATAATACATAAATCTAGGAACAATCCCGGCATTACATCTTACTACATTATACGCACCTGTAATCATACCTCTGTATGTTGATATACCTACCGTTCTTGGTGTTTCATCAATGTCGAATAGGCAAAAAACCATATCATCTTCTACTACTGATTGGTAAGTATCGAACTCGGCTGGAAATTTACCCTTACCACTTTCAACATCTCTAACTTTAATACCTTGAAGTGTCAATGATAGCAAAGTGTAATCTTCAGACTTCTTACCAACTAGTTGCTTAATAAAACTAAAGACTTGTTTATTGCGGACAACATTCCATTCGCTGGGTACATCACCAAGCCACTCGACTCCACTATCCTTGTAACTAGGATATGCACTATATTTCATGAAGCATTTCCATGATTACTTTGTTAACTGTTTCTAGCTCTGCATCAATCTCTTCTATGGCTCTTGGTGGTGTATATTTGTAAAAATAGCGATTAAATGATATTTCATAACCGACAATACCCACTTCACCATCTTGCTTATCTGTCTTCTTCTCGTCTATCCAAGCCAGTGGCATATGTGGTGTAACTTCTCTTGCGAAGTAGTCGTGTATATCTTCAGATAGCGGGATGTTTTCATAATCCCTTAACTCTGAATTGGATTCTAACCTACCTTTGGAATCTCTACATAGCTCTGCTTCGTCATCATGCACTGAGATGTGCCTTTGTATTAGTTTAAATTGAGTTGCTGTAAGTTTTAGATTTAGTGTTTTCTTAAACTCATCTCTGCTCATTATCTTATCTTCTACTATATTCATAAGTGCTGTCAGTATAGTGGAGCCAAGGTTATCTTTTAGCTTGGAAAACGCCTTGTCATTTTGTAACGATTCTAGTTTATTGGCGTCGTGTGGGTAGTAGCTAAGTTGTAACGGTCTTTCCACGGTAATTCTTCTATAACCAAATTCAGTTGTATCAAATATCTTAGAAGTTTTGCTGATTTCAAATTCACCATAAGTTCTCACGATTTGTCTAATATCATCTTCAGTAAGTTCCTTATTTTTATCGCCAAGACTTTTTTTCATTGTCTTACCCATATTAGAAGCATTAACTAATTGAACCTTTCTATGTCTATGGGTTTCTTTTTTATTAGATAAAATCCATATATATGTTTGGGTAGATGTATTAAAAAACATATTGTTCGGCATAGCAATAATAGCCTCTAGAAAATCATTTTCTAAAATATATCTCCTAATCTCACTCCCTCCAGAGCCAGCATTTCCCGAATATAATGCAGATCCATTGTGGATAATTCCGATACGACCCCCTCCAGAATCAATTGGATTCATCTTTGATAACAAATGCAGCTGAAATAGCATTTGCCCATCTGAAATTTTAGGCAATCCAGGTCCAAATCTACCGTCAAACCCTTTATCTTTGTATTCTTTTTTTACAACATCTTCAGACTTTTTCCAGTCGTCTCCAAAAGGAGGGTTAGACAACATGTAATCAAAAGTTTGATCTTTAAAATAATCGTTCTTTAGTGTATTCCCAAATTTAATATTTTCTACTGGCTGCCCTTTAATCATCATGTCTGCTTTACAGATGGCGTAACTCTCTGGATTAAGCTCTTGACCAAAAGTTACCAAATGCGCATCAGGATTTAACTCATGAATATACTCCGTACCACTAGATAAGAAGCCACCAGTACCTGCAGTAGGGTCGTATAAACTCCTCACAACTGATGGCTTGGTTAAGACATCATCATCTAAGGCAAACAGTAAAGAAGTGGTCAGCCTAACTATGTCTCTCGGTGTAAAGTGTTCACCGGCAGTTTCATTCGATTGCTCAGCAAACTTTCTAATAAGCTCTTCAAATAATAAGCCCATATCATGATTGGAGACCCTATCAGGATGTAGATCAAAATTAGCAAACTTTTCAACAATAAGATAGAGCAAATTGTTTTCTTTAAGTTTTTCTATTTCTGCCTGAAAATCATACTTGTCAAAAATCACTTTAGCACTTTCACTAAAACTGTTGATATAGCTTTCTAAATTAGCCGCTATATTTGATGAGTCTGCCATTAATTTAGCAAGATCAAAATTAGAAGTATTAAAGAAGCTTTGATTAGATTTTCTAATTAAGAATTGATCCAAATCAATATCTAAACTATTTCTGGCATTGTACTCATCAAGCACGGCTTGTCTTGTAGGTTCAAGCACACACTCTAGTCTCCTTAGTAATGTAAATGGCAAAATGATTCCGCCGTAATCATGTGCCTTGTAATCACCTCGAAGTAAGTCTGCCGTACTCCAAATTAATGCTGATATGCTCATTAATATTCCCAATTGAATTTATAAATTATTTATATACTTTTTACCCTATGCAAGCTATGCATTAAATCAATGTGCATAGGATGCATAGCTTATTTACTGCATGAATTATCAAAATTGGAATAAGCCGCAACTAATCCTGATGTATCAAACGTGTCTGACTTTATATCTAATTTACTAGTCAAATCTTCTGGGCCAACAAATGTAAACTCTATACTTTGTGATTCTCTAATATTCTTGCTAAGTTCTTTTGAGTAAAGGATTGTTCTGAAGTCACCTATAGTCATTAAAACAGGAAACTTAGCA
>Ga0233437_1007175_pt1 | contig 10915 bp, 4 predicted proteins | sample SI_122_August201_FD_182714 | JGI IMG/M metagenome (GOLD analysis project Ga0233437, IMG submission 182714) | Seawater microbial communities from Saanich Inlet, British Columbia, Canada - SI_122_August2016_200_MG | ecosystem: Environmental > Aquatic > Marine > Inlet | place: Canada: British... | reverse complement strand
CAAGATAACCTTCATGACACGATGTATAATATGGTTGGGTTTCAAACACAGATGAAATACGGCGAGCAAGAAAAGGTTTTTCGGATGATTCCGGGGTTAGAAGACGCAAAATTTGTTCGCTTAGGTTCCATGCACCGAAACACGTATATCAATTCGCCCACATTATTGACTCATGGTTTAGAACTCAAAAGCTTTCCCAACCTTCACTTAGCGGGTCAAATGGTTGGGTGCGAGGGCTATGTGGAGTCAGCAGCTGTTGGTTTATATGTTGGGCGTTATTTGGGACAACAAGAACCTTTGCCTGTTCTTGAGCACACAACAGCTTTAGGCGCATTGATACATCACATCTTACATGCTGATGCTAAACACTACCAGCCCATGAATGTGAATTTTGGCCTATTTAAACCTTTTGAAGAACGCGTACCGAAAAAAGAACGGAAAATGAGACAAGTTGAGAGAGCGCGGGAAGATTTTTCGAGTTGGAAAGAAAACATAAATTAATATCTTAAAGATCTCTCCTCCTTTGTAAGGAGGGGATTAAGGGGAGGTAGATCTCAAATAACCCTACCTCTCCCGCCCTTTGGGCACCCTCTCCTTACAAAGGAGAGGGGGGTAGCAAACTAGCGATTTGCGACAATAAATGAAATATCTTAAAACCTACATTATTCTCCCCATCATCTTACTCCTCATTTTCACAACAACCCACTTTTTCGCCGACAAGATCACCCTCATCCAACAATTAGTGATAGGCCTCTTTTATGCCTCCTATATTATTGGCGCCATGCTCTTTTTTTATTTTAAAAAAAATAATCACCTGAAACCGTTTATTTATCGTTTTGTTCTCACAGGAATACGGGGTTTTTGTCTCATTTTCTTTTTGATTTAGGAGAATTCTCAACCACTGATTATCAATTGCATTTATATTGCCAATCTTCTATAAGCCTATGACATGAAAAGAATAATTTTTATTATAGCCCTTTTAGGTGTTTGTGTTTTTACCACCAGTGTTCACGCGTTAAATTCACAAAATTTGCGTTATTATTTTCCAGGAAGTCGTGCTCTTTCTCTGGTTGCCTCAGCTCCAAAACCGGCAAACACGCTCACGTTAGGATTTGGTTTTAACTATGGGCATCAGCCTTTTGAATATGGGAATGCTTCTGGTAATGTTCGTGTGCAATCCATTGTTGATCATTTAGCCACCTTTGACTTTAATGCGAGTTATAGTTTTTCTGATCGTATTGCCGTTGGTCTTGGCCTTCCCATGCACATCACTAGTAATATCACTGTTCTTGGTGGAACCACCATGGAAACGCCTGTTAATTTTGGTGATATCATGCTCACAGGTATTTATAACATTATTCAACCAGGATCTAACTTTCTCAACATTGGTGTCTCTGTTGTTCCTTTTTTCACATTGCCTTCGGGAAATGATGGCAATTTTGTTGGCGAATCACATGTAACAGGTGGTTTGTTGCTGGTTGGTGATATTGAATATGATCGCCATTATTTTGGCTTAAATCTTGGTTTTCGCTTGCGTGAACAAGAGCAGTTCTTAAATCTCGATGTGGCTAGCGAATTTTTATATACAGCAGCTTATAATTTAAAAATTATTCCTGATGCTGATCTTTCTAGTTTTCTTGAGTTAAGCGGTGTTACGGTGATGAAGAATTTTTGGCAGGAAGAGATCGCATCGCCATTTGAACTAAAGCTTGGTGTGTCAAAAGGCTTTTTAGCAGAACATCAATTAAAAACAACAGTCTTTGGTGGCCTTGGTATTGGTAATGGTTATGGTAACCCAAATGTTCGTTTTGGTTTAAAAGTGACTTATGATCACCAGTTGCCGCGTACACGTGAAGTCGTGAAAATTATTGAAAGCAAAATTGAAAAAGTCGAAAAAGAATTAAAAGAACTGACAATCTATTACCCAACAGATGGCGCTCACGTAGATCCTTTCTATAATCAAAAAATATCAGGTATTGCCAAAATCATGAGACAAAATCCAAACCTTGGTCCAATTTACATTGTGGGAAATACCGATGATGTGGGTTCTGATGGTTATAATCAACGTTTATCAGAAAAGCGGGCACGTAAAGCTGCGGCGTCTATTACCGATCATGGTCTAGAGGTAAAAGATATTGTATGGATTGGTTTGGGTGAAAGATATCCCATTGTTGCCAATTCATCAGATGCCAATCGTGCTTTAAATCGTCGTACATTATTTACCTTTATCAAGCCAGATCAGTTAGAAGAAAGAAAAACAAAACGCGGTGTTGTGGGTGTGAATACGCTCACGGGTAAACGCAACGATTCCTACACTGAAGTGCTCAAAGATCTAGAAAACAAAACCATAGCTGATGATTTGGAGACAGAAGCTGTTGCGACAAAAAAATACAAAGATAAATCTGAAGTCACTACTGAAAAGGATGGGACGACTAAAGTTAAAGACAAACCCACAGCAGCTCCTAAAACCTATTATAATAAACCACGTTCAAAAAAATATTATGAGTCTCAAGAAAAGCGCACAACAACAGTAAAAACTAAAAAGGGCGGTGTTGTGGAAGAAACAATTTTTGAAGACGATATTGTTGAAGACTTATAAAAAAACCTAATGATAATCGAAATTCTTACCATTGGTGATGAAATCTTATCAGGTGATATCCTCGATACAAATAAGCAATATCTATCGGAGTCTTGCTGGAGCAGTGGCTTACACGTTCATTTTCATACAGGTGTGCGTGATGATGAAAAAGACATGATTGAGGCTTTCACAAGAGCCGCTGAGCGCGCAGACGTGGTTTTGGTTACTGGAGGTCTTGGTCCCACAGTAGATGACTTCACCATAGAGGTGGCTGCGAAGGCTTTTAAAACAAAGCTCGTGTGGGATGATGACACTCTGGACTATCTGACAAGTTGGTATCAAAAGAAAAAAATAGCCCTTAAAGATAACAATAAAAAACAAGCTCTTATCCCTGAAGAGGCTCAAGCCTTGCCAAATAAATATGGTACCGCTCCGGGTGTATTTTATCATTATCACAAAACAGATTTCTATTTCATGCCAGGCGTGCCTCGTGAGATGAAATATATTTTTACCACACATGTCTTTCCGGCCATGCTTGAAAAAAGCGATCAGAAAATTTTCTTTGCTAAAGCTTTTCTTAAAACATTTGGCAGTTCAGAGAGCGATATAGATCATGCGCTCAAAGATTTGTTTCATGAACGCGCTCATATAGATAAGGCAAGGGTTGGTTTTAGATTTAGTTTTCCTGAAATCTTTCTCAAAGTATCGGCTTGGGATCCGGATGAAATGATGGCACAAAAAATTCGTGATGATGTTGTCTTAAAAATTAAGGAGCGTGTGGGAGAATATGTTTACGCTGAAGATCAAGATGATACATTAGAATCTGTTGTTGTTAATAAGCTTTCTGCATTAAATAAAACAGTGGCTTTTGCAGAATCATGTACTGGAGGGCTTATTGCTAGTCGTATCGCTTCTGTGAGTGGGGCGAGTCAGGTTTTCAAAGGAAGTGTTGTGTCCTATGCCAATGACGTTAAAGAAAATCTTCTTCATGTGGATCACAACATACTTGAAGAGCATGGTGCTGTAAGCAAGGAATGTGCCATAGCCATGGTTAAGGGGATTAGTAAACTAACAAATGCTGATTATTGTGCGGCTGTAACGGGCATAGCCGGTCCTACAGGTGGAACTGATGCTAAACCAGTAGGTACTGTTCACATAGCAACAATTTGTGATGACGAGCTTTTTCATAAAGAATATCATTTTAATTATCCAAGAGAAATGTTTCGAACAATTGTTAGCGCTGTTGTTTTGAGGCGTTTTCTAATTCAATAAATCTATGATACAAAAAAAAATCTTACTATTAATTGTTAGTCTTTTATTCATTATTTCTTGTCAGCAATCAGGGACTCAAAAACAGGTTGTGATACAGGAAGTGGGCGCGGATGCTTATCCATCAATATTTCTAGATGTTAATAATACAAAACGGGATCAAGAGCGTAAACTTAAAAAAATCCTTCTACCAAATCAACTTGAAGTTCTTTTAATTTCTGATGAAACAGCACAGCAGTCTTCAGCGGCTATGGATGTGAGCGCTGGTAGTTTAGTGAATCTGGATGACCATTTGGGAATAGCTCATTTTCTAGAGCACATGCTTTTCATGGGGTCTAAAAAGTATCCTGAAGTAGATGATTATAGTCAATATCTTGAAAAATATGCTGGTTATACAAATGCTTTCACAAGTAATGAAAATACAAATTATCATTTTTCTGTTAATGATGAGGGTTTGGAGTGCGCTTTAGATCGTTTTGCACAGTTTTTTATAGCCCCACTTTTTGATCCTCATTACATTGACCGTGAGCGATTGGCTGTTAATTCTGAATTTCAGAAAAATAAAAAACAAGATGTGTGGCGTGAGAGTCGTTTAACACAGTTATTTGTAAAAAAAGATCATCCCAGTCGACGATTTTCAACAGGGACAGTTGAAACATTAAAAAACACTAATCGTGACGTTTTAAAAGCATTTTACGAGAAATATTATTCTGCAAATTTAATGAAGCTTGTTGTAAAATCTAAAATGCCCATTAACAAAATGGAAGAGTGGGTACGTGCTAGTTTTGCTTCTATTCCCAATAATAAATTGTTTAAACCAACGTTTGAATCTTCTATTTATGACTTTTCTAAAGGGTCTCCTTATGTCTATGTGAAACCCATTACAGAAAAACAAATATTAAAACTTATATTTGAAGTTCCTTCCCTATATCTTTTTCTAAAAACAAAACCACAATACATATTAGCGTCCATTCTTGGTTATGAGGGCGAAGGGTCCTTGTTGTCTGAGCTTAAAAAGAAAAATCTTGTAACGGGCTTGCATACAGGATTAGGAAGTTATTCTTACTTTGGTCGATTTCAAGTATCCTTTGATCTTACCGATTATGGTAAGGAACACATTGATGAGATCATCACGCATTTTTATTCCTATGTGAACTTGCTCAAAAAAGAGGGGCTCAAGCAGTACTATTTTGATGAAAATAAAAAAATGGGCGAGATCAACTATGTTTATCGCGCGCCACGATCAGGCGCTACTGATGTTGAACTATACTCTGATGGAATGAATATGGGCGTGGATCCCTTAGTATATGATAAAGAGATGGATTTATTCTACGCCTATAAACCAAGAGAGTTTCAGTCTTTGCTAGACAAAATCATTCCTCAAAACATGTTAACTTTTGTTATAGCCCCTGATGTGAAAACAGATCTTAAAGAAAAATATTATGGGATTGAATACCGTAAAGGGTATTTTACTCCAGAAAAAATGGCTGCTTGGGAATCTGCCGAAATTAACACAGCTTTTTTCTACCCAGAAAAAAATACATTTTTGCCTTCTCATTTAAACCTGTTGAAAGATGATTCCCATGAAGAGCCTTATAAAATCATTGATGATGAACGCGGTGTGTTTTGGTTTATGCAGGACAAAAAAATAGGTTTGCCCAAAGCTAAGGTGTCACTAACAATATTAACGAACAAAGTGAACGCATCCCCGCGCGCCAAGCTTGTTTCTCTTTTTTATGAGAGTGCTTTGCATTTGAGCATGATTGAGTGGGGGTATCCTATTTTGGAGGCTGGGCTTAGTTATAGTGTTTCACGAAGTGATCGTGGTATTGTGATTGCCGTTGCGGGTTATGCCGATAAAATACCTTTTGTGATTGAGGAAATTATTAAACGGCTCACCACAATAACAATTTCCGAAGAAGAGTTTGAGGCTGTGAAAAGAGATATGGATCGTGGTCTTAAGTCTTGGTACTATAATTCTGCTGCGAACCAAGCGGGTTATCATTTGGGGACTCTCATTCACAAAACAAATATTCCCTTTTATCTATACCCACCAGTCAGCAGTGTTTCTTTAGATGATGTGAAAAAAATGGCTGTTGCTATTTATAAAGAAATTGGGATTGAAGCTCTGGCCTATGGTAATCTTGAAAAAACAAAGATGAGCTCTCTTGTTGATTTTCTCTATAAAACGCATCAGGCAATCATTTTGCCCGAAGAAGAGCGTGTGACAAATGAGCTCATTCGGCTCAAACCAGGAGCCTCTTATTATTATTTGCCCAAAACCAAAATAGATAACAATTGTTGGGAAATGTTTTTTTTGGCTGGTCAGCGAACAGCAGAATTAAAAGCAAAGCTCTATTTAGCCTTTCAACACTTGCGTCCTGATTTCTTTACGAGCATGCGTTCTAAAAAACAGTTGGGTTATTTTGTGCGCGGTGGTTTTGATTTTTTTAAAAAAGCTTTGGGTTTTACCTTTATTATTCAATCAGGTGATTATGATCCTATTTATTTAAGAAACCAAGCCATGCCCTGGTTGCATGAAAATGTGAAAAAACTCGGTGAACTTGAAGATGATGTTTTCAGTGTCTATAAGAAAGCCATCACAAAAAGGTTACAAGAAGAACTAAAAACAATTAATGAATATTTTAATTGGCTTCAGACAGGTGCCTTGATCGAAGGTGGGGATTTTCAGTACCGTGAAAAGATTGTTAAGGCGCTTGAAAAGACAACACAAGCAGATGTTCAAGCTGTGTTCAAAAAAGCGCTCGACAAGAAGACACAAGCTGTGATTAGTATTTATCTTGGGGCTGATGGCCGTAAATTTCAAAAGCCCAAACAAGGTAAGGTTGTGACTGATGTCATGGCTTTTAAAAAAGATAAAGACGTGTATTAATTTTGTGTGGGAGTCCTTATGGACAAAATATTTGAATATGAAAAACTAGATGTATTTCCTGTCTCTGTTGAGCTCGTAGCTCTTATTGACGAGACCTGCAAACTCATGCCTCGTGGGGGAAACGAAATTGGTGATCAGCTCCAAGGAATGGTGAAATCAGTTCCTATGAGTATTGCTGTGGCTTATACATCAGAAACAAAAGAAGAGAGAGTGAAGCATCTCACAGAAGCTAAAAACACATCCATTAATATTGCTGCTTTACTTGATGTGTGTATGCGCCTTGAAATGGTAGATCATGACCATCTTCATGCCAATCGCGATCTTATAGAGCGCACGGCAACCCTTCTCATAAAGATGATCAAAACAGAGAGTAACTAGTTAATATTATAGAGAAAAACTGTTTTATCTTGTCATCAAATCCTAAATAAATGTAAAACATTCCTGCGCTATGATTCTTAAGGCATAGCTATTGGGCATAAATCAAAATACCTATAGGAAAAATTATATATGAAGCTGGCACCATTGTTACCCGCATCTGTGTTTAACCTGCAAACAGGTTTTGTAACCATTCTTGCCAAGCTTTTTTTGTCCAAACCAGTCAGGACTAAGAAAAAAATAGCAACTTTAGGCTTATTTTGACGAAGATTTATATAGGTAGCATACAGTACAACGCAATAATTGTATAAGTGAAATAAATACAGGGACATACATTGGTTAAACTCATTGGAAATTTGCCATTTAACACGGCCTTATTAGGGTTACGCGCTGATAATATAGGGACAGATAGTGGTTTTGAGTCTTTAGCAACAGCATGGCAAGGTCGTCATCCATCAGAGACTCAAGATAGGCGCTCGTCTAGAGTTATTATACCAGGCTCCTTTGGTTTTTGGGGAACGTCAATGGAAGAGATGGTAAGGCATTTGGGACCCAGTGATGAAAGTGATGTATTAATAGAACCGCCTATAAGATTTCCTATAATGACCGAGGATTTTCTAGCACAATCCCAACAAGAATCTATGAGATTATATTCTGATGGGAGTCGTGAGCGGCCAACATTACCCACAGATTCTAAAACTGTTGAAACTCTTTTAGCGGCAAGTCAAACTGGTGACACGCGTACGAGTAATGGTGGTAATTATACAGGATGGTCAGCTTCAGGTTTTTCCGTAGATCAGCCAGATGATGTTCGCATGCATGATAGACTTGATGTTGGTTCTATTCACCTAGCTCCTGTAACCCTCAATCGTCGTGATGGAAAAAAACTACTTTTTAAATTTTCAGACCAATACGCTATGGGAACAAATCCCAGGGATCTTTTTAAACGTACGATGAGTTGTGAAGAAATACCTGAAGGGTTTACACAGGTTGGAAAGCCTGAAATGATGACTTTAAAAGAATGTGGCGTTGAAGGTGTTTTTATTGAACCCAACATGAATCGTGTGTGTGTTTTAACATTTTCTTGTTATGATACAACAAGTGAATATTATGGCATGACAGTTTCTTTTATTCTTGGCTTAGTGCAAATAGTAGGCAGAGGAACAAAAACCTATACGCATAAAAAAAATGTTGGGATGCGCATTTCTGGGAAAAACCCCCTGATTGGAAATTCTTGGGAAGCAGAGTTTAATAACAAATTACCCCGAGTGACAAAAGATGTTGATCATGTGGGGCAGTATTCACTGATTCATAATGGGGATTCTTTTGATTTTAGTTGGCCAACAGATGAGCACGGGCACCCTCAAGATTTCTCCTTCTTCAATCCTCCTGCTGGTTATGAAATTATTCCAGATCCTTTAGAGCGTAACACGCAGGACTATCCAAAAGTGGTGATTCTGAAAACACCTTCAGGTGATCCGCTTGTTATCATAAATGATAATGGTGATGTAGCTCTAACGGGACAACCGCGATTAATTACAAAAAAAGGGAATGAGTGGGAAGTTTCTTTGTCACAGAAAAACCAGAAATTGCTCGTGAGTGATCAGAAAGGTCCTCTCTATGTTCGTCAACAGGTAGGTCAGAAAGTAAAAAAAATAGCGCGGAAAGCTGATCAGGTTCATGCTTTTGCTCATCATACAAGTGTGGTGTATCCTTTAGATAATTCACCTGTGTCTGTGACACGTCTTGATACAGGCGAACTTTTAGTTCTTGATTTAGATGAATCTACTTATTTTGCTTTTTTAGGATTGCAATCAGGGTGGAGTCGCCAAGCCACAACCCGTGCTCTTTCTGAAGATTTATTTAGCAGAACTCACTTAACAACAGTTACGCGTGCTGTCATGAATAGTCCCATATACTATACAGCAAAAGGCGTACAACGTGGGCGTGTACATATTCTTGATGAGGAGCTTGGTATTGAAATTTTTATTACAGATCTCACCATGACACCTGAAGCTCACTTACCTGTAGATTTGCATTATGCTCATGTAGTGGTTCGTGAAATTGGGAGTACAGAGTATTTAGATTTGCCGATCAAAGTTGATCCAGACACGGGCAAAATTATGCTCATGCACTTAGCAACGTATACTGTTTTAGATTTGCAACAAGGGCAAGATGCTAGACCCCATCTTGTGATTGAAGCAGATTATGAAAGTGCTGTTACTGATGTGTGGCATCGGATCACGACTAAGAGTACACGAAAACCCTATGAGGCCTTAATTAATGGTTTGCCCGTAAGCACTTTTGCCCTTCCAGGGCGGTCACAGGCGATCAAGCGTATGCATGCAGCGGCTAGTAAAGGTCAAACAAAGGATTCTGAGATTAAAGTACAGTTTCATTCCGCATTGTCAGGTGATGTGCATGATCGTTTTTCAGGGAAAGCGGCTAAGCAGCCATTGTGGGATATGGATTTGGTCTTAACGAGTGAGCAAGGGCGTCTTGTGCCACAAACAGCAGACGATGGAGTTGCTGTTATGATTCCTAGGTTTCTTTATCGTCAAGTCATGGATATGTATGGAACACTCGTTCTAAAAAACCACAGTTTTAATGACGTGCTTGCACGACTTATTTCTACGACAACCAACCGTTTTGGCTGGGCTCTTGAAGTGGCTTTATGCAATAATCGGGGATTAGGGCATACGATTTATATACAACCTGTTAATGATGTTGTTGCTGGTCATGATAAATTTGTTAGCGAAACTCCAGTGATCGGTTTGCAGATTAGCACAGAGCTCGAACCCATTTCTGATGATTCAAAACAAGCCTTTGTTGACCAGATGCTTACCGAAGGTGGGTATCTAAAAAAACCTATTCAACTAAAAGGCGTGGGGAAGACAGGGCTTGAAAGAGCTGTCAAAACATCAGCTACTTTGGGAGAAGCTTTAGAAAGACTTGTTGGCCATTCTGAGTTAGATTTTTCTAAAGCGCCTTTTGAGCCAGGTCATGAAGCTATGCTTGATGAACAAACAGCTTTAGGCTTTCCCTTTACAATGTGCAAACTAGGAGCAAGCGTTGATGTTGCGCTTGCTGTTGGTGAACATCGGATTACAGGTTTAAAAGTTCTTATGTGGAAGGAAGTCAATAAAGTTGGCTGCTATTTAGATAACCAAGAAGCCACGATTGAAATGGCTGATGGTAATAAGCGAGAAGCTGTTGTCTTTCAACATGCAGGGCATCCTGGACAGTATTACTTGATTGATAAAGAAAGTGGTGTTGCTTATCCCTTGTATTTAACAGAACTGCAGCTATATTTATCAACGACACCAATAAGTCTTGCTGAGCCAATTCCCCAGGCCGTTATTGACCAGTGGAAAAAATTAGATATGCAACAGTATCAGCGCAATATTGATTTTTATAGTTTAAAGCACATGCCAGCTGATATGAATATTCGCTTAACACGCAACCCTCAAAGCATTGAGAAAGAATTCGTGTGGCAGGATATTTACATTCATGATGGTAACGATTTTGTGGCTGCTGTGGGTGTGCAAATGGCGCAAAATGCCAAAGGTATGATTGATCTTCCTAGTCAAGATGTGCGTGTTCGTTTTTTGGCACCAGGCAAGACAGAGTTTGAAGCTGTTGAAGCAGCTCGTGTTTTGATCACACCGATAGGGCGCTCACGAGGGATTCGCTTGCTGAGTGTTAGTTATTTTCATGAGAAAGAAAAAGTCGATAAAATGGTGTTAGGTGTTGTTTTTGCCATGCGTGGTGGTGTGATTATTCCCATTTCAGTTAAAGAC
>Ga0233437_1007169_pt1 | contig 10922 bp, 6 predicted proteins | sample SI_122_August201_FD_182714 | JGI IMG/M metagenome (GOLD analysis project Ga0233437, IMG submission 182714) | Seawater microbial communities from Saanich Inlet, British Columbia, Canada - SI_122_August2016_200_MG | ecosystem: Environmental > Aquatic > Marine > Inlet | place: Canada: British... | reverse complement strand
AGGGTGATTTGGAAAAAGCCAATTCCTTTTTACAAAAATCAAAAGATTATTTGGATAAACATGAATCACTCAAGCCTTATAAACAATATTACTTCGAAGAAGCTGCCGAAATTTACAAGGCCCTTGATCAAGACGAACCCTTGAAAGCAATTCTTTCCGAAATTGAATCCATCAAGCAAGAACCTTTCTTTAATGCTGATAAACATGCAAAATGGTTGGAGAAACGCGGGTGGTGACGGTGGTTTTTACCGTGTATTTTTATCGTATCAAATTGATATATAAACTATAAAACATCTGTCTTTTAACTATCCATTATCATACATCTAATCATAACAGTTTCCAAGTATTCTCATAATGAGATAGATCGTGCAAAAATGGCCTAGTAAGCAGTTTAGTTGCCAAGTTTTTTACCAAGAAAATATAAATAAGATTAATCAATTCAAACGGTTGGCGATTATTAAAATTACGTCACTTTGGTACAGATATTGCTTATTGATATAGTCGCATCTTTGTTTTTCGTTCGGTGTGTGATTTTGAACTGGTAAGGAGAGAGAGTGCTTTATGTTAAGTAGAACGATAATTAACAGAGTAAATAGATTCATTACATTTTTTCCTATTGCTGTCTTTTGTCTATGTTTGTTCTTCGTATCTTGTGACAGCAACATCATAGGTAGCATTTCTACAGGTGATGATCTTGGTGGTGGAGATGGTGGAATCACATCTGAAGAAGGTGGTGCTAGTGATTCAGATTCAGAAAGTTCTTCTACAGGCAATGATACAATTCCTATTAGTATGCCCATGCCCTCGTTGAAAACAGACAATATGCTCGTTTTCAAAAACGATGCTAATGAGTATTATCCTATTGTAGCGCAAGCAGATGCGGTTGAGGATTTTGATGAAGGTGACATGGTTATGGTTGGGGTGGATCCCATTGATGATGTGCTTGCTAGTTTTCAAGTTAAACCCATTGTCGATGCGAGATCAGTTCTAGCAAAAGCCAAGGATCTCATCATTCCTAATGCTGTTGCAGATGAAACAGCAACAGCTTGCTTAGACGATTACGATTATTGTCCGATTGCTGCAGATGGTTCCTTTGCGTGCTTTGTGAATCCTGGTATATCTACTGACACATTTTATTTTGCAGTGGTTGATTCAGATTGTGCGTTTAAAGGTGAAGATTCTTATGAGGATGTTGTTCAAGAGAACTTAATGTATTTGGGCAATGCCCCAACAGACATTGCAACTGTAGATGGCAATGTCTATGCTCTGGCAGATTCGAATGGTGTTAGTATTACAGAAAACGAGAGTGGTGATTTAACGGTGAGTGGGGATTATGAAGCTGAATATCAAAACTTTGCCACCGTGTCCGAAGGGTCCAAATTGTCCTATGGGTCCAATGATGATCTTATCGGGATAATGGGTGCTGATGGTATTCAGTTACTAGATTATGATGAGGGTGTGATTACGGATAGTGAAGAATCTGACACAGATGCTAATGCCACAAACTACACCTTTATGAGGCCAATTAATGACATTATTTACTATGGGTTTGAACAGGAGGCTAGTCAGGAAGCTTATTTGAAGTATGCAACTACAATAGCAAAAGAAAACCACTTAACACATTATAAAATCTATCTTAATAAAACTGGCGATCAAGATGAATTAAGTGAGGATATTTATCATACAAAAACATTGGCATATTCATCTGCTAATGTAGGCTTCTTTGATTATACAGTAGTAGCCTTTGTTGATAACTTTTCAAATATTAGATTCCGTTTTGTTATAGATGATGGAGTAACAAGTGATAAAAGATTAGATGGCAATACTTGGAAAACAACATCAGAGGCCAGCGTAAAAGACCTTATTGCCTATTATGACGATAATAGTGATAATATCTATTTTGCAATATTAGATGAGGGAGCTAATAAACTCAGAGTCGGTTCATTTACCATTAGTTCAGAAACAAGGACAATCAATGATTCAAAAGCCATTGATTTAGATTCTGTCCCAGCGGGCATGGTATACAGTGAAACTAGTGGTAAACTTTATGTTCTTAACCGTACAGCACAGTCAGTCAGTGTAATCCCATTAATGAGTGATGTGAGCACTGTTGTGGAAGCGCCTGTTGTGAGTGATGCTATTAATTTAAGTGATACAGTTACAGATAAGATAATCAACTTTGTTCCTACCAGTTTGACGATTAAAGATAATGAACTGCTTGTGACAGACGAAACAACAAAGTCACTTATGGGAATTGATATCTCTAATTACGAGACAGATTTAGAATAGATCTTTAGTGGTCAACATAGCTGCCATCGATGACAAAAGCTTTGCCATGAAAGGACATATCTGACTCAGGATCCGTCGCAATAATTTCAGGAATGCCATCGCCATTTATATCTACAAGAGCAACGGCTGTACCAGCACTACCCCAAGCAAAGTCACCAGATAAAGTTTGGTTAGCATCATACACATCATAGACTCCATTTAATGCACCAAAATAAAGTAAGACCTCATTATTACCTGGATTGCCTAATAATAAGTCATAAACGCCGTCACCATTCAAATCGGCTATATCATATCCTTCATGAGCAGAACCAAGGACATCCCCGTCACCACATATTCTAGCACCTAATGAAAAAGAAAGGGGTGCGCTAGTTAAAGGATCTTGAATTACGTAAATAGCACCGGCATCGAACCCAGCACAGTCATAACTATTATATCTTTCACCTACTACTAGGTCTACTCCACCATCACCAGTAAGATCTGTGCCATTTTTAGCAAAAAGCGATCTTCCAGCCTCGAAGCCTACACCCGCTGCTGTAAAGGTCGCATCAGCTGTTAAAGGATCAAGTGTTGCTGGCATAGGGTCAGTGCCTTTCCACACATAAACTTCACCACCTGTACCAGCACCATCAGCACCTACCGCGATATCATCATAACCATCATTGTCAAAATCTGCTATGGCTGCTGATATAGCCAGGTAATCTGCAATATTTGTACCTGGTATTGTAATATCTGCTACTGAACTTACAATAACAGGAGTTGAGTCTGGTGTAATAGGGCCTAACATAACATAAGCTTCACCAGAATCAATAGCACTGCCGTCTGTTGTTGCTGAGCCCATCAATAGATCAGGATGACCATCACCATTGACATCACCTGCTGCTAATGTCTGACCAAAATAATCATAATCTGCCTCACCAACCCACTTATTGGCATAATTTGAAGCATCTACTTGATAGTCACCAGTAATAGAACCAGAAATCAAATAAACAGCTCCATTATATGTATAACCTGAGCTATCATAGGGAGCAGAATAAACTACATCATTAACACCATCACCATCAAAATCGTATCCTGCAATAACACTAAATCCACTGTGTGTTTCTGTTGTTTCGCCAGTTACGATAACTTCAGCACTATCCCAAAAACTGGATGAATGACCATAAAGTACAGTGAGTTCTCCCTCATTAATATAGGGATAATTTCCATCACTAGAAGGCGCTCCAATAATCACATCATTTAGTCCATCACCATCCATGTCACCAGCATTAGCAATATCAGTACCTAGATAATCTCCTACATTTAAACCAGAGTATGTTGCAGTTGCATTAGCCAAAGACCCTTCACCTTGTCCTGAACAATCCTCATCACCTATTCGATCTGTATCTTCTGTTAAACCAGGATTTTCGTCTGGATCATCATCATCGCAATCAGTGTTGTCAGCTAAATAACCAGCTGGAGCTGTGTAGCAGGCTGTTGCTGTGGAGTTTGTATTACCATAATTATCACCATCAGCATCTTCATACCAGGTTGACGCACCAGCTGAATCATTCTCATCAACTGTGCCATCACAATCTTTATCGACGCCATCACAGTAATCAGTTGCTCCTGGATATATTGTAGCATCTGTATCATCACAGTCAGTATTATCTGCTAAATATCCAGTGGGTGCTGAATAACAGGCTGTTGTAGTATTATAAGGATCACCGTACGCATCGCCATCAGTGTTTGCATACCATGTAGGAGCGCCTGCTGAATCATCCTCATCAACTGTGCCATCACAGTCTTTGTCGACGCCATCACAATAATCAGTTGCTCCTGGATATATTGTAGCATCTGTATCATCACAGTCAGTATTATCTGCTAAATACCCAATGGGAGCTGAATAACAGGCTGTTGTAGTATTATAAAGATCTCCATACGCATCGCCATCAATGTTTGCATACCATGTAGGAGCGCCTGCCGAATCATCTTCATCAACAGTCCCATCACAGTCCTTGTCAACGCCATCACAATAATCTGTTGCTCCTGGATAAATCGTTGCATCAGTATCATCACAATCTTCAGTTGTAGGGGATGATAAGTAACCACTGGGGAGTGCAGCTCCTGAACAAACAGCTTCAGCAGTAGTTAAAGAATAACCATCACCATCTGCTTCTGCATAACCTGTTAAATCTTGGTAGAGCGCTGCGTTTGAGTCATCGCAATCATCATAAATGCTTTCTGTGAGTGAATAACCGGTTGGAGCTGTGCTGCCAATACATTGAAAGATTGAGGTTCCGTTGGTGTAGCCATCACCATCAACATCACCATAAAGAATTTCTTCTGACCAAATTGTAGGATCGCTATCATCACAGTCGGTGTTCGTTAGTGTGTAGCCTGTTCCTGGATCAGCACAAAACTCTTCTCCAATATCACTAGCATCACCGTACCCATCAGCATCAGCATCAATGTAATATCTCGTAAATGTCAGCCCATCATCTGGGATTCCATTACAATCATCATCAAGGCCATTGCATGTTTCTGTTTCATCAGGGTTAATATTTGGATCGGCATCATCACAATCATCGTTATTGGTCACTCTGCCTGTTTCAATGTTGCATGAGTTTACAGGTGTTAAATCGAGAGCATCACCATACCCATCGCCATCACCATCTAAATACCAATTTTGATAAACAACATCTTCATCAATTTCTAAATCACAGTCATTATCTATACCATCACAGAGCTCATTAGCACCTGGATAGACTGTGCTACTGGTATCATCACAATCGAGATCACAAATCATGAAGCCATCAGTGTCATTATCAACTTCATCAGCATCAGGACTTCCTGAACAGTCATCATCTAAGCCATTACATTGCTCTGTAGCTCCGGGATAAATATCTGGATTGTTATCATTGCAATCATCACCATTATCTACGTCTGATGTATCAATGGGGTAACAGGCATAATATTCAGTTTCAGCAGCGCCATAGTTATCACCATCACCATCAATGTACCAAGAAAGCACATCTTCTGCGTAATCATCATCATCAATTTCATTACAATCACTATCGATTCCATCACAGTATTCTAGGGCTTCTGGATTTATGTTTGGATTATCATCATCACAGTCATCAGCATTATTTACCAAACCTGCTTCTGGTGCACAGAGTTCAATGGGAGCAGCATCAACATCACCAAAACCATCACCGTCAGTATCTGCATAATACCATTCAAAGCTAAGATCTTCTTCTTCATCAATTTCTAGATCACAGTCATTATCCATGCCATCACAGAGCTCAGGCGCTTCTGGATAAATGCTGGCTTCTGTATCATCACAATCTTCTTTGGTATCTAGTTCACCTTGGCAAAGGTTATAGAGTTCTTCAGGAGCATAAAAATCATCATCAAAATAATCTTCACATGACTGAAACCCATCCCCATCTTCATCGAGTGGACGATATTCATAAAGTTCGGGTTCTTGATCAGTGGGTTGACAACCACAACCGGCTATCATTGCTGCAAAAATAGTCATGCCTATACTCTCTCCTTTAGTTAATAAGCTCTAATATTATCGGCAATGTAAAAGAAAAGTTGCGCCAAACCTAGGTTTTTTTGAAAGAAATATCAATTATAAATCAAGGAGTTAGTGAAATGATTGCTAGTTGAAACAAAATACTAACTATTGGTTTAGTATTAGAATTTATTGAATAGCCATAGTATCGCAACCCAATCATAAAATTGTTAAAAAAATTACCGGTTATTTAGCAACATCTTCGCATAATTTTCGATAAACAGTTATCGGCCCCTCGGTTCATCCTTGCCGCGTCGAAGCCTTTGGCGAAGACGGGAGGGCCGTCGGACCATTCAAGTGTAAAGAATACTTAACACTTGGTGTAAAGCTGGCTTAACACTTTACACTTTTGTTCAAACACGTGTCTCATAAATTGGACGCAAGCTGTTGTAAATATTGCGTAAATAAATATTGAAAAGATGGCATGGAGAGTGCATAGGAAAGTAGGCGTGAAAATAAATATTTCAAACAATTTTTCAGAAAGGTCTCAAATCAATATCCTGTATTGGATTCAATTTTTTCATTACTTTGCAACAATTCTATTAATGGTTTTACTTGCTTTAATTTTTTTGGAAGAACCTTTTAATTTTAGTACGACAAGCATTGCTACACTTGTAGCTATTTACGCTTTTACATCACATGCATTTGAACCACTAACAAGTGTACTCGTAAAAAGAATAGGATATAAGTTTAGCTTAGTTTTATCAGGTTTGCTTTGTTTTTGTTCCTTGGCATTAATGATATTATTTTCAACTTACTATTTGTGTTTATTGTTTTTGCTTTTATGTTCTTTTGGAAAAGCATTATCGGGTTTGTCAATTCGACTTAGAATATCTGAAATTCATTCTGATGAAGAACGATTATTAGCTTTTGGTAAAAACTATCGTGTTATTAACATAGCAGCGGGACTAGGACCTGTTGTTGGATTTAGTATTGGATATGCAAATTATGTAATTGAAATTATAGCTCTTGCAGCATTGCTTTATTTTATTGGCAGTGTTCTGGCATATGTTTTATTAAATAATGATAAACAACTGGAGAATAATCAAAAAGAAATTTATAAAACAAGTTTATTTGAAAAGATGTCTGCATTAAAAAACTCACTTATATACTATCTACTACTCATGTTTATTGTATATACGTGTTTTCAAATTAGTTTATATCCATTTTTATTAAAAATGGAACAAGGCGTTCCTCAATATATGGGGTATTTATTAGCAATAAACCCTTTCATGGTAATTGTTTTTCAAAAAACAATAACTCAATTTTATGCAAAAAGTTTATTGCAATATAGAGACTTAGGATATTTAATAGGAATATTATTTAATGTTGTGGCTTTTGTCATTATGTGTGTAAACCACACAATACCATATTTCATAGCATTTATTGTCTTTATCACTTTGGGAGAAATGTTAATTTATCCTACCATAGATTTTTCAATAAGTAAAAATGCAACAAAAATAATAAAACCATTTTTGTTATCTATGTGTGGTTTGGTAGTTGCTTTTGGTCGTACTTTTTCAGAAGGTGGGGGAATATATGTTATAGGTAAGATGAAGGAGTTACATATAAGCATGGCTCTTTGGTGGAAGATCAATTTATTAATAGCTACCTTTTTGTTTATGGCTTTTATTATTAGTTTTATTAAAATGAAAAGAAGTGCCCGTATTAAAGCCTGCTATTAATATTGGTGTTGGAGACTTGTATCGAATATTTGGAGAAAAATATTTTTTAAAAAATAGATTGAGAGGAATATATATGACCATTGCAATGCAAACAATACAACCAGGAAGCTTATGGGCAACCTATTTAGATGCTGTATACAAAGATTATGGAGACCTTCGTCTGGCAGACCATTACATTGAGCGTATGCAAGGTGATCATTTAGAGCTAGGTGGTGGTACCGGTCGTATTATGAAAAGAGCTCTTATGAAAGGACATAAATCATATAATATAGATAGTGATCCTTTCGCGTTACAAATATGTCGTGCTAACCTGATGCCGGAGTTTGGAGAAAGGGTTAAACTTCAAGAAGCAGATTTCACTAATCCTGAGACTAAATTTCCAAAAGATATCGGGCTTATTACATGTATGATGAGCACAATTACTCAAGTTCGTAGCAGGGTGTTAAGAGAGTCTTTGCTTGCAAAATGTTTTAATAACTTACAGATCGGAGGAAGGTTATTGATTGCAATATTGAATGATGTTCAGCATAAACCAGGAGGATATGAGAAAGATGTTGAAGGTCCACTGGGCGTCGCACACTTTGTGAATAGATGGGATTATGGACCCGATATTGATGTAAAGACATGGTACGTGACAATAACAGTTGGGGGGATAACACAGGAGTATGCATTTCCAACATTACTTGTGTCATCTTCTCAGTTTAGAACAGAGCTTCAAGCAGCAGGTTTTCATATTGAAGCTATGTATGGTGATTTGGATATGTCTGCATTTGTTAGCGAGGAATCTCCTTGGCAAATTTATGTAGGAAAAAAACAATAATTGTGAGGTTGTTATGATAAATGTAAAAGAAAAGGGAAATAACACTGATAAAAATGGAATTACGAAGATAACAAAAGAGTCTATCAAGAGGGCTATTACAAGCAAGATAAAGAAAACTAAGATTAATATGGATTTACATCCAGGATAATTTAATCTTTATAAGATGTATCCCTCAAAGTGTAGTGTATTCATTTTTTATTGAATAAGTATATGAAAGAATTTGATCATAGAATAGCATTAATTGTAATGCCAATGTATACAGGACTAATACCTAGCATTCAGATTGGTCTTGTTAAGTCGATATTGAAAGAAGCTGATTATCAAGTAGACGATTATTATTTCAACTTATCCTTTTCAAAAATTATAGGTCATGATTTATATGAGCATTATGCCAGATGTGTTAATATGTTGCTTGGGGAGTGGTTATTTTCAAGTAAAATTACACAGGATGAAAGCTATGAGTATTTCAAATACTTTAGAAATGATTTGGCACTAAATTTTAAATTTTCGGAATATGGTAGTGAAAATACAATAATAAATAAACTTATAGATCTAAAAAACTCATTTGTTTCCTCATGGCTTGAAAAAACAGCATCTCAGCTAATATCAAAGGAATATTCTGTTATTGGTTTTTCTTGTTCCGTTACACAGCTTAATGCATCTTTGCGGTTGGCATCTATTATTAAAGAAAGAAATAGTAAAATTAAGATCATTGCAGGAGGCAGTTGTTTTGAAGGGCCTATGGGGCGTGAAATTGCAAAGTGGGCAACCCCTTTTGACTGTATTATTCAAGGAGAAGGTGAGCAGGCTGTTTTAAAAGTCTTAGAAAAGATTTCCAATAATGAATCCTTACCAAAACTATATTCTAGTGGTAATTTTGAAGGTATTGATATCAATAATAATCCAGTTCCAGATTATACAACCTATTTTAAAACAATTTATTCTGATAATTTTTTAAAAAATAATGAATTTAACAGTTATGGTGAAATTCCTATTGAAGCATCTCGTGGTTGCTGGTGGGCAGAAATGAAAGATCCATGCCGTTTTTGTGGGTTTTGTAGAGAAAATAGAAAATACAAAACAAAAAAAAGTAATACGATAATTAAAGAGTTAGAAGAGCTGTCTAAGAAACATAGCAGGTACGATTTTTTGTTTATAGATAACATACTTAATCCACAGCTTTTTGGGACATTATTTGATAACCTAGCTATGAACGAAACAAGTTTTGGTTTTTCTTGCGAAATTAAGTCAAACACAAGCACTCAAAAGCTTGAGAAGCTAAAAAAAGCAGGTGTACACACGTTACAACCGGGCATTGAATCCCTCAATACAAAAATACTTAAATTAATGAACAAGGGTTGTACAGCAACACATAATATTTTATTTCTATTAATGGGTAGAAAGCTGAATGTTAACATATTATGGAATTTTCTTTTAGGCGTTCCATATGAAAAGGAATTATACTACCACGAGATGATAAGGATAATCCCAAGCCTATATCATCTCCAGCCACCAAAAGCTTATGGCTTTTTACGAATGGATAGATTTAGTGATTATTATTACAAACATTTTAATAAGGATGTAGACACAGGAGGCAAGCAGGAGTTTCATAATGTGAGGCCTGCTTCAGTATTAAAATATTTATTTCATGAATCTGCAAATGTGTCAAATTTGTGTTATTATTTTGAGGCTGAGTCCATTACATTTGTAAAGAAAGAGACTTATAAGAAAATAATTGATTGTATCGAAAAATGGCAGTCACTGTGGTTTGTTGAGAGTAACAAACCAAATCTTTCTTTTAAAAAGGGAATTAGTCACGTTCATGTTATTGATGATAGATATGGAAAAACAGAAATAACCTGCTTGGAAAATGATTATTTTAAGGTTGTTTCTGCTTTAGAAAAACATGTACAAAAAAAACAATCAATTTGTAACCTTACTGGGTTAACAGAAGACGTTGTTAAAACAGTTTGTAATAATTTGATTAAATCTAAACTTATCCTAGATGTTGATGGCAATTATATATGGCTGCCAATCAAACATAATTAACCAATGAGACTTTGGATAAATATTATATTATTACTACTATTAACATTTGCGCTTTTTACTGACGCTGAGGCAAGAGTTAATAAAAAAGCTGATTTTATCGAGTCTGTTTTAACAGCGAAGCTCGAGGCTGTTAGAAAAGTATTATTAGAAACTCGTGATACTTACATCAAAATACTAAATAGTGATAGCATAAAGCCTGTTTATGATTTTAGTATTTATGAGAAAAATAAACCCGAAGACGTTTTTACAGATCACAACCATGTTTCTAAGAGCGTTTTTTACATTTCTCACAAAACAATAATAACAAAAGATATAATTAATTTTATAAAAAAAACAGAACATCTTGAAGATCTATTTGCCAATAATTTAGAAATGTTACCAGATCTTGGGTGGCAATTTATTTATGAATATCAAAATAGATCTATGAGATTATATCCGTGGTTTAATGCTCAAAACATTATGGGAAATGATATAAATTGGGATGAGGTTGAAATAATCAATAAGGGAAGAGGAATAAAGAGTA
>Ga0233437_1007166_pt1 | contig 10925 bp, 9 predicted proteins | sample SI_122_August201_FD_182714 | JGI IMG/M metagenome (GOLD analysis project Ga0233437, IMG submission 182714) | Seawater microbial communities from Saanich Inlet, British Columbia, Canada - SI_122_August2016_200_MG | ecosystem: Environmental > Aquatic > Marine > Inlet | place: Canada: British... | reverse complement strand
TCCTAAACTCATAGTTTGAAATAAGCATTACCTTCTTGTCAGTTAAAGGAATTTACAGTAGCTTATGCATGGTATCTAATTAATATTAACGTAATGAACGCTTAACTGAGAAGACATTTAACAGTTATTATCAGTGTAAAGAATAAGCGTTCATACTTGGATTCAAGTCATCAATGTAACCACACCCTCTATCTTTTGAAGCTTCCTGTAATTAACTTATCTGTGCTTTGTTGAACAAGCGTTTGTTCTGTAGTTCCATTATCAAAATGTTTCATTAATAGCTGGCCCACGCTCTTTAATACTCTCTCCATAATCCCGATTCTTCGATATCCCGGGTTCAAAAAACTGTAAGCATTCATAACGTTCATATGGTAAGCGAGCAATCGAGCCCACCCTTTTCAAGGCAATCTAAATCTGTCACCGTATTTTTCTGACGACATTGAAGCTAAGCTTGCCTCCCGGTAAAAACGTTTATCGGCAAAGAGACTTGTCGTAGATACTGGCATCGCTTTAAACAATGGGCCTTAGGCAGCATCCTAAAAAAAGGCGATATTTTAAGGCAGACCTCAGAAATTGGACTATTATTAATCATAATAGACCAACAAAAGGATATCTGTTATGAAATATTTAATTGCTTTACTCTCGGTTAGTGGTCTTTTATTTTTTGCTGCTCCTGGCTTTGGCGAAGGCACTGGCAACAACCACGGGCTCATTGCGACCAATCTGCCGGCAGCAAGCAGCGGCGCCGTGAAAAAAACAATATGCGACCCATATAATCCTACGGGGCCTGAATGCTGCTGAAGATAACGCTCACAACGGCCCCCGCTGCTCTGACCCATAAGCCAACGCACTGACATCAAACCACCGTAGCGTCATGTATAACGAGTCGGGCACACGCTTCAAATGATTACCCGCTTAGAGATTTTAATTGTGATCGCACAATAGAAAGAATCAGCGTAGAGGTTATTTCTTCTTCTTTTTTACTGAGTATTTGAATTTGACTACTGCTAAATTTAGATCAACAATCGCTTCTGATTCTGAGGTATCCAGCCCTTCGGGCACAATCAAATCTGAAATGAGCTCGCCTGCTCGCTGCATGAGCGCCTGCTGTTGAGGAAATTTAAAATATTAAAACAGTGCATGGACTCAACTCAGAGAAACTGTCGGTTTAGTTAGAAACTGCGATTTGAGTTCTTTCTCTTCCCGCCATTTTTTTTCTCTCCACATTCTCTCGCTGTAGCCAGGACGCAATTGATAACTAGTAAACGCCCTTTTCTGTTTGCTCACCCCATCAGCAGACCTATCGTATTTTGAGCGAGTGGCTTCAAGCCTTTCGCAAAACTCTTTCATAGTATCTTCTTTGGGACGAGGAAACGTCACTTTCACAGAAAAATTACGATCATGCACGATAGTTGTTTTTAGCATACAAGCTGTTGTTGTGAGCTTAGCATTTTCACCAAGTTGAGCTAAAGCATCCGCAATAAAATTAAAGTCGGTCTCTTGGGGTAATTTTGGGAGGTGATCTTTGTATACTTGTGGTAAATATAAAATGATATCTCCACCAAAGCCTAAAGGTGGGACTATTGGTACAATAATATCATCTTGATTTAAAGTTAAACCTAATGCTGAGATAATTGCAGATTTCAGCAGGAAAGCTTCATCAAAAGTAGATTTAACTAGCTCTTTGAGAATAGCTTCTTTTTTCCTACTGATATAATCCTCATAAAAGATTTTAATTAATGGTAAGTATGCGCTGTCTATTAAATAATACTGTCTGCGACTCTCAACTGCACAGAACGCCTCATTCATCTCCTTCAATGACGTACTTACTCTTTCTTGATGTTCAGCCAGAGCTTTAACTGCATCAACTCTAGATTCTTCAATTCCAGTTACTAACCTATCGTTAAATGCCAAGATTTCAGTAGCACAATGAATACGTTGAAAGTGCTCAAACTCCAATAGAGCAAGCCCTGAAAGACATTCATTAAAGCACAGCAGGCTGTCATCCAGAAGGCTTGGCGTCCCGCGACCACTTTGCTTAGTCAGCCCCTTCCTCCCTGCTTCAACAGTTTCTAAAAAAAGTTGCTTAAACTTTTCTAATTTTTCTTTTTCATCTTCTGATAGCCTGTCAAAAGCAGCTACTAGCCCGTCAAAAAAAGTTGCTTCTTTTGGTTGTGGGTGAATATTTGCAAAAGCATGTACAACAAGGAGTTCTGAGAATGACCACATAGCACCTTGTGCGCTCAAGCTTTCTCCATACTCCGTCATAAACTGGAATAGTAGAGGATACTGCTTTTGCTTTAAGCCTAACTTATACCTCTTAAATGGGCGAATGAGTAGGCCAGAAGCCTGAACTGCTTCAACTCTTTTAACTTCCGAGCTAATAAGGGTATTAACGGTTTTGAAATCTTCAAACAACTCATGAAACTCTTTGAAATGTTCCGACTTTAATTCAAAGACAATTTCATGATTTAAACTTAAGACAGCTAAGAGCAAAGGTTCAATATACTCTTTATAGCACGAATAATAATTTTGAAAGAACTCGCCTAACTCATCAAAGCTATCTACCATTGGAAACTTATAATCAGGACTATAGGCAAAGTATTGTTTTTTTCTTTTCAAATACAGTTCGTAGTTTTTAGTATAAATACAAAACAGGTAATAATCGATTTTTCTCTCTAAACTGACATCCTCGGCTAGGTTTATAGTGTTTAAAAGCTTAAAAGGGGTGGATTCCCTGATGAAGATAGCACTACTTACTTTGCGGTACCTTTCGACATATTGCTCTTGGCTCTCTTCGACTTTTACCTGAAAGTATATTGCACTTGAAAATTTAACTTCGAAGTCATTTTTTTTAGTCCCAAAAGCTGTCGCATTATTATATTTTTTATTTAGTCGCTCTAATATTGGCATTCTTAGCTCTCCAATGATAAACATCCACTAAAAGCACTGTAACACTTTTCGTAAAGACTATTATCGGATTCGTAACCGTTCATCTAGTTATTAAGAAAGGATAATCCCCCACTCCTAATAACGCCGCTCTTGAATCAGCTTCACGCACAATGCTTTGGTTTGGGTTCCGTCCAGTTTGCGGCCTCGCTTTAATTGCATTGTAAAGCCATTTGATTAATCGCACGCACCATAAAGAGGCGGTGTGGTGGGATTGTGAACTTCCATCTCGAATCTTGCGGTAATGGTACAGAATTGACCGAAAACAAGCAAGCAAAGTATGGCCAATATAGGCTTTTTTTGATCTTCTCGATCAGCGATTTCCCTAAATCTTGAAATAAGTCAAATACTTATTGGTTGCTACCCAGAGCCATTCTAAAAGGCCTTTGTGATGATGACCTGTTTCATCGAAGTGTATGTAAGTGTGATTATTTTGAAACATTTCCCGTCATAAATTTGGTACTCAATGATATGAAGTCTACCAATCGGCAGATCGAAAAATTGTTTTCGTTGGCAGCGTTTTCCTGGCTTGATATTTCGTAATTGTTCACGCTATAGCTTAACTCGCTGAACAGTTACGAATTCTAAGTACAGTAGAATCACCAGGCCTAGCTCTAGTTTGAACTATTTGCTCTGATCTACTGGGTGATGAGTCTGCTGTTACAAAAAATGCATGAAATCTATTGTTTGCTAGTGAAAGGTTTCTCTCTACACAGCCCGTCTCGGTGAGTGAAAGCAGCAAGCTTGGACTGGTTGAAATAACGGGGCTTAAAGGGTGAATTGATAATCATTCTAATAACTTACCAACAAAGTGTCCAGCCCTAGATGTAAAAATAGAGTTGCCGAGTTTCTTCGAACGCCACGCAAAAGACCCGCGCACTGAAAATTTTTTTAAACTCCTTCATAACTTTGCAGCGAGATTTCAAAGAAGAACAGTGCCCGGCGCAAATTTGTAACTTTTTATTTACTGTCATTACCATGCTCCTATTTAATTCTTGTATTTATCTAGCCAGGCTAAGACACTTTATTAGTTAAGTATAGTCGCACATCGATTAAAATAATCAACAGAAAGAGCTCTTATCAGATCAATCTTAATTTATGTTTCTGCGAGGTATTTTGAAACATTATGATAAACAGCGTGAATTTTATTATCTAAATCAGTTAACAAACCATATTGATATGCACAAAAAATCAAGCCACCGCTATTGATAAGATAGTCTGGTAAAATGATCGCGCCTTTATTTTGCAGTATTGCTTCTGCATTAACATCAACAAAGGGGTTGTTGGCTGCCGCTGCAAAAATGCGGCAATTTAATTGCTTCGCTTGATGCTCACCAACAAGATGAGCATCGGCTGATGCTATAAAAATATCACAGGATTGGGTATAAATATCTGTATGTTTAACGATATTAATCTGATGCTTTATTGCTTCTTTAGCAAGTTTCTCTGCCAGAATATCTGTTATTGTGATGTTAACTGAGTTTGAAGCTTCGCGTAATTGTTTGAGTAGCTGTGAACCCACTTTACCTACCCCTTGTATGACAATATGTTTATTATCTATTGATACGTCATCATAGGCATATTCACAAGCTGCTTGAACAGCTAACAATACTGTCTTTGCAGTATAGGGAGAAGGATCTCCACCTACAGCACTATGGCAAGTTACATAACGGCTATATCGTCTCAACAGATCCATATCATTTTGGTCACTACCAACATCCACCGCCGTAATATACTGACCTTGAAGCTTATTTAAAGCGTTAGAAAACCGTTTCAAAAAATACGGCTTTTGTTTTAAGTCAGGAATATACAATATCGCTTTACCGCCACTTAAAGGTAACTCTGATTCCCGCGCTTTATAATACATGGTGCCTGCAAGCGCCAAGGATAAATGCATGCCTTCTGGATTGAAAGCATCTTGAATAATCCGAACCCCTCCCAAAGCAGGAGTCTGCTGACTGCCTATTAATGCAATATAACCATAAGGCTCACCTTTGTCTTTCAATGTAATGCACTGTGAATTCCAAAAGAAAGCATTCATTATTTGTTTTTCTCCAAGACTAAACGTAATCCATGTAATACTAAATCAGGTACATTAATCGTAAAAAACTTTTCTTGCTCAAATAAATGGGCGTAATCACCGGTTGAAATCAATATAGCAGGCTCTGATAAAAAGATTGATTGATTAGTCCGTTGAGTAACTTCTTTGATAGCATCGGATAATTTTTCAGCTCGGTCAGAGAAAGCCTCTATTGACGATTTTATTCCTGGCAAAATAGCGCCGCCTAAATACACTTTTTCATTTGATTGAGCAGATAAAGTGGTGGCCATGCTAAAATCAACAATGATGAGATTTCTATTAGGAAAATGATGAGCAGAAGCAACGGCGCTTGCCATGCGATCAGCCCCTAATTTAAGCGGGTTTTTTATCTCTAATTCTATGCCTGTTTTAATGCCGGCCTTTAATTCAAATGGCGTGATGGAAAAATATTTTTTACATACGGCAATAATGGATTGACCCAAGGTTTGCGCAACGGAACAAAGGCTGACAGCCCGAATATCTTCTTTATCTATACCATTTTTTTCTAACACTTCTTTTAAAAAAAGCCCATATGTATCCGTACATGCATCGACAGAGGGATATCTAAATCTTAATTTAATCTCATGATCAAGGAATACGCCGCCATAAATATACGTATCACCTATATTCAAACAAAGAATCACAAGCTGTTCTCCCCTCTCCTACTTTATTTTCCATAGGTGTGATCCTCAGAAGGAAAAGTCTGATCTTGAACTTCCTCAACAAATTGATCGATACTCTTTGTAAATAATTCCGCGCCATTTAAATAAGTTTTTACAAATTTGGGTTTGAACTCAGTTTGCAAGCCAAGCAAATCTTGAAAAACTAACACTTGCCCGTCGGTGCCAGAACCTGCACCAATACCAATAGTCGGAATACTCAATGAATCTGTAATCTCTTTTGCTAGCTGTGATGGGACGCATTCTAAAACAATGGAAAAGCAACCATTTTCCTCAAGTTGCTTAGCCTGCTTAATGAGCGAATCATACGCCTCTTGTGTTTTCCCCTGCACTTTAAAACCACCCATGGCATGAATGTGTTGCGGCGTCATACCGATATGCCCCATGACCGGCACACCTGATTCTACAATATGTTTGATCATTTCAAGATTGCCATGCGCACCTTCGAGCTTAATAGCGTGCGCGCCCGCGCGAATAAAGCTAGCAACGGCATTCATCGTTTCTGACAAGGATGTTCGATAAGACATGAATGGCATATCTCCAATAATGAATTTACTCTTGATACCTCTCGACACAGCTTGCGTACACCAAACAATCTGCTCGACGGTTGCATAGGTTGTATTATCCTCACCGTGCATTACCATAGCAGCGCTATCACCCACAAGAACACAATCAATTTGCGTTTTTTCAACGATTGTCGCTGAAGTATAATCATAACAAGTAATCATTGTGATTTTCTCATGACAATCTTTTTTTTCTTTAAACTCCTGAACTGTCTTCATTCTCTTCTCCTAAAGCAAATTGATGAATAATGTTTTTTAATACTGAATAAAAAGGGTCGCCCTGCAAAGCTTTGAGATCTCTCTCTAATGTTTCCCTATCTTTTCTAGCAATAGGCCCGGTCAAAGCAGATGCTGGATCACTTTGAATGTTTTGACATGTGCGCTGTAAGAAAGGATGAAGATCTTCATGCCTAACATCAAAACGCGTTTTCATTTCTTGATAGAATTTCTGCCACAACAATGTACTCACATTATTAGATAATACACACATAGCATGATAATAAGCTTTATCGCTTGCTGGAATACGGTAATGAGGGTTATCAAGCCCTGGCAATAAGTCAGAAAAATCGGGGGCATGTTCGTCAATCATAAAAGGGATACACGGGTATTCACTACTCGCATACATGCTTTGATTAAAAGTTTGTAAAGGATGTGCGCCATAGGCGTATGACGAAACTAAGCAGCCTGAAAAGTGGATAAGCATTAAATGCTGATGTTTGTTAAGTTGATGTTCTTGAATAAAGGTTTCAATTGCCTTATCGCTAATAAGCAATAATACATGTGTTGCATGGATAAGCATCTCATCAAGTTGAGCGTTATTATGTGCTGAGCGATACCATTGATGATAAGTAATCGATAAGTCATCAAAATAATGAGCTATGTGGCTTGCCATTCGACCATTGCCAATAATGACGTAGTGAGGGGATACCTGTTTCACTATCAAATCCTTCTACCTACCGAGATATCTTTATTGCAGTTGTTATGGTTAATGATAGCTCAGTTACTGATATTTGCCTTAAAATATCGTCTTTTCTGGTAATATCACCTCAGCAGATAACAAAGATAAGCGAGGCTTCGGTCAAGCGCTAAACACGCTTAACAGCTCACCACTGCCATAGCGCCCTCTTTAGCTATCATATCATTTGAGCCTGGTCTAAAGAGCCGCGGTGAAGAAGTGCGTGATTCTGTACCTTTATCCATTTCTTTTTTTGCACGTAAGGTTGGCACCTCAAAGGAAGAAAATAACTTAAATTCTTTTCTCATATCAATACCTCTTTCATCACAAACTTCCTGCATGAGCTCTGGATAATATTTAACGACCAGCAACTCCTCTTTAGACCACTCAAGCTCACTTATTTGAAACGAAGATGCCAATGTTTCTTTTAATCCTCTTATTTTCTCACTAAGCAATTCAACAGAAAGACTTGATGCTGGTTCACTTTTATCGAGTGGCGCTTCAGGTAATGATTGATAGAGTTCTCGGGATGATTTTATAAATAGTATTGTCACTTCTATATCTGATACAATGCGGCTAATCTGATCTTTATATATGGACCCAGCAGATAAACTGTCGCTCAAGGATTGAAGGGTGCTTGCTTTACTAGAAAAAGCGCTCTCTAATTTGTTTAAAACACTAAGAAAAGAAGCTAATTCTTTATGTTGCTTCTCTCGATTCTTAATCTCTTTCTCTATTTCTTTTTTCTTACGCTTTTTTTCTCTTAGTAAATTACGGTCCTCGTCTGGAACATCTTCTTGCTGTGCTGCGGTATTTTTTATTTGAAAATCAAGTAAACAAATCTCTTGTTTGAATTTTTCAACGGCTAACTTAGCGTCCTCTTGAGTCTTATCATATTGATCATTACAACGAAGAGAAGGAGAACTTTTTTTATTAAATGCTTTGATCACATTATCAAGCTGTTTTCTTGCTTCTTGAAGCGCTTTCTTTTCCTTCTTTATCATACTATAGACATCATTATCAGCATCAACTTCATCCAATAAAAGGCGACACAATAAACTATTTAAATTAAAAGCCAGCGAACCATCTTTTATTTCTTTAAACTCTAAAGAAGCATCTTTTTTAAGATTAATACGAAGAACAAGCATCAATTTAATGAAAGCTTTCACAAGAGGTTCTTTTTTATCTTGAGCTTTTTCATTTTCTTCGATCTCTTTTAACTCAGCTCTAAAAAGTTCAACAGCTTCTTTGTGGGCCTTCACTTTACTAACAAGTTCGAGTGCTTGGTTTCGAATTTCAGCTAAGCTTTCATGTTTGTCAGCAAAGTCACTAACATGTTGAAAAAGTAAAAAAGCGCCATCTTTCTTCCCTTCTTCAGGAGAAAGCCCTTCAAAACCACCTTCGTGACGCACAAGCTGCTTCGCCAGCGCTTTTATTTCTCTCTTTCTATCCTCTTCTGAGGTTAAAGTTAAGCTCATAATATCTAAAAAAGAAAAGGACTCCCTCGGATCAGCAGCAACTTCCTTTAATTCAGTTTTGCTATTCTTCAAGCTAGCTCGCCCACGAGAAGGGCTTTGCATATATTTAAAGATCAACTCAAGAAGCGACTCCCACTCTTCAAGACTTTTTGCCACAATAGACCTCCAGCGTAGGTTTGAATGCAAACTGTCTCAAACAGACAAATGCTAAATTATTTATAAAAGTATTATTATTTTCTTTGCTGCTCGAACGGCAGCTTCCGAAGAGATCTTATCAAGTTATGATCATATCGCAAGGAATTTCATTGTTCACGATCATCTATTTTAAAATGCAAAATAAAAAGAAGAAGTTAGACGGCTTATTTTTTCTTTGATTCAGACCCATTTATTACATTGAAATAATGAACCTTCAATAAGAAATGGAGCCCCTTCATATCTTTTAAAATAGCTATAAATCTTAGCTTAGCAGGGTCCCTTGAGTTTGAACTTCATCATCAAAATATTTAGAGCTTGGCTATTTGTTTGAATTATTTAAAGCATGTATGGGAAATCTTAGAATAATTGTAAAATTGTAATGCCAGGCGTGCTTTCGGCACCCTAACTTATTCAAAAATGAAGTATTCATCCAGGTTATGCCTCAATCTTGTGGTAATGGTACGGCGCCGTACAGAAGGAAGCGAAATATGATCAATATAGGACTCTTTTGGAGCTTCTCGACAAGACTGTATTCAATAGCGTTCCAGCAATTTATTTAACGGTACAATCTTCTGAGTGACTTTCTTTGTTTATAAGTAGATTTTTCTAAATTAAAAAAATCAAGCATAAAAGAAGCCATCCCGCCCAGCTGTTGCAAATATAATTTAAATTTCCGACTCAAAACCATAAGCCTTCATGGCAAGCTCATGATACCTCATACCTTGTGCGCCTGGAAGTTCATCAAGCAGTGCAAGCTCATGTTTTGTTAATTTAATTTCTATCGCTTGAACATTCGAGCGTAAATGTTTTGCTTTTGTTGTTCCTGGAATAGGAATAACATTAGGTTGGCTCATTACCCAAGCCAGTGCAATTTGAGCTGCTGAGCAATTTTTTCTTATCGCAAGTGCTTTTACTGCATCAATAATCTTTTGATTAGCATTTAGATGTTTTTTAGTAAATCTTGGTAGAGTTTGCCTAAAATCATCCTTGGGAAGCTGATTAATATCTTCAATCTCACCAGTTAATAGTGCTCGTGATAAAGGAGAATAAGCAACAAGCGTAATACCTAGGTCACGGCAAATATTTAATACGCCATTTTTTTCTACAAGCCTTGTCATTAAGGAGTATTCAGATTGTATTGCTGCCAATTGATGTTTGCCATTTGTATAGCCTAATAAAGCTTTATTGGCTGTATGAATAACTTCTGCACTTGCTTCAGATAAACCAACCGCTTTAATTTTTTTCTCAGAAAGCAACCTTGACATAGCTTGCATTGCTTCATCAATTTGCTCGCCATGATTTGCTATTCTATGTAAGTAAAATAAGTCAATATATTTCACTGATTCGCCAAGTCGTTCTAAATTTTTATTGCATGATGACAATATGTAATCATAAGAATTATCAATACCCCGTTTTGCCGTATCATATTTGTCACGCACAATACCGCATTTTGTTGCAATAACCAGTTCATTACGTGAAATCCCATCAGCAAGCAAAGCGAATATCGCTTTGCTTATTAATTTCTCATTTTGACCATACGCATAGACATCAGCTGTATCAAACATATTGACACCTTGCTGATATGCCGATCTTATTAATTGAATAGCTTCAGATTCTGGTAATGGCTTGCCATAAAATTCTGACATAGACATACAGCCTAAACCCTGCTTTGAGATGTTTATACCTGTTTTACCTAGCTTCATATCTTTTCTCACTTGACTGAATGAATGATGAAAGTATACCGCTTGCAATTAGGACTGTTTAGACCAATAATAGGAACAATACTATTAACTAAAACACGGTAATAAAAAACTATGGAAAAACTATTATTAAATGATATGGCACTTTTTGTTGATGTTGTGAAACTGGAAAGCTTCACTAAAACAGCGAAAAAGTACGGTGTATCGGCTGCAGCAATCAGTAAGCGCATCACTTCCTTGGAAGATAAATTAAATATCAGCCTCCTTAACAGAACGACAAGAAAGATAGAGCCTACTGAAGCCGGAGAAACTCTCTACAAACATG
>Ga0233437_1007164_pt1 | contig 10925 bp, 9 predicted proteins | sample SI_122_August201_FD_182714 | JGI IMG/M metagenome (GOLD analysis project Ga0233437, IMG submission 182714) | Seawater microbial communities from Saanich Inlet, British Columbia, Canada - SI_122_August2016_200_MG | ecosystem: Environmental > Aquatic > Marine > Inlet | place: Canada: British... | reverse complement strand
TCCGGCTGTCACCGTCCAAAAAATCAAACAGGGCTGGCGTGCCGATGGAGAAGCCGATCTGGTGGTGAACGGGCCGCAGGCGGGCCTTTTGGCTTTGCCTGCCCGGGCTGGTGAAGAACTGGTCTGGCTGCTCCTGGATCCGACCTGGCCGGGCCTTACGCTTGGCCCCCGCCTGGAAACCGCGTCCCTTAACAAACTGGCGATCTGTTCCATTACCCTGCGGGATGTAGAGGTTCCATTTGAAAGGGTCATGGGACCTTTTTCAGGGCAGGACAGCCTGGCCCGGTCGGCCCAAATGCAAACCAGAGCCCTCACCATCTGCGCCCTGGGGCTGATGTGGCGCAGTTTCAAATGGGCTGTGGCGGGCGCCAAGGAAACAGGGGCTTCCGGTCGGCCGTTGATCGCCCAGCAGAACATAGCCTTCAAGCTGGCTGAGATGCACACCCTCTCAGACACCGCCCGCCTGCTGGCCTATCGGGCCCTTTGGGCGGTGGAAAACGATAACTCTGATGCGGCCATGCTGGCCGACTGCGCCAAAGTTTTTTGCTCTGAGGCAGCCGAGACCGTGGCCAGCCAGGCCTTGCAGGTACTGGGGGCCAGGGGGCTCATGGCCGGCAACCCGGCGGAAGAGAGCTACCGCGCAGCCAAGTTCCTCACCTCGTGCGGTGGGTCCAGCGAAGCGGTGCGCATAAATATCGGCGATCGCGTTTTGGCAACTTATTAAGGGGGGCCGGAAAATGGAAATCATCGAGAGCAGCATCAACACCAACTCCGCGGAGTTCAAGGAAAGAGATGCCCATTTGCGGGGCCTGGTCACAAACCTTGAACAAGAGATGCAAATTGCCCGCGAGAAGCGGTCCGAGAAAGCCCTGGCCCGGAACAAACAACAGAATAAATTGACTGTGACCGAACGGCTGGATCTTCTCCTGGACGGGAACTCGCCTTTTCTAGCATTGTCCCCCCTTGCCGCACGCGGTATGTATGACGGAAATGTGCATGGGGCGGGAGTCATCGCGGGAATCGGCATGGTGGCTGGCCGGGAGGTGATGATTTACGCCAACGACCAGCTTATCAAGGGCGGAACCATCTATCCCATGGGGGTAAAGAAGGGGTTGCGCACCCAGCAGGTGGCCATGGAGAACCGGTTGCCCATCATCTATCTGGTGGATTCCGGCGGCGCTTTCTTACCCCTGCAGTCGGAGATATTCCCGGACGTCGACGACGGTGGGCGCATCTTTTACAATCAGGCACTGATCTCCAAGATGGGCATCCCCCAGGTGTGCGGGGTCTTGGGTTTGTGCACCGCCGGCGGGGCGTATATTCCGGCCATGAGCGACGATGTGGTGCAGGTGTCGGGCACCGGGGCCATCTTTTTAGGCGGGCCACCTTTGGTTAAGGCGGCCACCGGCGAGGAGGTGAGCGCCGAGGCGTTGGGCGGGGCCGGTCTGCATTGCAGCGAAAGCGGCGTATCGGACTACATGGCTGAGGACGACACCCACTGCATGGCGTTAATCCGAGATATCGTGGCCAACCTGCCGCCGAACAAAAAAGCCGACATCGGGATGCAGCCCCCCAAACCACCGCTTTACGATCCGCAGGAAATCTACGGCATTGTGCCGAAGCGGCTTTCCACTCCTTACGATGTACGGGAGATCATCGCCCGCATGGTGGACGGCAGCGAGTTCCTGGAATTCAAGCAGCAATACGGCCCCACCCTGGTGACCGGCTGGGCCCGCATCCACGGCTACCCGGTAGGAATCTTGGGCAACAACGGGGTGCTGTTCTCCGAGAGCGCTTTGAAGGCCACCCAGTTTATCCAGCTCTGCGACAAGCGGGAAATTCCCCTGGTGTTCTTGCAGAATATCAGCGGTTACATCATCGGCAGCGAATACGAGCGGGGTGGCATCACCAAGGACGGCCAGAAGATGGTCAATGCGGTAGCCACCGCAAGCGTTCCCAAGTTCACGGTGATCATCGGGGCCAGCTTCGGGGCGGGGAACTACGGCATGTGCGGCAGGGCCTACGCCCCCCGCTTCCTCTGGATGTGGCCCAATGCTCAGATCGGGGTCATGGGCGGCGAGCAGGCAGCGGACGTCCTGGTGACCGTAAAGAATGACCAACTGGCCCGGGAGGGCAAACCGGCGTTGCCTGATGAAGCCGCAGCGGCCATGAAAGCGCCGATCATCGAGCACGCGGAGAACGAAGGCAATGCCTATTACAGCACGGCCAACATGTGGGACGACGGCATCATTGATCCGGCCAAGACCCGCGACGTTTTGGGGCTGGCCATCTCCGCTTCCCTGAACGCACCCATCCGGGATGATCGGCTGGGCTACGGCACCTTTCGGATGTAAAGCGAATGTGAGGAAACAACCATGTTCAAAAAGATTCTAATCGCCAATCGGGGCGAGATCGCCCGTCGCATCATGCGCACCGCACGGGAAATGGAAATTCAAACTGTAGCGGTGTACTCCGAGGCCGACCGTCTGGCCCCCCATGTGATCGAGGCCGATCAAGCCGTGTCCATCGGCCCGGCAGATCCCACCGAAAGTTACCTGGATATCCATAAAATCATCGCCGCTGCGGAAGAAACCGGTGCTGAAGCCATACATCCGGGCTATGGTTTCTTAGCCGAAAATCCTGCCCTGCCGGAAGCCTGTGAAGCAGCGGGCATCACCTTCATCGGCCCACCCGCCGGGGTGATTCGTGACCTGGGCGAGAAGACCAAAGCACGGCGAATCATGCAGGCCGCCGGGGCGCTCTTGATTCCGGGCATGCTGACATCCTGCGCTGAACCGGGTGAGCTGGCCGACCAGGCTGATGAGATCGGATATCCGGTGATGGTGAAGGCCGCCGGGGGTGGGGGCGGAAAGGGTATGCGGGTGGTGGAAGATGCCGCAGAACTGGCCGAGGCGTGCCGACAGGCCATGAGTGAGGCGGGGGCGGCCTTTGGTGACCCTTCCATCTATCTGGAAAAACACCTGTCCGGCATCCGCCACGTGGAGGTGCAGGTGCTGGCCGATGACCAGGGCAACACGGTGCACCTGTACGAGCGGGAATGCTCTATCCAGCGTCGGCGCCAGAAAATCATCGAGGAAACCCCTTCTCCGGCCTTGGCCCCGGAACTTCGCTGGGCCATGGGCCAGGCTGCGGTAACCATTGCCAGGGCTGCGGGCTACATCAACGCGGGTACGGTGGAGTTTCTGCTGGATTCGGAAAGCAATTTCTACTTTCTGGAAGTAAACACCCGCCTGCAAGTGGAGCACGCGGTGACCGAGTGTGTCTGCGGTCTGGATCTTGTTCGCCGGCAGATTCTTATCGCCGCCGGCCATCCGTTGCCCTTTCAACAGGAGGATATCAGGCAGCAGGGGCACGCTATCCAGTGCCGCATCTACGCCGAAAACCCGTCGGCCGGATTTGCGCCCTCACCCGGGGCCATCGAGCTTTACCGGGAACCCACGGGACCCGGGGTGCGGGTGGACAGCGGGGTGTACCAGGGAATCCATGTCCCCATGGAGTACGACCCCATTCTGGCCAGGCTGGTCATCTGGGGTGAAGACCGGGAGGCGGCCAGAATGCGAATGATCGCGGCCCTGAGCAACTATCCGATCCTGGGGGTGGAGACCAACATCGCTTATCTGAAAGAGATTATGGCCCACCCCGCTTTTGTCTCAGGCGAAACCCATACCGATTTTCTGGACCGTCACTTTGCCCATTGGCGACCCACCTTTGACAACACCGATCTGGCCTGCCTGGCCTATGTAGCCCATGAAACCACCGCTTCCGCCGTGCCCACCGGCGCAACAAATCAGCCCGTGCCGGCCACACCCTGGCAGGCCCTGGGCAACTGGCGCATGTAGGAGAAACAACCATGACAACGACCCATCATTTGGAAACGGGCGGCGAAAAACTGGAACTGACGGCGGACCTGGCAGGGGGTAGGGGCACAGTCTCCTTGAACGGCCGGGCGCGCCAAATATCGTTTCAATCATTGCAGCCAGGCTGGATGCAGCTGGAAGTGGATAAGCAGATCAACCAGGTTTTTATACTTGATACTCCGGCCGGTAAACAGGTATTCATCAACGGCCAAACCTGTCTGGTAACCGATGGCAAACGCGTTCCCGGACGTAGACGTTCCAGTGGCAGGGGCGATGGCTCGGGCATGGTTACGCCGCCCATGCCGGCCAAGGTGGTGCGGATAATGGTCCAGGTGGGTGAGCACGTGGAAGAGGGGCAGGGGCTGATGATTGTCTCCGCCATGAAGATGGAGGCCACTCTGGCCGCGCCCCACGCCGGTACAATCATCAACATCCATACGGAGTTGGACGATAAGGTGATGCCCGGCCAGGAATTGGTTGAGATTTCCAGGGAGAAAAATGATGACCCGTGAGCTTCTTTACAAGGTGGCCGATGGCGTTTGCTTCATCACCCTGAACCGCCCGGAGCAGGGCAATGCCCTCACCCGGGAGATGCTCACGGGGTTGCATGAATGCTTCATCAAAGCCTGCGATGACAGAGAGGTACGAGTGGTGTGCCTGTCCGGATCGGGGAAAAAAGCTTTTTGCGCGGGCGGTGATCTGGGCAGCGTGGTATCCGGGGCCGCAAACCCGTCAGGCCCCCAACGCTACGCTGACCTCTTGAAGCTGATGCCCGCCTTTTCCAAACCCATCGTAGCTGTGGTCGGCGCCCCCTGCCTCGCGGGCGGCCTGGGGCTGATGCTGGCCTGCGATATTGTGCTGGCCAAACAGGGAGTGTTTTTCCAGGCCCCGGAGGTAAACGTTGGCATCTTCCCCTACATGGTGGGGGCCCTGCTTCACCACGATGTCAGTTGGAAGCGGGCCATGGACCTAGTGTTGACCGCCCGCCGGGTGAGCGGAGAAGAAGCTCTGGCCATGGGGCTGGTGAGCCGTCTGATCGATGAATCCGCCTTTGAAAGCGAAGTAGAACAGGTCTTGATAGGCCTGGCCGCCAAAAGCCCCATCGGCATGCGATTGGGCAAGGAAGCCTTCTTTGCCATGCGCGATGCTGCCGGCGATGCCGAGGCCCTGGACTTTTTGTGCGGAGCACTGGGAAAGGCGGTGCAGACCGAAGACGCCAGGGAAGGGTTGACCGCGTTCATGGAAAAGCGAAGGCCGGTGTTTAAAGGGCGCTAAATCAAGGAGCAGACGATGGGATCGTTTTGGGTATCGGAAAATTATGATTTTGAGCGCAGTTGCATGGTCACCTGCGCATTGAGCGGGGTCGTGGCCAACCGGGAGCAGTGTCCTGCGATTCCCTACAGCCCGGAAGAATACGCGGCCGAGGCCGGACGGGCTTATGAAGCAGGAGCGGTGGCGGTGCATATCCACGCGAGAAAACCGGACGGCAACCCTAGCTACGAAGTGGCGGATTACCGCAACATCTACGAGGCGGTGACTGCGGCCTGCCCTGTCATTATCAACTTTTCCACCGGCGCAGTGGGGGTGTCCCTGGAGAAAAAAATAGCCCCGGTTACTGAGATAAAGCCAGCTATTGCGGCCTTAAACATGGGGTCCATGAACTACGCCAAATACCACCCCAAGAAAAAAGATTTTGTGTTCGACTTCGTGTTCCAGAACCCCTTCTCCGAGATCGTCCCGCTGGTCAAAGCCATGCAGGAAGCCGGGGTGAAGCCCGAGATGGAGTGCTTCGACTCCGGACACGTGGGCAATATCTTTCCCCTGTTGGACATGGGGCTCCTGGACCCTCCTTACCAGGTGAGCCTGATCATGGGGGTGCAGGGCGGCATACCGCCCACAGCCCAGAACCTGGTCCATCAGGTGCGAATCCTCCCGCCCAACAGCGACTGGGAGGTGATCGGCATCAGCCTGGACCAATGGCGGATGGTGGCGGCGGCCATCTCCCTGGGGGGCAACGTGCGGGTGGGCCTCGAGGACAATTTCTACCTGGAGAAGGGCCATATGGCCAAATCCAATGGCGACCTGGTGGAAAAGGCAGTCCGCATGATCCGCGACCAGGGCCGTGAAGTAGCCACAGTGGAAGAATGCCGCCACCGCTTAAAGCTTAAACACGTTTAGGGTCGGGGAAGACCTGATCCCGCTATGGGTAGTTCAATCCTCAAAACAACATCCTCCCCGTCCCGAAAAACATCCACCTTTCCACCATGCCGGTGGATCACCACCTTGGCCAGAGGTAAATCATGAATGGTGGTTTCCGCTTTGCCGGTAAAACGGGGGAAAAAGAACTGGGTCAGGTCCTCGCTGGCCAGACCTTTTGCATCATGGCGAATGGTAATCACCACATTCTCGGGCTCACTGCCGGTTCCAAGGAGCAGCTTTTCTCCTTCCGGCATGTTAACGATCTCGTTTTTTAAAATACAACCAAAAGCGCGTTTCAAGAAATCCCCGTCTCCCTGAATCTTCGGAATGGAAGGGGATAATGCGGTTTCAAGTTGAATATTCTTTTCGGTCATCCGGTCTGCCTCTTCCTTTACGGAGGACAAAATGATTTCATTGATATCCACGGTAACCATGTTGAGAGAAAAAGGCTTTATGGACGATAGAATGCTTTTCAGGATATCTTCCAGTCGCGCTACCTCGTCCACAATAATTTCTGCAAACATTTTCTGCTGTTCATTTTCCAAAAAGGCATCCTGCAGCCGACGGGCGAACCCGCCCACCGTGGCCAACGGGTTCCTCATTTCGTGTGCAAATCGGGCGGATATCTCCCCCAGAAGGCGAACCTCCTCTGTGCGCAATGCTTTTTCTTGAAGACGTTTTAGCTCGGTGATATCCACCATGATACCCTCGAACCAGCGGAGATCTCCGGATTCGTCCCAGAAGGGTATGGCCTGATCCATAAATACGTGTTTTCGGCCCTGTTTGTCTTTCACCACCCTTTCCACACGGAACCCCTGAGCATCTTTTTTCAAGACGTCCATTATTTCTTCGCTTTCAGCCTTGCCGTACCCCCAGACCTTTTTCTGCCAGAAAAACCGCTTTCCAATCATATCATCGGGATCAAATCCCAACGTTTCGATCAAATAGGGATTGATAAACTCAATGGTGCCATCACTCAGAATCCGATAGACGCCGAGGGGCAGGTTATCCACCAGGGTTCTGTATTTTTCTTCCGACGACACCAGGTCCGCGGTCCTTTCCTGAACGCGAATTTCAAGGGTCCTGGCATGCTGCTCAATCTGTAACCGTCGTTCTTTAAGAGAATTAAGCATGGTATTGAGCGAATGACTCAGCACGCCGATTTCATCATTGGCACCGGGTTTCAGCCGGGTTTCCCGTTTCCCCTGTGCTATTTCCTGGGCGGCGGCAACAATTTCCTTGATGGGGCGTATAAAGAGAACAGCGACAATCCATACCAGAAAAAAAGAAACACAAATGCCCACCAGACCCACAACGATCATCAAGGTTCTGGTTTGTGACAATCGGTCGATAATGGCCGAACGATTGACTTCAATTTCCACCAGGGCTGCCACGTCGCCCCTGTAATCTCTCAAAGGTCCCACCAGCAGGGCAACATTTGGAAAGCGGGGCGGTGCAATAAAAATCCGTGTCTGCTCAATTGAGTCGGGAACAAGTGATTCTGTTAAAGAGAATGCCTTCCCGGGTCCGTTTGTGGACGCCAGAAAAGCATAACTATCCGGGCCTTTTTTTTCATAAACCGCAAACCCAGATCCCCAATGTTCTTTGAGAGTCTGCAGAAAAAGGTGACCAAAAGGATATCCGATTTCCAAGCTCCCCAACAGCTTGCCGTCCAGGAATACCGGCACAACCCCACGAATGCCGAGACCCGTCAACCCCCACTCAAGACCCTTCGTGCCTTTGCCGCTTTTTAATGCGTCCATGATGCTGGTCCGGTAGGCAATCATTTCACCCGATTGATCCGGCTGGTGAACCCGCAAATAGGATTTCCCGGGCAGAACATGAAAATGGAGCTGACTGATACCGAAATCCTTTTTCAGTTCCTCAAACAAAGGACTGGCATAATCCAGAAGTCCTTTTCGGTTTCTCTCCGACAACAGCTTCTTAATCATGGGATTTTCGGCAATAATGGTTGCCATGGAAAGGGCTTGTTCGCCCTTCTGTCGAACCGACACCAGAAAAAGATCGTAATAACGAAAAAGCTCTTTTTTTTCCTCTGCCTTGATAATTTCCTGCTGGGAACTCAGACCGATGTAGACCATGGAGGTTGTCCCGGCGAAAGAAAAAAACAGGAAGGGAATCAGAAGCTTCCACTTTAAGCTGATGCTCTGCACGCGGTTTATGAAATCAGAAAACATAGCCCTCAATCCGACTAAGGTAGCGGCATTTTGTTCATGTCCTTCAGGATTCTTTTCTGACGCCTCAGCACCCGGGCATTGGGTTTTATGGGGGACCAGCGATGGGGGCTGGGCAGTACGGCGGCCAGGAGCGCTGCCTGGCCCCGGGACAGGCGGCTTGCGGAAACATCGAAGTATGCTTCTGCGGCCGAACCGACGCCTCTGATCCCTTTGCCCCAATCCACCGTGTTGAGATACACTTCCAGAATCCGCTTCTTGGAGAGAAAGAGCTCAACCAATACCGTATAATATGCTTCAAGCCCTTTCCGGGTCCAGGTCCTGGAAGGCCAAAGAAATACAGTCCTGGCCACTTGCATGGTGATGGTGCTGGCACCGCGGTGCCCTTTTCCCGTGGCCATATCCTTGAGTGCTTTGTTAAGCTCGATAAAATCAAAGCCCTTGTGGGCTAGAAACCGTTGATCTTCAGCTGCAAGGACAGCCCTTTTCACATGGGGCGATATTTGCTCAAATGAACGCCAGTGCAATGACATTTCCGGCGTTTTGGGGCTGAATCCCAAAGTTATGGATTTGAGTGGTGTTATCAGGAAAGCAGGGGGATCAATATATCGGAGGGAAAATACCTGTAAGATGCTCATAAAAACCAGCACCACAAGAAAACCGCATCCCCACTTTACGATCCGATAAAACCGCTTACGGCTTTTTTCCCCCGCTAATTTTTTTACGCCTGCCTTTTTACCGCTTCCCATGCCCCATTCATCTGTTCGGCGGTCGCTTTTTCCAGGGAAACGCCGCTCTGGTTTAAATGCGTTTCCATTTGCTCAAAACGGTTCAGGAATTTTCGGTTCGCCGTTCTCAATAGATCTTCTGCGTTCATGTCCCAGTGCCTTGACAGGTTGACCAGACTGAAAAAAAGGTCCCCCATCTCCTCCATTACCATTTGTTCATTATCATTGCTGACAGCGCATTTCAGTTCCTCCACTTCCTCCAGGACCTTTTCCCAGACCTCCCCCCGGCCGGTCCAGTCAAAGCCTACGTTGGCAGCCCTTTCGCTCAAGCGATGGGTCCTCAAAAGCGCCGGCAATCCATTGGGCACATGTCTCAGGGTAGCAGAAACGGATTCCGAAGCATCCGCTTCTTCCCGCTTTATTCTGGCCCAGTTGGTGGCCACCTGATCGGCGGAATCCACCTTTGTATTCGAAAAGACATGGGGGTGCCGACGAATCATCTTAGCGGTTATCCTTTCCACCACCGCCACAAAATCGAATTCCCCATTTTCCTCTGCCAAGGCGGCCAGAAAAATAATTTGAAACAGCAGGTCTCCCAGTTCGCCACAGGTTTCGGCTGATGATGCATTTTCGATGGCATCCAGCACCTCATAGGCTTCTTCAATCAGATAGACCTTAATGGTGTGATTGTTTTGCTTTGCATCCCACGGGCAACCATTCGGCCCGCGAAGCCGTCTGACCAGAGACAAAAGATCACCCATGGCCCTGCCCAGCTTGTCGGTATCAATCGTTTTCATTTATGCGCTCAAATTTTTCCCTTGACGACCTCTTGGAGATTATCTTTTTGTTTTTCAAATGACTTTTTCAGCTTCTCATGAAAACCCGGGGGGATAAGGCCGATCATGGTCTGATAGGAAGTGATGATGACAGGCGCCAGCCGCGATTGCGTGACAAGGGACGAATCTTGCGGCGCCAGAAAGGTTACCAGAACAATAATTAAATAACTGAGCATAACGCCCTTCAAAAGGGCCAGACAGGCCCCCAGAATTCTATCGACCCATCCCAGGAATATTTTTTGAAACAGTTTTTTGAACAACCATCCCAGGAGGTTGCACAATACGAGGACCACCAGAAAGATCAGGGCAAATGCGATCACGGGTAGGTATTTACCCGGAGGAATAAACCCTTTTAGAAAAACAGCTACTTGAGGATGATAGGCATTGGCCAGCCAGATGCCCAGCACAACCCCGGCCAGGGATCCGATTTCCCGAACAATCCCCCTGAAAATACCTCGAATGAGGAAAAAAATCACTGCCGCAATAATGATGATATCCAGGATGTTCATCGTGATTCCCGGCCGCCGGCGGGCTGATGTTCTTTCCTGAGCAAGTCGTTAACGGTTTTTACGGGGTTAAATGTAATGGCCGGTACTTCAACAAAGAGCGTAATCCAGTGGGCCATGGATCCATTCCAAAGCCCCGGGTGCTCCAAAGCCTTGAGTTCCTTCCCATCTTTGGATTTCAGGGAAATAAAGACCGTATCCGGATCCACAAATTCCCGCAAATCAAACGGTTCACCCCGCCAGTCCCGAACCCCGCACACCAGGTCCACGGGATTGAAATGGGTGGCCCCAGCCAACATGGCTTGCTGCTCCTTGTCGTCCGGATCAATCTGGGCCGTTTCAACGATCTGAAGTGATTTCTCACCCGATTTGCTTTCCACCCAGAAAGGGCCGCCGCCCGGTTCGCCCGTGTTCTTTACCATACCGCAGACACGAACGGGGCGATTGAGTCGGCGTATGACCCAGCGTCTCCTCTCTTCAGGACCTGCTGTTTCCACCACAGGAGGCATGGCAACCAGGAGACCTTTCTCCAGAAAAGCGGCTGCCTCGTCCAGAACCTCTGAGGCTGTTGATTCTGTGGCCA